>LQAJ01000151.1_pt1 | contig 31339 bp, 41 predicted proteins | sample 1535811 | NCBI WGS metagenome assembly LQAJ01 (sample SAMN04331587, study PRJNA305678) | bioreactor metagenome | isolation source: bioreactor_6 inoculated with Wadden Sea sediment 2nd replicate of a... | place: Germany: Wadden Sea, Janssand Flat
CCTACGTTGCATCTGGCAATATCCGATCCCTCCGGCGATTCGGCGATATTTGAGTATATCGGAGGAAAACTGGTCATTCATCATGGCAAGCAGTTCACTGTCATGACCAACTCTCCGATCTATGATAAGCAGCTCGCACTCAATGAATACTGGAAGCAGATTGGCGGGCTGACCATGCTGCCCGGAACCAATCGTGCGAGTGACCGGTATGTCCGTGCCAGCTTTTATGTCGATGCCTTGCCCCGGTTCAAGGACAACCGCATGGCGGTCGCAGCGGCGTTCAGCGTTATTCGCAATGTCTCGGTGCCTCTGGGGATAACCACACCGGGTCATCCGAATATTTCCACTACTATTTGGCGTACCGTGTCTGATCAGAAGAACCTTGTTTACTATTATGAATCAGCAATTTCTCCCAATATCTTCTGGATTGATCTCAAGAAGATCGATTTCAGCAAAGGGCAGAAGCCGCGAAAGATCAGCCTTAAGGGGCATCCGATCATGGCTGGCGATCAGTCGGGTGCATTCATCGAGGCCGAGCCTTTCAAGTGGCTTGCCCCGTAGAATTTGATACGACAACGTACGTAAGTAGAAGGGTGCCTGTTTATTCAGGTGCCCTTTTTTATGGCCATTCGGCAGGGGTACGATGGGCTGAAAAGATTACTCCGGAAACCTTCATTTTTAAGTATGAAAAAATCGCTTGACCCATTGGAAAAACGTCTATAAATCACGCTCTCGATTTTTTGTTGAGAGGGATAACTATGACTATGGATGTTCTGTTTTTAGGGCTACTTATATTTTTGGCTGAAGTTGCTGTTTTGACACTTGGGACGGTCCGGACATGGTGACCGTGCTTGGAGAGTCGCGGGCAGCATTTTATCTGGGTTGTCTTGAGATGACGTTGTGGATTTCGGCACGTCAGCCGTGATGCTCAAGGTCGGTGAAGAGCCGTTTCTCGGTGTGTGTTATGCGGTCGGGTTTGCCTGTGGCAACGTGGGCGGTATCATGGCAGAAAAGAAGTTGGCGCTTGGCAATGTCGTTGTCCGCATCATCAGCGCGTGGCACGGAAATGATATTGCCCATGCGGTTCGAGATGCCGGTTTCATTATTACAACCGTTGCGGGTGAAGGGTCTGATGGACCGGTAACCGTGCAGTTTGTCGTGTGCAAACGCAGTGACATGAAACATGTTCTGGCGGTGGCCCGTGATGTGGACCCCCAGCTTTTTTTATACTTTTGAGACAGCAGGCGGAGTCAGCGAGGTTCGGAGTCCATCGGGCAGTCGGGCAGACAAACTGCTTGGGCCGTTGAAACGAATCGTGCCTCAAATTTAATGAAAAGCCCGACTCTCAGGAGTCGGGCTTTTTTTAGGCCTGTTGCTCAAGAAAATGCGTGAGTTCCGTATTGAAAGTGTCGGCTTCTTCGTAAAACGGCATATGTCCGCTTTTTTCGAGTATGACAAATCGGGCATTCGGAATTGAGCCTGCCACAAAGCGTCCTGTTGACGGGCCAAAGCACATGTGGCGCGACCGCCCGTGAACAACGATGGTCGGGGCGTCTATCGTCGGCAGGATCGCTGTATAGTCGCGTTGGACATAGTCTTCGTAGATGCAGGCGGCGGTTTCATTATCCGTTTTCAATTGTTCGTGCAGCATCCATTTGAGCGCGTGGGGTGGTGCTTCCCCTGAAAGAAACATTCTGTGGATGAAATCCGTCCCGAAAGATTCGCGCTCCTCATTGAGGCGGCTGATGGTGCCGTGTAGGGCGGTGAGATTGTTTTCCCGGCAGTTGTGGACGTTCCAAGGACCGGCTGACAATGGCGCAGGACAGCTTTCGACCAGGCCGAGTGCGGACAGGTTGGCATTACCGTATTGCTGCCAGTAGTCCAGTACGACACAGCCGCCCATGGACCAGCCCATGAGCAATACATTGTCGAGATGCAGGGCGCGGATGACATCCCGTACGTCTCGTGCGTAACGCGGCACGGTTTGACCGCGCAGGGTGGATTGCGATTTGCCATGACCCCGCAAATTTACAGTGATGATCTGAAAATGATCTGCAAGCGGCAGTTGGCGTCGCCAGAAACGGGAACTCATGGTCCAACCATGGATAAGTACCACCGGGCGTCCCTGACCGTGGATTTCAACCCAGAGTTTTGCAGAGTCGGTCGTGGTCACCCATCCTGCGACATGGTTGTCTGCCTTGGTTTCAATTGCTTGAAAATTATCCATTATTACGTTGGATTGGGGGCAGACTTGATGTCGATAACCGGAGTGCCGTCAATGGCTTCAAGCGGTTCGATGACCAAGTTTGTTTCATTTTCAATGGCAACCAGCGTGACCCGGTGCAGGCCGATCGGGTTAGGGCGGAATGGTGAGCGGGTGGTGAAGACACCGCGTTGCGGCTGGGTGACGTCTCCACGCGGATGAACTTTGAGTACGGAGCGGTCAGCTTTGTGAAACCATGTGAACAGTTCCAGTTTTGCACCGGGTTCCATGGCATCCAATCCTACTGCATAGGCCGGGTCCAGATGTACGCGGGCACGTACAGCGCCCGGTTCGTGCTCCATTTTTGGAGCCGTCCGGTAGTCCTTGATATCTGATTCGATGGTGCCGATGATTTTGAGCTGCATGTCCATGCCGTACCTCTTTACTTGTCGAAGTGGTCGAATCCTTCAGCCTGAATGGTATTCCGTTGACGATTATGCCGGATTTGTCGGTCACTGTCCCAATGATCGTCAGACCGGGAACGCTTTTGGTTTTGTCAATATCTTCAGGTGCACACGCCCCGAGCAAAGCGTAATCTTCGCCGCCCAGCATCGCGACTTCCACCGGATTGGCACCCACACCCAGAGCAAATGCGATCACGTTGCCGTTGAGCGTTTCCGTGGGCATTGTGATATCTGCACCAAGCGCTGGGCCGAGAAAGCGCGGCAGATCGCGTGCAAGGCCGTCTGAGACGTCCATGAGACCTTTGACACCTGCTGCATTGAGCAGGGTGCCGACGAGCACCTTCGGTTTGGGGCGAAGGTGGGCGAGAACGGCAGCGGGAAAGGCTTCACGGCCTTTGATGCCAACGGTTCGAGGGTCATGAGGCCTGCGCGGGCAAGACCGAGATCGCCTACGGTGAACAGGATGTCGCCGGGGACGCAGTTGCCGCGTGTCAGGAAACGCTTGGAGCCGGGGGCGGTGCCGAAAGCTGTGATGCTGACGCCGAGTTTATCGGCGCGGCTGAGGTCGCCACCTGCCAGTACCATGTCGTTCTGACGGGCGAGCATGGACATTGACTTGAAGAAGCCGTTCCAGAACTCATCGTCAAGGTCGGACGGGGCCATGAGGTCCATGGTGAAGGCCACGGGGTGCGCCCCCATGGCTGCGATGTCGCTGACATTAACGGCTAGGGCCTTGTAGCCGATATCTTCGGCGGTGAAATAGTCCCGGCGAAAATGGACGTCTTCAAGGAAAAGATCAGACGAGACGCACATCTCCTTGTCCCCGGTGAACACGGCGCAGTCGTCGCCGCGTCCGAGGGTGAGAAATTTGTGGTCACGCGGAAAATAGGTATCGATCAGTTCAAGGAATTGTTCTTCGCTTTTCATGATTAATTTAACTATCTTAAAGGTTAAAGCATTTCAAGGTAATCGCCCATGATGGTTTTATGCCAAAACCGGGGAAGTTGACCTTGTATTTGTTCGGTTCCGGGGCGGCGATGATTTTGCCTTTGCCGAAAATCTTGTGTTTGCAGAATCCGAGTTTTGTCGGAGAGCTTTCGGGTGCAGTGCCGGTAGAAGCGCTCGTCGGTGTGGTGCGGTTTTACGCATGGAGCCGGAGTCGCTTTGTGTGGTGCGCCGTTTTCCAGTCCGCCACCGTAGGATTCGTTGAACCGATCGTATACTGTATTGGGCAGTTCCAGCACGAACGGGCTGGCCATGGTGGGGTCGGACATGCCGCTTGCGCGGTTGTAGACCGAACCGGGGACGAAGAGTTTGAGGCATTTTTTTGGCGCGGGTGCAGGCAACGTACATCAGGCGGCGCTCTTCTTCGAGATCTTCGGAGCGCTGCATGGCCTTGCGGGACGGGAAACGGTCCTCGACAAGGTCAATGATGACGACAGCGCTCCATTCAAGGCCCTTGGCTGAGTGGACAGTGGAAAGCACAACGGCGTTTTCCTTGCGTTTTTCTTCGTCCGGGTCGCCGTCAAGACTAAGGTCGCCGAGGAATTGTTCCATGTCCGAATAGCTTACGGAAATCTGGCTCAATTGCTCAAGACCAGCTTGTCTTTTGGGATAATCATCCGGGTATTTTTCAATCAGGATGGGCTGATAGAAGGCCATCAGGCGTTCGAGCAGGGCAGCCGGTCTGGGCGGCATGGCTCGGAGCGCGTCGAGTTCGTTGAGCAGTTCCCTGAGCGCTTCGTGTTTCTTGGTCATTTTGACCATATATTTTGGTCGTTCGTGTGTATGGCCTGATAGATTTTTGCAACGGTTTTGGGGCCGACGCCCTTGATATGGTCCATGGCGCGCTGCAATGCGAGCAGGTCATGCGGATTGAGCACGAGGCGGAGGTAGGAAAGCACGTCCTTGATGTGTGCGGCTTCATGAAAGCGGATGCCACCGAATTTCTGGTAGTCGATACCAACACGCGTCAGGGCAACCTCAAGCGGGAATGACTGGTATCCCGCACGGAAAAGGACTGCGATGTCGTGCAGCATGTATTTGCGCTGCAATTGAAGAATCTGGTCGACAACAAGGCGTGCCTGTGTCTGATCACTCATGGGATGGACGACTTCAGGCAGCTTTTCGCTTTTGAGATTCGAATAGAGATTCTTGTCAAACTTTGTGACCGCGCCCTTGAGAATTTCGTTGGTCAGGTCGAGGATAGGCTGGACCGAACGGTAATTCTGCTCCAGACGGACAACCTTCGCGCCTCCGAATATGTTGGGAAATTCAAGGATGTTGGCGACATTCGCTCCACGGAATGCGTAGATGGATTGAGCGTCATCGCCTACTGCCATGACGTTGCCCTTGTCCCCGGCGAGATGCTTGACGATACGTGCCTGGACGAGGTTGGTGTCCTGATATTCATCGACCATGATATAGCGATATCGGGCCTGCAACTGGTTTCTGAGCGGTTCGTTTTCAGTCAGCAGTTTGTCGAGCAGGAACAGAAGGTCATCGTAGTCCACAAGGGCATGCTGTTTCTTGAAAGCCTCGTAACCGCTTGCAATTTCTTCCAGATCATCAAGGTATGGGGTCAGGTGATAGGCTTCGCGTTCAAGAATGACGTCGATGCCGACTTCCTTGTTGCGCGACTTGGTGATCATATCCAGGAGAGTGCTTTTTCTCGGGTAGGAACGGTCTCCCTTGCCGAGTTTGAGTACGTCCTTGACTTCCTTGCAGATATTTTCGCTGTCCGCACGGTCCATAAGGGTGAAACCGTTGTCAAAGCCGATGTCCATGGCGTTGCGGCGCAGGGTGGCATAGGCGAACGAATGAAACGTACCGCCGCTGGTGCCGGTAAGCGGGCGTCCGAGAATGCCCTCGGCTCGATGGAGCATCTCCTGCGATGCCTTGCGGGTAAACGTGAGCAGCAGTATCTGCGCCGGGTCCACGCCCTGTTCTACAAGGTGGGCCAACCTATAGACGATGGTGCGGGTTTTTCCAGACCCGGCTCCGGCGATGACGAGTACCGGGCCTTCGGTTGTCTGGACGGCTTCACGCTGCGCTTCATTCAGTTCATTTTCAAAATCTATGCTCATGGATCAGTTGTCCGAAATGTTGAAATATTCAAGGATACTGCGGCCTGTGTCGCGCATTCTCTCGGGATGCAGGCCTTCGCTGTCGTAAAAATGGCTCCGTCCACCGTGTGTGCGCCAGTCCGGCCATGCAGACCGAATACCTTGTCCCGATCGAATTTGGCTTTGAGATCGAAGCTGGGGCGGGATTCACAGATCAGGTCCGGCACGTCGTCCGACTCGGTTCCGGGGTAGAGTTCGTCCGCTGTGTAGATATGTTCCATGACCTGCTCCCCTTGGAAGGTCAAGCCTGTCAGTTTGTTTTTGATTGTCTGGACAAGGCGTTTTTTTTTCGGCAGGCGTAACGCGTCCCCGTGAAAACTTTTCCGTATGGATATAGATACGGCCGGGGTCCATGGCAAAGGCTCGGCTTTCGGCCCGATCACCGTGGCGTCCCATTCGTTTTCCGGTGCATGTGTCAGGGAAAGAAATCCCTGTTCTTTCAGCCAGGTATTGAGACAGACTTCGGTTTTCAATTCGGTGAAACCGTGATCCGCCAGAACCATAAGCCGTTTGGGGCCGGGAAGGGCATCGTATTTTTGAGAAAGACGCCGATGGCTGTGTCCCAATTTGCGAGAAACCGCATGCAGTCCATGTGTTTCGGGTGCGACCGGTGCAGCACGGCGTCCATGAAGAAGTGAAAGAGGCGGTCCGTTTCAGTGAAGACATGAACAAAGAGGTCCCACGCGAGGTCCGGCCAGAGCGTTTCCAGTGCATTGAGACGTGACACGAGTGTCTGGCGGAGCTCGGCGAGCAGGTAATCAAGGTCTGCTGCGCCTCGGTTGGTGTCGGCTTCCAGTTTGTAACCGGATTCGGCCAGTTTTCCGGCAAGAAACGGCGGGTAGGCGGCTTTTTCAAGCTCATGCGACACAAAGCCTGACACAAGCATACCGCGCAAAGGTCGGGCCGGTACGTGTTGGGCAGGTTGATCACGCGTGAGATCAGACCTGATTCACCCAATTTATCAAATATGGTCGAGCAGTTGATGTCGGTACTGTCCGTGATTCGGAGCTGGTATGATCGCGGGTCCATGCGCGAGAATCCGAATGTGCCGTGTCTTTCCGGACCTTGGCCCGTGAAAAGGACGTCCAGTTGACTGGCGACAGTTCCGGAATTTCCGCCCGGACTGTGGTGGCCTCTGCTGCGAGGCGTCCAATATTCGGCAGTGCCGTTCCGAGTCGTTTTGCCAGTTCAAGCGGCAGGCCGTCCAGACCGAGGACGACTATGCGCTTTTTGCTGCGGGCTGATGATAGAAGGATGCTCATTGCAGATGTAAGGCTAACCTATGGTTGCCTCGTATTTTTTCAGGAAGAACGAAGGATTGTATGAGAGCTTCGCTTTGCGCAGTCCTTCATCACCGAGGTCTTGCTCGCGATTGACGTAGGCGTAGTCTTCGGCTTCGTTTTCCAGAAACATCTGGTTGATGGCCTGATACACGCCCTTGTAGCGGATATCGCCTTTTTCAAAGTGAATGACGAGCGTGTCGTTGCAGATTGGCTCGGCAACCGTGTAGGCGATGACTTTGCCTTCGACGCGCAGGGTAGCGCCTGTGAGGCCGCATATCTGGTCGATATTGTGCAGAACGCGGGTAATGGCGCGGTTTTCGGCCTTGAGCGCTTCGGACGGGTTGTTTTCTTCATACCACTTGTACCATTCATCCTGCATTTCGAGAACTTCCTCGACGCATTCAGGTCCCATGGATTCGTATTGGTACAGGTATTTCTTTTTAAATTGATTGAGCAGGTTTTTCTTTTTGTGGAATTTTTTACCTTTCAAGGTAACCAGATCATTGATCGAATAAAGATAATCCCAGTGATCTCGATTTTCCGTGACGGTGATTTCATCGCCATAGGCTTCCTGCCAGAGTTTGGCGAGTTCTTCCGGGACACGGGTAAAGGTCTTGCTTTCACGCATGGCACAGCAATTTTTCCAGTCATATTTTTTCCACGGGCCGACCGGAGCCCAGTAGATGACTTCCGGCTTGGTCTGGCGGATAAAACAGACATCCTTGTGAAATGCCCATTCCAGACCGTAATGCTCGCACCAGCCAAAGATGTTGGCGAACGAGAAGTCGCTGGTTACCAGTTGCGGACATCCCTTGATGGATGCGTGATATTCTTTCTGCCTGTCGAGGCTGATTGGTTCAAATTCAAGAGTCATGCGGATTCCTTGGCATTTATTTTCATTACGTTTTTTTATCATAGCGAAACGCTGCCAGTTTTTGAAGGTGTAGAAGTAGAGCAGGGTGAGGGACTGGATGATCTGCGAGCAGAACATGGCAATCCAGATGCCCTCGGCGCTGTCCATGAAGAAGTGACCGAGGCCGTAAGCCAGAGGGAGCCGTATCCCCCACGTTGCCGCGCCCATGATGAACATGTTGTACAGGGTTGCGCCTGCGCCGTTGAAAGCTCCTGCCAGAATCATGCTGGTCAGTGTGAACGGAATGGCGAGCAAATTCCATTTGAGATAGCTCACCGCCTGTGCTGCCACAGCGGCGTCGCGTGTCAGCAGGTCGACCCACGGCGCGATGAAGGGCCAGACGACAACGGCGAAAAAGTGATATTGAAATCAGGCCGATGGTTAAGATTCTATAGCCGAATTTTTTGGCTTCTTCTGGTTGTTGCGCGCCGAGATAATGCCCGATGAGGATGCTTGCCGTCATGTTGAAGGCGAATGCCGGCAGAAAGAGTAGGGATTCAATACGCAGGCCGATAGCCATGCCTGCCAGAGCATCTACCGCGCCCCATGGAATACTTGCCGTAATGGCATACAGCACCAGATAGCCGGAATGCCAGACGACCTGCAAAAGTCCCGCAGGCCATGCCACCTTGGCGAGATAGGGCAGGGCGCGCTTCATCCAGCGCAGGGGAGCAAAGCTGTCAGGCTTGAGAAGTCCTTGCCTTGCAAGCATGGCGAGGTTCATGAGCGCACCTGCAGTGACTGATCCGAACGTTGCCCAGGCCAGTCCCTTGAAGCCGATGTTAGGGAATCCCCACCAGCCGAGGCCGAGCCGATGTCGAGCACTGTGTTGAGCAGGGTGACGGTCATCATGCTGTAGAGCGGACACATGACCTGCTTCCGTGCGCGGAATACCGCATTGGTGATGATGAGTATGTAATAGGGCGGCAAGACAAAGAGGTATACTTCAAGGAAGTATTCGGTGATCGGGCGCATTTCCGAAGGCACCTGAAGAGCGGTCAGCAGGGCCCCTTTGAGCGGGAGTCCGAGGACAAGGAAGATCGCACCGAAGATCAAGGCGATTATCAGACATAAACCCACGTAACGCTGGACTCTTTTATGAAGTCCTGCGCCGACTGATTGGCTGATGGCGGCAACCGCGCCATTGGCAAAGGCCACGGCTACGACGAGCAGGAAGAAGAGCGACTGCGAAATGATTCCAAGGGAGGCCTGCACTTCCCGGTTGATGTATCCAGCCACCCAGACGTCGGCCATGCCGATGAAAAAGTGAAACACCATCATGATGATCTGGGGCCATGCCAGATTCCAGATAGTGCGGTAGGGCGCACGGGACATGCTTATTTCACTGATATTGCTGGACATTACTTCGCTTTTGAGGTTGAGGCGAGCCAGAGTGGCAGGCTGTCGCAAGATAATAGGTCTTTAATCCCGCTTGCCAAGGTCGTATTAAAACATTTTATAAAACAATTGGAAATATTGGGCGACAGAGAGCTGTCACCATGCTGGTTGTATTGATTGGTCTTGATATGTCAGCGAATTGAAGCAGATCGGAAAAATGGCAATACAAATCAGGAATGAAGACTGCCGGAACGTTTCTTCCCGGACTGATGGAGAAACGGAACCGTCAGTGCGTGCAACCTAGTGCTGGTGCGGCACGTCGCCTTCTTCATGTACATGGGTGTGCGTATGAGGCTTGAGTTCACCTGCACGGATCTGGCCGTCGCGCATGGCGATCAAGCGGTCGGTGGTGGCAGCAAGGAAATCCGGTTCATGCGAGACAACCAAGCGTGCCATATCGAGATTTCCAAGTATTTCAATGAGTCGGGATTTAGCCTCTGGGGATAGGCCTGTGGTCGGTTCGTCCAGAATCAGTACTTCAGGGCGCATTGCAAGAATGGTTGCCAGTGCGACAAGCTTTTTTTCTCCGCCGGAGAGCCGGTAGGGAACGCGGTCCTCGAATCCGGCCAGTCCGACTGTCTCAAGAGCCTGTGCCGCCCGTTCCTTTGCGGCGTCTTTGGCAAGCCCTTGATTCAGGGGACCAAAGGCCACATCGTCCAGAACCGTCGGGCAGAAAAGTTGATCGTCCGAGTGCTGAAACAGGAAACCTATTTTGAGCCGGGCCTGATCGAAGTCGTCACCATCTGCCATGGATTTGCCGAAAAGGATTACATCCCCCTGCTGTGGAGTGAGGAGGCCCATGAGGATGTGAAGCATTGTTGTCTTGCCTGCGCCGTTGGGGCCGAAAAGTCCCAGTTTTTCACCGGTATGCAGGTGAAAATCAAGGCCTTTCAAAGTAGTCCCCCTGTTGGGGAAGGCGTAGGTGATGTTTTTCAGCTTGATGACGGCAGTACTCATAGTAATCCTTTCCAGAAAAATTCGATGCACAGGATGCCTGTGGTCAAAGTGAGGCATTCAAAAATGAAAAATGTGTCATTTGAGGATGTTGAGAAGGTTGTCAGTGTGTAAAACCTTCCCCGGAATCCTCGACAGCGCATGGCGCCGTGAACCCGTTCAGCCCGGTCCCAGCTTTTCACGAGGAGCATGCCCACAAGCCATGCGTAGGAGCGGTAGGTGTGGCTGTTGGTTTTCGGCTTGAAGCCGCGGGCAGCCATGGCGCGCCGCATGGTGGTGTATTCCTGATGAATCACGAATATATAGCGATACGTGAACAGCAGTATATGGCAAATCTTTTCAGGCATTTTGAGCTGCTGTAATGCCGGGCCAAGGTCCTGAACCGAGATGGTTCCCATCAGTGTCATGACAGCGCAGACGATGGCATTGGTTTTGAGTGTGATCAGCAGTGCGAGGCGGATGCTTCATGGGTGGCTGTCAGCGGGCCAAAGGTCTGTGCAGGGATTCCCGGTGTGGAGAATGGGATGAAGAGCCAGAGAAACAGGGTGAATACGTTGACGGCCAGCAGGCGTTGCAGCACATCCCTCATCGGCAGGCGGGCTGTAAAAACAAACAGTATGCCAGCGATGAGGGCCACGGATGCTGATTCAAGCCCCTGTAACAGAGCGCAGGGGATTGTGAACAAAGCCGCACAGATGAGCCTTGTGGGAGGACTCAGGCGGTGTATGAAGGAATTGCCGAATGCGAACTGTTCTCCGGTAAACGCCACAGGCCGTACCTTTTCCGCTGTTGCGGAGGTAAGGGGTCAATAAGATGTTCCGGGGTAGTACAGATGAAGGAATCGTGCAACCCGGAAGAGCTTTTCGAGAGCGGCAGTTACTCGGCTTTCAATCCGACTTCTGGTGCGATTTCCGAGACCGAGTTGATGGCGATTTGCAGGAATTCACCCAGTTCAAGGCCTATCTTGTCACATTCGCGGATGGCATCGCGATTAACGCTTGCTGCAAAAGCCTTGTCTTTCATCTTCTTTTTCAGGCTTTTGGGCTTCATTCCGTCGATCTTGGTCGGGCGGACCAATGCGCCTGCGTGGACTAGGCCAGTGACTGTTTCGCCGCAGCGCAGGGCAAAGTCGAAATCTGTCTGGGGTTGTCCTGCACCGTTCATTTCATAGGCATGGCGTCTGATGGCATCAAGAGCTTCATCCGGCAGTTTTCCTTCGAGCAGTTCCACCGTGTCGAGGCCGTGGCGAGTGTCGTTTTCCTTGGTTGTGGCATAATCTAGATCATGCAGCAGACCGGTGATGCCCCAGAGTTCCGTATCCTGATCGAGGCGTGCCGCAAGGCCGCGCATGACGGCTTCGGATTCAAGTGCGTGGTTGATGAGGTTGGCTTCAGTGTTGTGGGCCTTGAGCAGTTCGAAAGCATCGTCTCGGTTTATCATGGGAACTCCGTAAAAAGCTAAAGTTAAACTTTAAGTTTAAGAAAATGTGTAATTAATTCAAATAAAATTTTAAATATAGTCCTTGATCTGTTTGCGGAAAAGCTACAGATGAAATCAAATTCATGGATGACAGTATCTACTGGTACAGCCAGCACGCCACATGTGTGCCGGATGACAGCTCGCGAAGTGGCGGACGGGCGTTGGCACATTGATCAAACGCCTTGGGGCAACGTGGATGAAACGGACAGCCCGTTGGCGGATTCATGGGGCTTGGCAGGTCGCCGGTCAGGGGGATGCGTTTTGATTCTGCTGTCGGGTCTGGTGGCAGAACTGCCGAGAGCAGGGCCTCGGTGTACGGATGCTTGGGCGAGACGAATATATTTTCACTTGGCGCGAGTTCCATCAGTCTGCCGAGATACATGACCGCTACCCGGTCAGAGATATGGCTGATCACAGAAAGATCGTGTGAAATGAAACATACGTTAAATCAAGCTGTTTCTGGAGATTTTTGAGTAAACTGAGCACCTGTGCCTGTACGGAGACGTCAAGCGCCGAGACAGGTTCGTCACAGACAATGAGCTGCGGGTCGAGGGCCAGTGTGCGGGCTACGGCAATACGCTGCCGTTGGCCGCCGGAAATTCGTGGGGATAGCGTGCGCCATGTTCGGGCCTCAGGCCGACGAGGGTGAGAAGCCTGTCTGCTTTTTCCTTGCGTTCCGCAGGAGTGCCGATGCTGTGAATATCCAGTCCTTCCCGTATGATGGAGCGAATTTTCTGACGTGGATTCAATGAAGAATACGGGTCTTGAAAAATCATCTGTATCTGGCGGCGGAGGTCTTTTTCTTTCCACTCACTGATTCGACGGCCCTGAAAGAGAATTTCACCGGATGTGGTGCTTTCCAGTCCCATGATGCATTGGCCAGAGTTGATTTGCCGCACCCGGATTCTCCCACCAGTCCGAGGGTTTCCCCTTTGTTTACGGTCAGGTTGATGCCGTCCACGGCACGTACGGTGTCGGACTTGAGGCCCATGAGGCCGCTTGTCACCTTGAAATGTTTGCTGACGTCGAGCAGTTCGAGGAAGGCGGAAATGGCGGTGTCCTCCTATTCGTACAGCCAGCAGCGTACGTGCCGACCGGGTTCTGCTTCCATGAGCGGAGGCTGGATGATTGAACATTTTGCATGGGTGTGGGGGCAGCGTGGGTGGAAGCTGCATCCATCGGGACGGTCGAAAATGCTTGGCACGATACCGGGAATCGGGGTCAGGTCTGTTTTGTCTCCCATGGTCGGGACCGAGGCAAGCAGGCCTTGCGTGTATGGGTGAAGCGGTTTCGCGTATAGTGACTGGCTGGTTGAAAGTTCAACGATTTTGCCTGAGTACATGACGGCAACCCGTTGGGCCATGCGAGCGACCACACCGAGATCGTGAGTGATGAGCATGAGCGAACCGTTCATGCGTTCCTTGAGGTCATTCATCAGGTCGATAATTTGGCTCTGGATGGTGACGTCGAGGGCCGTGGTCGGTTCGTCAGCAATGAGAATGTCCGGGTTGCAGGCGAACGCCATTGCGATCATCACCCGTTGCCTCATGCCGCCGGAAAGTTCATGCGGATATGCCCGTGCAATCTTGGCCGGATTCGGAATACCGACGAGTTCCAGGGCTGAGACGGCTTTTTCAAGTGCTTCGGGTTTGCTGTAGCCCTGATGGAGGCGAAGCGGTTCGGCTATCTGGTCATTGATGCGGAATACCGGATTGAGCGCGGTCATGGGTTCCTGAAAGATCATGGAGATGTGGTTGCCACGAATGGTGCGCAGTTCGTTTTCCGCCATATCAAGAAGGTCCTGTCCCGGTAGAGGACGCTGCCTTCAGTGACACGACCGGGCGGGTCGGGTATGAGTCCGAGTATGGACAGGGCCAGTACGGTCTTTCCGCAGCCGGATTCGCCTACCACGGCGAGGGTTTCTCCTTGCATAAAGGCAAGGCTGACGGTATCCACCGCCTTGGCAATGCCCTGAGGCGAGGAAAAGCAGGTTGTCAGCTTGCGTATGTCCAGAAGCGGGGTGCTCATAGTGAATTCCACAGGTTCTCCGTTTGAGTCCATATACGGCATATCGCGGTGAACGTAAACGATATCGGGGATATGAAATGGCGAAGGTAGTTATTGTCGGCGGCGGTTTGGCTGGATGTGATTGTGCATGGCAGCTTGCTGAGGCAGGCGTTGCGGTTGAATTGTATGAAATGAAACCGGAAAAGCACTCTGAGGCGCATACCGAGGACGGACTGGCAGAGCTGGTCTGTTCCAATTCCTTTCGCGCTACCGGACCTGCGGCAGCCATCGGCCTGCTCAAGGAAGAGATGCAGGCGCTTGGCAGTCTGATCATGGAAGCCGCGCATGCTACCAAGGTCCCTGCGGGCGGTGCCCTGGCTGTTGATAGAGCTCTGTTCTCTGACTACATCACCGAAAAAATTGAAAATCATGCCAATATTACCGTGGTCCGCAAGGAAATCACCTCCCTTGATGCCGATGAGTTGGCCGGTGCCGACGGTGTTGTCATTGCAGCTGGTCCTCTTGCTAGTCCCGAGTTGACTGAAAGTCTCATTCAGGCCGTAGGCAATGAACGTCTGTATTTTTATGATGCCATTGCCCCGATTATTTCCCGTGATTCAGTAGACTTCGACAAGGCATTCTGGGGTTCGCGTTGGAAGCCGGAGGACGACGATTACCTGAACTGCCCCATGGACGAGGACGAATACAAGTCGTTTGTGGCTGCATTGATTGATGGAGAAAAGGTCAAGCCCCGCGAGTTTGAGAAGGAAAAGCATTTCGAGGCGTGCCTGCCGGTGGAAGCCATGGCCGAGCGTGGTGAGATGACGCTGGCTTTTGGTCCTCTCAAGCCGGTGGGGTTCGTTGATCCCAAGACTGGTGAGCGTCCGTTCGCCATTGTGCAGTTACGAACCGAGAACAAGGAAAAGACCGCGTTCAATCTCGTCGGGTTTCAGACAAAGCTCAAATATCCCGAACAGAAAAGAATATTTCGCATGATTCCCGGATTGGAGAACGCCGAGTTCCTTCGGCTTGGTTCCATTCACCGCAATACGTATGTCAACGCGCCGGACGTGCTGAATGAGCACCTTGAACTCAAGGCGAGGCCCGGATTTTATCTTGCCGGACAGATCACGGGAGTCGAAGGGTATCTGGAGTCTGCTGCCTGTGGCCTCTGGCTCGGCTTGTCGCTGGCGAAACGGCTTGGCGGCGGAGCAGTGGCTAGTCCTCCTAAGGAAACGGCTCTGGGAGCGCTTCTGGGGCATCTGGGTACGCAGCCGGACAAGGAATTTCAGCCATCCAATGTGAATTTCGGTCTGATGCCGGGACTGAAAAAGAAAATGAAGAAGAAGCTTCGCAAGGAAGCATACGGCAAAAGGGCGCAGGAAGCCTTTGCTGCATGGCTTGCCGAGACTGAACTGGCCGGATAATCCGCCCGGACCGTTACGGTCCGGACGGGTCACCTGATGCCGTCACATAAGGAAGATTCATCGATTACAGGGAGCCGGTGGCCTGAATGACCTTGCCCTGTGCGTTGTAGACTGGAGAGGCTTCGAGCTTGACGAGTTTTTTCGCCTTGGATGGGTCCACCATCACTTCGCGTTCAAGTCGCTGCTTGCGAATGTTTTTCATTTCCTGTGCGCCGGAAGCGTCATGGCGCTTGGCCTCTTCCATCATCTGTTCCAGCCCGGTCTTACCCGGAAGATCCTGAGAAATGTTGGACATGGCTGTTCCTCCTTGACTTCTTGTCAGTTTCAGCCTGTCTCCCCACGGAAAAGAATTCCGCCTTTCCATCATTCAGCAAAGAGCGTTCCATTGGATGCCATTATATCAATTATCAGGTATTCCTATGGGCGGGGGATTGCCTACGGGACGGATTTTGCGCATTGTGGATTGGTCGCACTCATAATGAGGTGCGCAAATTCAGTATTTCAACCTACAGGAGCTTGACCATGGCCGACAAACCATATGGTCCCCAGACTCTGGCCCTTCACGCGGGGCATACACCAGACAGTGACACTGGCTCACGGGCCGTTCCCATTCATCAGACCACCAGTTACGTTTTTAGGGATGCCGAGCATGCGGCAGATCTCTTCGCGCTGAAAGAACCGGGCTATATTTACACCCGTCTCATGAACCCGACCACGGAAGTGCTTGAGCAGCGTTTGGCTGCGTTGCACGGTGGAGCCGGTGCGCTGGCCGTGGCCTCAGGCATGGCTGCGATTTTTTATGCGACGACTGCCATTGTGTCGGCCGGACAAAATATTGTTTCCGGTTCCAATATTTACGGCGGGACGCAGACTCTTTTCGAACATACTTTCAAGCGGTTCGGCATAGAGGTGCGTTTTGTGGATTCTTCTGATCCGGCGAATTTTGAGGCGGCGGTCGATGAAAACACCCGGATGCTTTACTCCGAAGCCATAGGCAATCCGCGTTGCAACGTCGACGATTTGCGCGGTATCGCGGACGTAGCCCATGCTCACGGTCTGCCTTTCGTACTCGACGCAACAGTCGCTCCGCCGCCGATTTTCAATCCGTTTGATGTCGGTTGTGATATCGCCGTTTATTCATTGACGAAAATTATCGGCGGCCATGGCACAAGTCTTGGCGGCGGCATTGTCGAGAAGGGTGATTTCGACTGGGGAGCGTCCGGAAAGTTTCCTGAATTGACTGAGCCTGATCCGACTTACAATAACGTCAACCTATGGGAGGCGCTGGGGGGTGCTGACGGTAACCCGTGTCCGGTGTTTGTAACCAAAGTACGCACCGGGATGTTGCGTGACACCGGGGCAACGTTGTCTCCCATGAATAGCTTTCAGATTTTGCAGGGCATGGAAACGTTGCCGTTGCGCGCCCGTCAGCATTGCGAGAATGCCCAGAAGGTCGCAGAGTTTCTGGATACCCATTATGCTGTCGAGTGGGTTAATTACGCCGGACTGCCGAGTCATCCAGACCATGATCGTGCCAAGAATACGTTCCCGCTTGGACCGGGTGCCGTTTACGGTTTTGGTGTGAAGGGCGGGCTTGAGGCCGGACGCAAGTTTCATCGAGTCCGTCAAGCTGTGCTCGCATCTTGCCAATATTCTGGATGCCAAGACTTTGGTCATCCATCCTGCCTCAACCACGCATTCGCAATCCACGCCGGAGGAGCAGTTGGCTGCCGGTGTCCCTGCTGATCTGATTCGTCTCTCAGTCGGCATCGAAGATGCGGAGGATATCATAGCCGACCTTGATCAGGCGCTTGTGGCATCACAGCGATAATTGTTTACTTCATAAGTCTGAATTTAATGCACCCCCATATTTGGCGGGGTTTTTTTGTCGCTTATTATAAAAAATAGATATCTTTATTTGCGTTTTTGCAATATACCAATTATTAAACGTCTGTTTGTTCATTTGGGGGAGTGGGCATACGTTGACTGTTTGTATTTGTTGATTTTCCGGGATTCGCATGAGTGAGGTTTTCATGAGACGAATTGTAGCCGTCGCGTTGTTGTGTTTGGTGGTGACTGTGTCAGCGTGCAAGGCCCCATCTGGGGGGAGTGCGGACACGGCAGATGTTTCTCCGGCTGATCAAGTGTCAGAACTTCTTGAACAGGGGAAGATCGACGCGGCATCTGATGTTGTTGCAGCTCATGAATCGTTTTTGCCGGGGCGTATGGTGATCCTGAGGTGAAGGCCTCACTTGACCGGCTGACCGGAGCTTTGGATTATAAATATTCTCCGCTTGCCATGGAAATCCTGGATGCGGTCAATACGGTTGAATGGCCTGTTCCTCAATCGCACTGGGCGGGCACCAAAAAGAAATTTGATGATGTGCGCAGCCAAATGGATGCATTAAAGAAAGTCGGGGCATTCAGATATCCCCGGTATCGTCCTGCTTCCTACTCTCAGGCTGCTGCCGCGTTGCGAGACAAGGAAACCGTCATCCGACGTGATGCGGCAAAATACTTTGCTTCCTATCCACTGTCGAACGGCAATGATTTCTTTGCCGTGTATCCGGTGCCGCTTGATGCTTCGTCTTTTCTGGATGAAAACAGTCAGGTCTGGAAACAGCCATGTCGTCGTTTTCTGCCAAGCAGACAGATACATTCCTTTCTACATACGGCATGTCGTTGCCTGCATCGGCAAAGCGGGAAATGACGGCTCTCTATTTCAAGTCCTTATGTCCCAAAGGTCGTAAGGCTTCACTGAAAAACATACTTGTTGCCTATGAAAAATGCAGGGCCGCAGGTATGCCGCTCGATTCCATTCCCGGCATCAAGATTGCTTTTTGCAGGTAACAAGTCCTGACCTTATCAAGGACAAGGCCATCGATTTTCCGATCAACGTCAAGGTGGATGTCCCGTTTGAGGCCAGCAAGGCGAGTATGCGTCAGGCCTTTTCCCACAAGGCGGTCAAGGGTGCGGATATTCTCATTCTCATGAATGTTGCGGTTTCCAAGGCCAAGCGGGTCGTTGAAGAGAACCAGAAGATTGAATCGATGTACGTTGCTTCCTACGTCAAGGAAGAAAACCCGGAATATGAAATCGTCAAGGCCGAACTTGAAGCTGCAACCGAGCAGTATCATGCGGCAAAGAGCAAGACGACGACGTCATGGGCAGAGGACCTTATTATTCATTGGGTCGAAGAGTCGCAGAAAGAGGACACCATTGCCGAAACTGATGAGCGTCTCAAGGAATTGAAAGAGAAGATGCGCAAGACGCCGAAATATCTTTCCGTCGCCAACTACCAGCCGTATCCCGTTTCCAAGCTCACATGGATATCTACAAGTTCGCCACCGTGAACTATTATGTGATTGACAAACGTAACCGGACCTTTTTTAGGGATACGTTTGATGTAAAGCACAAGGCGTTTTTCACTGTTTGCTACGATCTTCAGAAGTCGGACCCCAATCGGGATAAATTTCTACAGACGTCCGTGCTTGAAGAAGATGTCGTCAGGTATGAGATGGAACCGGTTGTTGTGAATTTGTCCGATCTTCTTGATCAGTATTCAAACCGTCCTGCTGCCAGAAAGAAGTTTGTTTCCATGGCTGCCTTGCACCGCGCTGTTGTGAAGGATCGTAGCGTTGCACAGGCCAAGCACAAGGCCGATGATTTCGGATATGACAAGTATTACGACAAGCGTTTCGATAATGTCGTTGTTGTTCGTAATCTCGGCAGCGGTCTTGGCAGTGGGTTCTACGTGACCGACGACATGGTGTTGACTAACTATCACGTGGTTGAAGAGAATGATTATGTGCAGCTCAAGCTGTTTGATGAGCGTGAAACCATGGGACGCGTCATTGCCCGTGATGCCCGTCTCGACCTTGCGCTCATTCAGGCCGATATCAAACAGAAACCAGTGCAGTTCTACTCAAAACGGACTATTCCGCTGGGGGTTACCCTGGAAATAATCGGGCATCCTGACGGGTTGGAATACACCATTACCCGAGGTGCTCTCAGTTCCATTCGTGAGATGAAGCCAGTCAATTACAGCGGTTCCAATACCAAAGTCCGTTACATTCAGACCGACACCGCAACCAACGGCGGCAATTCCGGTGGGCCTGTTTTTTACAGGAACAAAGTTATCGGTGTGCTTGATTGGGGATATAACAAGATCAGCGATGGGCGAAATGCTCAGGGGCTGAATTTTGCCATTCATTATTCGGAAGTGTTCAAATTTCTCGAACACAACGGAATTCGTTATCATAAAGGGAGCTGATAGATGTTGAAGAATATATCTCAAATCGTATTGTTGACTGTTGCCGCCTTGGTGCTGGCTTCATGCGTATCTACACAGAAGAACAAGTACAGGCTCGTGAAAGACGAGGCGACCGGTTATTCCTATGGAGCGACAAAAAGCGGCGAATTTATTGCCGATCCGGCCATGTTCCGCAATAGCAAGTTGAAGCTTCGTATCCGTAACACCACGGGTGATTCGTCGCTGGACATGTATAACTTTCGCCGTCAGCTTGAAGACGCTTACAGGGGCGTTGGCTATCAGATCACCAGCGGTGATGATTTTGGTATTTTGCTTGATGTCAACGTCAAGTATTTCGGACAGGCAACCGAGATGCTTCCGTCCGAGTATACGTTTCTTGGTGCCGCAGGTGGTGCTGTGGCCGGTTCTGCTGCAGGAATTCAGAACGGCAGGGCTGCCGACACAATCACAGGCATGGCCGCAGGTGCCGTCATTGGTGCGGCGTTGACTGAAATTATTCGCAATTATGCCACGGAAGAGACGTTTATCATTATTTCCTCCATTACCATGGCGACTGTGATGCCTGAATATACCGAAGATGAGCAGACGATTTCGTTTGTTACCGGCAAGAAGATCAGACAGAAGAAGACTAATTTCAAGGGGTTCCGGTCTCGTGATACCGTTAATCTCGCCGTGTATGCTGGTGGCAGGATGGCGGATAAGTCCGATATCATTGACGAGGTGCGCCGTCGGCACCTGCGTATTTTGAAAGACGTCATCTAGTTTTGACGTTTCTATAAAACAAAAAAGCCTCCGCCGTAAAAGCGGAGGCTTTTTTATGATTCATATAGTCATTAAAAAAGGATTTTCTCAGGCGGGCGTCGTTCGGGAACCACTTTTTCTCAATAGTCCCTTCGTTGAACTCTTTGCTGACGTATAGTCCGCAGAAACAGGCACCGTATTCTTTGACGTCTTCCTCGCGGTAGACGCAGGGACAGACAATGTCCTTGTCGGCTGCGAATTCGCCATTGGCGAGGCGGCATGGGCAGGCCATGTAGCCCATGCGTTCCTTGTTGGTCAGCAGGCTTTCTATGAGCGGCATGGTCATATCCATATCGTCATTGAAATAATAGCCCTTGGGTTCCTGAATCATTTTCAGATGTTCATAGAGTTTCTTCGCGTCCATGATCTACCCCTTGAGTGCTTCGTCTATCTTGTCTTTATGGTAGCCCACCACAACCGTGTCTTTGAAGACAATAGTCGGAAACGATACTGAAGGATTGTGTTTCTTGATTTCCTGAACCACTTGCTTACGGTCTTCTCCAGTGAGTTCGTCGACATGAACGCAGTTGTATTTGACTCCGCATTCATCGAGATATTTTTTTGCATTTCTGCAATGGATGCAGGTGGAAAGGGCGAATACTTTTATATCTTCGCTCATTTTAAAAGCCTCCAGATCGAAAGAGTTGCTTGTTTGTTTTTCCTCGGACGATGGCGAAGACTCGGATTCGTCTCTGGTTTTACTGAACATTTTTCTTGATGGATTTCAACATGGTCAGTCCCTTTGCATGGCGAGTTCGAGTTTTCTGACGATCATGGAGCAGGCAAAAGTCAGGATGAAGTACATGACAAGTACTGTAGTCCAGACTTCGAAGCTCCGGTAGGTCGTAGTCATTATCTGCTGGCCTTGGAATGTCAGTTCCTGAATTGAAATGACGGATACAATGGCCGAGTCTTTCACGATTGATATAAACTGTCCTGCCAGTGCTGGCAACATGCGCTGCATGGCCTGCGGCAGAACAATAAACCGCATGCTCTGCATTCGCCGCATTCCGAGGGCCGTGGCGGCTTCCCATTGCCCTGATTCAATGGATTCGATTCCCGCTCGGACGATTTCCGCAATATACGCTCCTTCAAACAGTGAAAGAGTGATGATGGCAGACAGAAATTGTGGGAACCGTTCCATCGGGCCGAAAAGAAATTCCATCATCGGTTTAGCTGTCGGTGAAAGCGTACGGATGAAATCGTCGATCCGGATGGCAGTCATGATTTGGTCGCCAATGAAGAAATAAAAATGAAAATGAGTACCAGAGGCGGTGTGTTTCGGATAAGGCCGACATACGTTCCAGCGATTTGTCGCTTGAACAGGCTGGGGCTGACGCGAAACAGGCCCATGGCAATACCGACTGCGGTGCCGAGTAGGCCGGACCAGATGCTCAGGCGAATGGTTGTTATCAGCCCCTCGGTCAGCAGCCCCGGTTTCCATACCTGTTCCGTCGTATCAAAGCGCAGCAGGTATTGTGGAATGACACCCCAGTTCCAGTGGTAGTTCAGTCCGGTCGCAGCTCTGTATATGACGTAGCCGATCACGCCCGCCAGAGCCGCGATGATCGCGGCGTCCAGCGGAGTGAATTGTCTTTTGCGTGATGTTGTTGAGTCCAAATCGTACCGTCTATTGAATCTGGTTTTCCCATTCGCTGGTAAAGAACCAGTACTGGTAGCGGTTTTGCAGCCAGCCTTCGCCCATCTTCACGCGAATCCAGTTGTTGAGCCAGTTCAGGTAGTCCAAATCCCCCTTGCGCACGGCAAAGGCGATGGGTTCCTTGGTGAAGTCTTCCTTGAGCGGCTGGTAGAGCTTTTCGGGGTATTCCTTGATCAGATTGAACGGAAGTGGATTGGAAGCGACAACCGCGTGGGCCCGGTTGTTCAGGAGTTCCTGAATGGTTTGTGATTCTTCATCGAAAAAGAGCTTTTCAGCTTTGGGCAGGAAGTTTTTTGCGGCGATGGAGGCAGTGGTGCCGAGACGGACCGCGATGGTGGTTTCCGGGTTGTTGAACTCCTCAAGGGTGCTCCGTCCGCCAGCCTGTTCTTTGCTTGCTGCAATGGACATGCCGGAAAATTCGTAGGGAATGGAGAAGTTTACCTTGATATTGCGCTGTGGTGTGATGCCCATGCCGCCGATGATGATGTCGAATTTGCCGGTGAGCAGGGCCGGAATGATGCCGGACCATTTGGTCGGAACGAATTCCACTTTGACGCCGAGGTCCTCGGCCAGCTTGCGGGCGACTTCGATTTCAAAGCCGATGAAATTGCCGTTTTTGTCTTTCATTGCCCACGGCTTGAAAGTGTCGAAGCCTACTTTGATAGTGCCGCGTTTCAGAATTGTATCAAGCTGACTGGTCGTTTTGACGGTGTCGGCGGCTTGGGTTTGCTGCGGAGACTGTCCACATCCCAAAACGAATGCCATAAGACAGAAGATGGTCGAAAGGATCAATAGACGCAGGGTTTTCATACGTTTCTCCTTTTGCCGGAGGATTAATTCCCGGCAGAAAATTGTTTCTTGCAAGACGTTTGGGCGAAGGTGACGTGTGAAACGCCCAAGATGGCAATCATGAGCCTTTGCCGGTTCTGATTGCTCTCCAGATGGTCATGGCGTCCTCCTGAGGGTTGAAGTTAGGCGCGCTGGCCGGTGGTCCGTCGTTCCAGCAGTCTTACCAGGGCTGACAGACTCAGGATGATGGCAAGGTAGATGGCTGCGACAGTGAACCAGATTTCAAATGTCAAAAATGTTTCGGCATCAATCATGCGCCCCCGCTGGGTCAGGTCGAGAATGGCGACCGTGCTGACAAGGGCTGAATCCTTGATAAGCGAGACAGCTTGACTTGTCAGGGGTGGGAGGACACGTCGGATGGCCTGTGGCAGAATAATGTAACGATACATCGCGTAGGGCGACATGCCGAGACTTTGGGAGGCTTCCCACTGGCCCTTTTCGATGGAAGTAATACCGGCGCGGATTATTTCCGAAGCATAGGCCCCCTCAAAAAGGCTCAGGGCGACAACCGCAGCCCAGAAACCGGACATGTCGATGATCGGGGCGACAACAAAATAGATGAAGAAAATCTGTATGAGCAGAGGGGAGTTTCGTATCAACTCCATGTATACGCGTGCGACAGCTTTACCCGCCCAGGAATTGGACATGCGTAAAAGTGCGGTGGTCAGGCCGATGACAAGCATCAGCGTCATGCTGATCGCCGTGATTTGGAAGGTGACGCCGAGCCCTTCATCAGGGGCCCCCAATGAAAGCCGTCTTCTGAAAATTGCCAGAAGTACTGGGGGATTCGATACCATTGCCAGTTATATCCGAGACGTTCTGTCCCAAGGAGGAGAAACCATGCAAGGCATGTCATGACAAGCAGGTATTTTGCAGTGTCGAGCAGGGGCGAAGACTTGAAGATCAAACGGGGACGTTGAATGCTGATTTCGGGCATGAATCCTTATGTCGATCAAATGGTTGCGGTTAAAAGGCTACAGTACGCCAATAGGCATACCAGATTTGACATAAGAATTCAGGTATTATTCCATTTTTTTCTGGTGATATTACTTCTATTGTTGAGTCAGATGGTTTTCGATTATGGATTTGATGCGATCAAAGACTTCATCTGGAGTGGCTCCGGCATTGGCGACTTTGATGCGGTCTCGGTTGAGAGCCGCCCATGTGAGATAGCCTTCCCGAATGCGATTGTGGAAAGATATGTGTTCGGCTTCAAATCTGCCTTCTTCCTTGGCCTTGCCTTCTTCAAGGTTTCGTAGGGTGGCGCGTTTGAGGCCTATTTCCGGGTCAATGTCGAGAACAATGGTCAGATCAGGCCAGAGGCCGTCCACAGCTACTTCATTGAGTTGCTGAAGAACCTTGGTGTCGAGACCTCGTCCATATCCCTGATAGACAACTGTGGAATCGGCAAAACGGTCGCAGAGAACCACTTTACCGGCTTCAAGTTCCGGGCGGATAACCTGAGCGATGTGCTGGGCGCGGTCCGCCAGATACAGAAGAAGTTCGGTGATCGGTGTGAGATCTTTGTTGTCCACGTGAAGCAGCATCTTGCGCAGTTCCCGTCCGACACGGCTACCGCCCGGCTCCAAAGTCAGGAAGACTTCGCGGCCCTGCGCTTCAAAGTATTCCTTGACGCGGGTGATCTGGGTTGTTTTGCCGGTGCCCTCTATGCCTTCAAAGGTAATAAACATTGGTTCTCCGGTCTGTCGTTTTTCTTTTTGGAGTTGTCCGGTGTTGCCGGGGGGCGGAAGACGTTGCGGTCCAGGAAACGAAGGAAAGGGGACCAGTCCTGTCCATTCTTGTCCATGTCGCCATATGCCTGATCAATCATGTTCAGCTTGGCGTCCATGTTGTCGGCAAAGTGAAGAATGAATGCTTCGGGGGGTCTTGGGGCGAATCGGCGAGCCAAAGTCGTGTTCGCCGTGATGACTTGTAATCAGGTGCCTGAGGTGAAGCTTCAGTCCCTCGTCGAGAGTTTTGCTGCGTTTGAGGAACGGTTCAAGTTTATCCTGACCGATCTGGATGTGTCCTAAAAGCTTTCCCTCGTCGGTATAGTCGTTGGCAAGTCCTCCGGAAAGTTCCCACGCCTTGCCGAGGTCATGAAAAATGGCTCCCGCGAGCAGTGTCTGCCGGTCGAGGGATTGATAGACATCACATAGGGCCATGCAGGCTCGTGCGACACCGAGGGTATGCTCCAGCAGTCCACCGACGTATGCGTGATGGACGGTTTTGGCTCCCGGAGCAGTCATGAGGCGGTTTCTGATCTCCTCACTGGTGAGAACCTTGCGGCAGAAATTCTTCCAGGGCACATATTTCATGTGTTCCATGACGAGGTCTTCCAGCGCTTCCATCAATTCTTCCGGTGGAGTGCTGGAGGTCGGCAGAAAGTCGGACAGGTCTATGTCCGCGCTGTTCATGTCGATCAATTCCATATGATCGACCTTGAGTTGATTCTTGTCCCGGTAGTTTTCGACGAAACCTTGTACTCGGGCCATCTGTCCCGGCTCCAGAGAAGGGTATTCCTGACTCTTCGGGCTCCATATTTTGCCGTCGATCTTGCCTGTTGCGTCCTGAAATGTCAGATTCCAATATGGACCGTTGCGGGATTGGGCCATGTTGGCCGCTGCCAGAAGGAAGTTGTCATTCACCCCGTTTCCGGGAGAAGCTCTTGTATATACTGCGACTTTTTGGTCACGTTTCTTGCCATATGGTTGATGTTGAGGTACCTCGGCCCGGTAGACATTATGTCTTGATGGGCTACTTGCAGACGTATCCCGCCTGCTACAGGTTTATGAACCTGATTTCACTGTGATTGTCAAATCAAGACCGACAAAGGAAGGACCATGAATATACTACTTGCCAATGATGACGGCATTCAAGCCGTAGGGTTGCGCGCTTTGTATTTTGCCTTGATCGAGCTGGACACACAGTCGAGGTCGTTGCGCCGGTTACCGAGCAGTCGGCGGTAGGTCACGCGGTGACGCTGTCCATGCCCGTAAGGGTCAAGGAATTTCGTGAGAACGGTTTTGTGGGAAGAGGGGTGTACGGAACTCCGGTGGATTGCGTAAAGCTCGGATTGTCCACACTTCTTGACGAAAACCGGATCTTGTCCTTTCCGGGATCAATGCCGGTGCCAACGTCGGGTGGATATTCTGTATTCGGGAACCGTGTCTGCTGCCACAGAAGGAGCACTCATGGAGATTCCTGCCATGGCCGTCTCCATGGATGATTTCAATCCTGTCGATCTCAGTGGGCAGGCTCGCTATTGTGCAGAATTGCTTCCCAAAGTGCCGTGGGAAAAATTACCTCGCAAGTGTGTATTGAATCTCAATTTCCCGAAAGGGACCATTGAGGATGCTGGAGAGATGGTCTTGTGTCCGCATACGCGGGCGTCATATGAAGATTGGTATGACACGCGGCAGGACCCTCGTGGCAGGCCGTATTACTGGCTTGACGGTGCCATTCCGCCGGAACGCATCAGCCCGGACCGGGATCGAGCCTTGCTGACGGAGGGGCACATTACGCTCACTCCATTACATTTTGATTTTACGGACAGGGCTGCTATGGATATATTGGACAGCGAATTGGTCTGATTTTTGTTTTGAAATAATTGCAATCGTATTGGCATTCTCTTTCTATACTCTAGTGACTCTTAACAGTAGGAGGAAGTTCGCATGGCTACCAAGATAGGTTTGAACGGATTTGGACGGATCGGGCGGTATCTGGCCCGTTTGCTGGCTGAGGAAAAAGATTTGGAATTGGTGGCAGTTAACGCCCGTGCATCCAATGAAGATCTGGCCCATCTCTTGAAATATGATTCGGTTCACGGACGTTTTCTTGACGTCGAACCCACAGAAACCGGCTTCAAGATGAACGGCAAGCCCGTTACCGTTACGCGCAACGCACCGGGTGAATGGACATGGGGCGAGCTTGGTTGTGATATCGTTATCGAGTCCACCGGCAAGTTCCGTGATCGTGAAAACTGCGAGAAGATGATCGCCTGTGGAGCCAAGAAGGTACTTATTTCTGCTCCCGGCACCGATCCGGACATCACTGTGGTCATCGGTGTCAATGATGAGCTGCTCAAGCCGGAGCACAAGATTATTTCCAACGCTTCCTGCACCACCAACTGCCTTGCTCCTGTCGCCAAGGTCGTCAACGATCTGTACGGGATCAAGCACGGCATCATGACTACGGTTCATTCCTATACTATGAGCCAGCGCGTTCTTGATGGTTCCCACAAGGATCTGCGTCGAGCCCGTGCCTGCGCCGTGAACATGGTTCCCACCACCACAGGTGCGGCCAAGGCGGTCGGTCTGGTTATCCCGGAACTCAACGGCGTCCTCGATGGCATGGCCATTCGTGTTCCCACGCCGAATGTTTCTCTTGTCGACCTTGTTTGCGAGTTGGAAAAGCCTACTACAGCCGAGGAAGTCAACGCAGCCTCAAGGCCGCGGCCAATGACTCCATGGGTTACACTGACGAACCTCTGGTTTCTGTCGATTTCATGGGCTCCACTTTCGGTGGGGTTGTTGATAGTGGTCTTACCCGTGTTATGGGCAGCACACAGCTCAAGCTTATCATTTGGTACGATAATGAAGCCGGTTTCACTAACCAGCTTCTGCGTTTGACCAGAAAGGTTGCCGGAATGATGTAGCTGATACTGCATTGAAAGAAATAAAGCCGTCATGTGTCTGCATGGCGGCTTTTTTGTTATGAAATGGGGAGCGAGTATACCGGAAAAATTTAGCAGCAGCAATGTAATGTGTTTAGTATGCGATTAAAGTTGTTATAATACTTTACTCATAAAAAGAAGTTTATTATCGGATACTTTGAAGTTGGAATTGAAATTAGGCAGTTGCTTGTATTATAAGATGGGGGATGGTTTTTCCATGGACGAAGTCAGCAGTGAATCTGGTATAGAGGAATCCGCTTTTCTAGTTCGGCAACCTGTTTTTACCCGAGATAAAGATATTTGGGGATATGAGTTGGTGGCCAGTACCGTGCCGGTCATGCAGGATGGCAAACTCGCTTCGTCATTTGCTGAACTGGTTTCGGTATATCAGTCCAACCTGTCCACTCTTGATGGTGGTTTTGTCGACGGTAAGAAAATTCTGATGGATATATTCAAGGAGACGCAGCTCTCTTGCTGCCAGCTTCCTGAAAAATGTGATCAATGCATCGTTGGTCTGTCTCAGGACATTGCGGCGTCTTCAGCTTGTCCATTATTTGTCGATTCTTTGCGCGAGGGTGGTGTTGGGGTTGCTCTTGACGAAGGAATTGAGACAGATATTTTCAAAAATTTTGCGGATAAATGTGATGTGGTCAAGGTTTCCTTGGCCGATAAAACACCGCAGGAAATCGTTAAAATTCGGCAAAAATACAAGGGATATGATTTTGAGCTGCTCGCTACGGACGTGACGAGTTGGGAGGCCTACGAAGGCACGCGAGCTTTGGGTTTCACTTACTTCCAGGGACCGTTTTTTTCGATTCCGCAGATTGAAAAAGGCAAGGAAATCTCAGCCAGCGCTGTTTCCAAGCTGCAGTTGCTGCGTGAATTGGGCAATCCGAACTGCGAGATGGAGGAATTGGCGACGATTATTGCGTCGGATGTTTCGCTGAGCTACCGGATTCTCAAGTATATAAACTCTGCATCGTTCGGGTTGAAGAACAAGATCAAATCCATTCAGCAGGCAGTCTCACTGCTTGGTCTCAATGAAGTCAGGCATTGGGCTACGGTTGTCGTCATGACTGACCTCGATTCCACTCCCAAGGGAGAAGAACTGGCTTTCATGGCATTGCAGCGCGGGCGTTTTCTCAGCCGTCTGGTCGAAGGCATGAAGGATTTTAAATATTCGCCTAATACGATGTTCATGCTTGGTCTGTTTTCAAAACTGGATGCACTGTTGTCGTATCCCATGGACGAAGCGTTGAAAGATATTCCGCTTGATCAGGAAATCAAGGAAGGTCTGTGCGGCACGTTGAATGAATTCAGGGATTGGCTCAGGATGCTTGAGGCAATCGAGATTGGTAACTGGGCGATTGCCAATGATATTCTGAGTCGTCATGGAGCCTGTTTTACTGATGCAGCCACACAGTACATGAAGGCTGCGTCCTGGGCTGCGCATCAACTGCCTGATATGAAAAATAGTAAAATATTCCGTAGAATAGAAAAGGCCGGACTGTAAGTCCGGCCTTTTCTATCTTTATTGCAACGAATTATTGTGAGCGTCTTTTATCGTCGCGGAACAGTTTGTAGTTGATCGCGTCAACAACTGCTTGCCAACTCGCCTCGATGATGTTGTGGGAGACTCCCATGGTGGTCCAGCGTTCGTATTTGTCACCGGTTTCAATGAGAACTCGAACAAATGAGGCGGTACCGCCTGTGTCACGAACTGCTCCGGACAGGACGCGTACCTTGAAGTCAAGCAGACGGGTTTCCTTGAGTGTCGGGTAGAAGCGTTCAAGTCCTTTTCGCAGTGCCCGGTCAAGTGCGTTAACCGGGCCCATGCCGGTTGCTGCCGTATGCTCCTGCTGTCCATTGACGTCCACGATGACCGTGGCTTCCGTAAAGGGTTCGGCATCGCCTTCCCGTTTGGCGTCTACGACAAAGAAATTGTGGAATGAGAAATAATTCAGAGGTTTCCCAAGTGCTTCCAGCAATATGAGTTCGAAAGAGGCATCTGCCACGGAATATTCGTAGCCCATGCTTTCTTTGGTTTTCAGCTCCTTGAGCAGGCGATCGACGGTGGGATCGTTTTTGCCCAGCTCGTAACCCAGTTCCTTGGCCTTGAACAGAATATTGCTTTTTCCTGCCTGATCGGAAAGCAGAACTCGTTGTTCGTTGCCGACAGAGGCAGGAGTAATATGTTCATAGGTCCGGGAGTCCTTGAGAATTGCGCTGACGTGGATTCCTCCCTTGTGAGCAAAGGCAGAAGCTCCGACGAACGGCTGGCGCATGAATGGGCGCAGGTTCGCTGTTTCGCTGACGAAATGGGATGTTGTCGTCAGGCGCTGCATATTCTCATGGCCAATGGTTTCAATGCCCATTTTGAGTTCGAGGTTGGGGATGACCGAGCAGAGGTTCGCGTTGCCGCATCGTTCGCCATAACCGTTGATGGTTCCCTGTACCTGAGTCGCTCCACATCGCACCGCCTCAATGGAGTTAGCGACGGCTGATTCGGAGTCGTTGTGGGCATGAATGCCGAGTTGTGCTTCAGGAAGAGCTTTAGTGACCGTATGTATGATCTCAGTTATTTCCGAAGTCAGTGTGCCGCCGTTGGTGTCGCAGAGGACAAGTCGTGAAGCCCCCGCTTCGTGAGCGGTCCTGATCGCGCTGAGTGCATATTCGGGATTGTTTCTGTAGCCGTCAAAGAAATGTTCAGCGTCGAAGATGACTTCATCGACCCGTTCATTGAGGTAACCGATGCTGTTGGCGATCAGTTCGAGATTACGTTCAAGCGAGATGCCGAGAGCGGTGGTGGCATGGAGGTCCCAACTCTTGCCGAAGATGGTGATAACTGATGTTTCGGCTTCGAGAAGGGCGGCAAGATTGGGATCGTTTTCCGGCGTGGTTTTTGCCAGATGCGTACTGCCGAAGGCGGTCAGTTTTGCATTTTCAAAGGTGTGACTTTTGATTTTGTCAAAGAATTTCTTGTCGGTGGGATTGGAGCCCGGCCAGCCCGCCTCGATGTAATGGATGCCCAGTTCATCGAGTTTGTGGGCTATGTGGATTTTGTCCAGAGTGGACAGATTGAGTTCTTCGGCCTGGGCCCCATCTCGCAGTGTGGTGTCGTATATCGTTACTTTTTTCATGATTGGTCTATTGTTTCGGCTTCCTCTAAATGGAAAGCCTTGTGGAGTGTTCGTACAGCCAGTTCGGTGTACTTGTCGTCGATCAGGCAGGTAACCTTGATCTCGGACGTGCTGATCATCAGGATATTGATATTCTCATCGGCAAGCGCCTGGAACGCCAGAGAGGCGACTCCGGAGTGGTTACGCATGCCGACGCCGATAATCGATATCTTTGACACATTGAGGTTGCTTGTTAGCTTTTCAAAGCCAATTTCGTATTGTAGCGCCTCTAGTGTCTTGATGGTCTGCTCCACATCCGCACGCGGGACGGTGAAGGTCATGTCGGTTTTTCCGTCCTTACTCGGATTCTGGACGATCATGTCCACGAGAATCTTCTTTTCCGCCAGCGGGGAGAAAATTTGTGCGGAAACGCCCGGCTTATCCTGTACGTGTACCAGCGTAATCTGTGACTGATCCTTGTCGTATGCAATGCCGGAAACGAGAACGGATTCCATGGTTTCATCCTCCTGAGTGACTATGGTGCCCAGCTCATCAGAAAAAGTAGAGCGGACGTGAACGGTTACATTATATTTTTTGGCAAATTCAACAGAACGAATCTGGAGCACCTTGCTCCCATGCTCGCCATTTCGAGCATTTCATCATAGGCGATGCGTTCGATTTTTCGTGCGTCGTCGCACATGTTCGGGTC
>LQAJ01000152.1_pt1 | contig 31287 bp, 32 predicted proteins | sample 1535811 | NCBI WGS metagenome assembly LQAJ01 (sample SAMN04331587, study PRJNA305678) | bioreactor metagenome | isolation source: bioreactor_6 inoculated with Wadden Sea sediment 2nd replicate of a... | place: Germany: Wadden Sea, Janssand Flat
ATGAAGGTTGTTGGACCGGCAAATTTGGGAAGGGCATTCGCACCAAGGGGTTGGTTTAAATGTTTCGTCATCTCTTATCTCCATTGTCTTAAAATACTGTTACAAAAATAAAAATTTTTTTACGGTAACGGATAATAAAGCAATTTAGAAGCCATCGGAAAAATCCATAGCGATAATATAAGATATTCTAATAAATATAGTGGTTTAAAAAAAATAAGCAATAAATGGAAAATTTGAAATTTTAATGCATAGATCAATATTGGGACAGTATATTTATAACTCTCTGAAATTTTGATATAAAACTGAAGTCCCATTTTTGGGACAACAACGGAAACGGTAAAATGCTTGAATATCGAATGATTTAGAGAGTCTTCAAGTCCCAAAAATGGGACTTTCTATGAAAGACCATGCTTTTTTAATTTTCTGTCTGCACTGGATTTGCTTAATTTTAAGTGGTTGGCGATTGCTCTTATTGATTTATATTTTGTTTTCGCATCTTTGAGAATTTTGTTTTCAGCCTCAAGCATCCTCTCCTTTAGACTCCTTTCCTTGCCACCATTCAAAATTGAGTCGAGCCTATCATCTGAGGACAGCTCTGCCTTCTGCAATATAAGCTGATCGATGTCATCTTCATCGCTTAGGGCTACGGCCATATTAAATATGTTTTTCAGTTGGCGAGAATTCCCGGGCAAATCGTTGGCGGTTAGTTTTAACATTGTTTTGCTCGATATTTTTCGCTTTCTTATTGTACCTTTTATTATATTTTTCCAGATAATATTTGGCAAGTTCAAAGATATCTTCTGGCCGCTTCCGAAGAGGAGGAATATGGATCGTGAACGCCTCCAATCGATAATATAAATCTCGTCTAAATTTTTTTCTTTTAATCATCTCTTTCAGTTCGCGGTTTGTTGCAGCAATAATGATACAGTCAACTTTTTTTCTCCGTACCCCTCCCAGTCGCATGATCTCATGATCTTCTAAAAATTTTAGTAATTTTGCCTGGATCGAAAAAGGAAGTTCACCAATTTCATCCAAAAACAACGTGCCCTTGTCAGCAAGTTCAAGAAGCCCGATTTTTCCATCTTTGCTTGCCCCGGTAAATGCACCTGGTTCGTAGCCGAAGAGTTCAGCTTCGAGAAGATTCTCAGGAAGTGCCGCACAATTTATTTGAACAAAGGTTTCTCCCTTTCTATTGCTGTTGATATGAATAAACTTCGAAAGGATTCCCTTGCCGACTCCCGTTTCACCCGTTATAAGAATGGTTCGGACCTCAATCGAAGCAAACTTTATCGCAACATTCAGAACCTGTTTCATCGAATCGCTTTCAGCGATAATTTCTTTTCCCTTTAATTCCAAAAGGTTCAATTCTGTGAGTTCATCTTTAATTTTCCTTGTGACCTCCTGCGTCTCCTTTAATTTTTCTTGAATTCTGCTTAACTTTGTCACATCTCTTAAAGTATTAACCACAAGGTAAACATCTCCGTTATTATCTAAAATTGGATTGCCGGTGATCAGTAATCTTTTTTTTGTTCTTCGAGTATAAGACAGAAGACTAACTTCTTTTTTTGATTTAAATACTTCCGGTGCCACCATACAATCGAATATTCCTTTTTTATAAATTTCGTGGTGGGTTTTTCCGAGCATCTCTTTGGCTTCTATTCCTTCAAGCCATTCCGCAGCATGATTGATCATTACCACTTTTCCTTCAGCGTTATAAATCCAGATACCCTCAGGCAGACAGTTGAGTATTTTTTTGAATAATGTTTTATAGGCAGATTTAATTGACGGATCATCGTCTTGGCCACTTTTCTGACTGCCACAGATAAACTCATCATTAAAAAACTCCATGAAGGCATTGTTCATATTAAATTCTCCCAAATCATTTAACTTGCCAAGAAACAAAAAAACAAATTGTTATCATACTCATTACCACCTTTTTCAACCTAACCCGTCTTTTCAGGGAAGGGGTAAGGATTCTTTATAAATACAGGGTATTCCACTTTTGAATTGTCAATTATGGCACTACTTTTGTTTATTCTTTTTTTAACCGTCTCGCCTGGATGAAAATCTATCCCTAAAGCAGAACAAACTTCTTGCTGTCTCGGCTCCGGCTGAGCGCTCTTCCGAACATGTACCACGTCATCGTTCTTGCAATGCATCGATACTGAAATTCGATTATAGCCGGCAAGTCAGTCGCTCTCTCAACTTTGTCCGAATTTTTCGAAAAGATGGGTTAAGGTTTTCCAAATCATGTTTTCGAAAGTTCAAACTTAACTCCTTCTATGGCATCATGTGTTGATCGAACTGTCAATTTTTCATTTTGTGATGATATCCGACCAAATGGTCAAAGATGTATTCGATTTTTCCGTATCAGTAATTCTCGAATATGTAAAGAAAGTTTGGTAACCAACCATCCGGGTGATCCGAAGTCAACTACATCAAATTCGCGGAATTAAAATCCGGATTGTTCCACTGTTCCCAGATGCCTTTAAATGTAATACTGTTGTTGGAAGGTTACTGCATGAGTTTTTTCCCCAACCGTTCCGCTTTTTCCATTAAGAATGGAGAGATCTCGTTTGATTTTTTGGTGCCGGATTTTGTTATCGTTCCCGCGAGCTTGTAACCACCGTAGTGCAAGACCTCTTTGACCGCCCGGATTGCTCCCCTGCTTTCCGGAAAATGAAATTGAAAGGCCAGGGGGTGGTGCAGGCCGTCACAATAACGGCGCGTTTGCCTTTCTGCTTGGGTTCCGGTATTCCCCGGGGGCTTTCTCCCATGAACACCGGCACATTGCGATCGAAAAGAAGCTTCAGCGGCGCGCACATGTTGCCCCAGTGGGTCGGTGTGCCGATGACCAGGGCATCGGCCTGCTGAATTTTTTTGCCCACCCTGTGCGCGTCATCTTCCGGCAGGACACAGGTTTCTTTGTCCCGGCAGGCCATGCAGGCGGTACAGAATTTCATGTCGAGTCTGCACACATCGATCCATTCGGTTTCATGCTTGATGGACAGCGGTTCCGTTACGGCCTTGAGGAGCGTGGTAACAGTCCCATTTTTTCGGGGACTTCCGTTGAGAATCACTATTTTCATTGTCAGTGCCATCCTTTCAGCAGCATTATGTTTTGAGCAGCAGAATTTTGTCATTATAATGACAGTTGCTCAAAGAATCAAAACTAATATTCGCTTATGCTGTTTCGGCAAATCATTACGGTAGTCCAAGCACGGAAAATGATGGAAAAAGAAATGAAAACAGGATATACTGTTTTTTTGATTTTGAATAATTGAGAGTGGTTGTCATGGGTGTTATCAAAGACTGGATCAGGCGGTATTTTTCAGATCCCCAGGTGGTGATTCTGGCGGTGTTTCTGGTGGTGGGACTGGCCACGGTGCTGCTGGCCGGAAAGCATCTGGTGCCGGTGATCGCCAGTTTGATCATTGCATATCTGTTGGAAGGCTTGATCCAGCCGCTGCAACGGCTGGGGGCTCCCCGGATGCTGGCGGTGGGCATCGTGTTTCTGGTATTTTTTTGGTGCTGTTGGCCCTGCTGTTCTGGCTGCTGCCGGTGCTGACAAGGCAGGCGACCCAGCTGCTCCAGGAGGTGCCGGACATGCTCAGTGCTTCCCAAACGTTGATTTTATCCCTGCCTGAAAAGTATCCTACGGTGTTCAGCGAAGTGGAGATCGAGAACGTGCTCAACCAGATCCGGCGGGAGGCAGGGCATTTCACCGATAAGATGCTGCGCCAGACCCTGTCGTCGGTGGTGGGGATCATTACCCTGGTGGTGTATATCGTTTTGATGCCGCTGCTGGTGTTTTTCTTTCTCAAGGACAAGGACAAGCTCATGGGATGGATCCGGCGGCATCTGCCCCGGGAGCGGGGCCTGGCCAGCCGGGTGTGGCAGGGCGTGGATGTGCAGCTGGGAAATTTTATCCGGGGCAAGTTCTGGGAGATCCTGATCGTGTGGGGCGCATCTTATCTGACATTTATTTTCATGGGACTCAATTTTTCCTTACTGCTGGCGTTTCTGGTTGGAATTTCCGTGCTGGTGCCCTACATCGGGGCCGCGGTCATGACCTTTCCCGTGGCTCTGGTGGCGTATTTTCAGTTCGGGTGGACCGGGGATCTGGCCTGGATCATCCTGGCCTACTTGATCATCCAGATGCTGGACGGCAATGTGCTGGTGCCGATTCTGTTTTCCGAGGTGGTGAACCTGCATCCCATCGCCATCATAGTGGCCGTGCTGTTTTTCGGAGGCGTCTGGGGGGTCTGGGGGGTGTTTTTCGCCATTCCCCTGGCCATTCTGCTCCAGGGGGTGCTCAGCGCCTGGCCCCGGCGGCCGGATGAAGACGCACCCGTGCAGTGAAAGGAGCGGTAATTCATGGGGTTGTTTCACCTTAAATCGTCTTTTTCTCCTGCTGGAGATCAGCCCAAAGCGATCCGGTACCTGACCGAAGGGGTGAAGGACAACGAACCGCACCAGGTGCTGTTAGGGGTGACCGGCTCCGGCAAGACGTTCACCATGGCCAATATCATTGCCGGGGTGGAGCGGCCCAGCTTGATCGTCGCTCCCAACAAGACCCTGGCGGCCCAGCTGTACAATGAATTCAAGCTGCTGTTTCCGGACAACTGCGTGGAATATTTCGTGTCTTATTATGACTATTACCAGCCGGAGGCCTATGTGCCGTCCAGCGACACCTATATCCAAAAGGATTCCTCCATCAACGACATCATTGACAAGATGCGCCATTCCGCTACCCGGTCGGTGCTGGCCCGGCGGGATGTGATCGTGGTGGCGTCGGTGTCCTGCATCTACGGCCTGGGGGCTCCGGAAGACTACCTGGACCTGCGTATCTCGCTGTCCCGGGACATGGAGATTTCCAGGGATGCGGTGATCCGGAAGCTGGTGGAGATCCAGTACACCAGAAACGACACGGATTTTCATCGGGGTGTGTTCCGGGTCAGGGGCGACCGGCTGGAGATCTTTCCGGCCTATGAAGAGGACCGGGCCGTACGCATCGATTTTTTGGGGATGTGATCGAGGAGATCTGTGAGATCGATCCGTTGAAAGGGGACATCCTGACCACGTTTGACCAGACCGCCATCTATCCGGCGTCCCATTACGTGACCAAGCGCCAGACACGGAAACGGGCCGCGGAGGCGATTTTTGCGGAACTGGAGGAACGGCTGGCCCAGTTCAGATCCGAAAACCGGCTACTGGAGGCCCAGCGTCTGGAGGAGCGGACCCGGTACGACATGGAGATGCTGGAAGAGATCGGATACTGCACCGGCATCGAAAACTATTCCCGGCACCTTACCGGCCGGAATCCCGGAGAGCCGCCCCCACGCTCCTGGATTACATGCCGGATGATTTTCTCCTGTTTTTTGATGAAAGCCATATTTCCGTGTCCCAACTGGGGGGGATGTACCGGGCCGACCGATCCCGGAAGCGGACCCTGGTGGAATACGGGTTCCGCCTGCCTTCGGCCCTGGACAACCGGCCGTTGACCTTTGAGGAGTTCTCGGCCCGCACCTCCCGGATCATCTATGTGTCAGCCACGCCTGCGGACTATGAACTGGAAAAGGCCGAATTCCGGGTGGCGGAACAGATTGTCCGGCCCACCGGACTGCTGGATCCTGAGGTGCAGGTGAGGAATGCGAAAACCCAGGTGGATGACCTTTACCAGGAGATCCTCAAACGGGTGGAGGCGGGGGAACGGGTTCTGGTGACCACCCTGACCAAGCGAATGGCCGAAGACCTCACCGAATATTACGCAGACCTGGGGGTCAAGGTCAAATACCTGCACTCGGACGTGGTGACCATGGAGCGGATTGAGATCATCCAGGATCTGCGCCAGGGGGTGTTTGACGTGCTCATCGGGATCAACCTGCTCCGAGAGGGCCTGGATATCCCTGAGGTCTCCCTGGTGGCGATTCTGGACGCGGACAAGGAAGGGTTTCTGAGATCCTTCCGCTCGTTTGTCCAGATTTTCGGCCGGGCCGCCCGGAATGTGTACGGCCGGGTGATCATGTACGCGGAAAAGGAAACCGGGTCCATGAAAAAGGCCATGGAAGAAACCCGACGCCGCCGAAAAATTCAGAAAGCCTATAACGAGGCCCACCATATCGTGCCTGCCACGATCCAGAAACAGCTTAACCGGTTCGAATATCCGAAACCGGATGCAAATACTGATGCCGGCACCGTAAACGCGGCAGTGCATGAAGTGATCCAGTCCTATGATTCGGATGAAATCGATGTGGAAGACCTGATCCGGGATCTGGAATACAAAATGAAAAAAGCCGCGGAAAGCCTGGAATTCGAGCAGGCGGCCCTGTATCGGGACCGGATCCGGGAGCTCACGGACCTGGCCCCGTTCTGACGGCCTGCCCCTGATCATGTACGCCGCCCTGACGGAAAAATATCTTCAAGCCCCCCATTCCCCCGGGGTGTATTTGATGAAGGACGTCAAAGGAACCATTATCTATGTAGGCAAAGCCAAGGACCTGAAAAGGCGGCTGGGGTCCTATTTTGCCCGGCAGGACCACGCAGACGGCAAGACCGCGGCCCTGCTGGCCATGGTCCGGGATTTCGACCTGGTGATCACGGCATCGGATCACGAAGCGTTCATCCTGGAATCCAACCTGATCAAGGAGTACCGGCCCCGGTACAATGTGCTGCTCAAGGACGGGAAAAACTATCCCCTGCTGCGCATCGATCTGTCCGAATCGTTTCCCGCGATCCAGCGGGTGCGGCGGATCCAGAACGACCAGGCCGTGTACTTCGGCCCCTACTCCTCCTCACACAGTGTAAATCAGACCCTGCTCCAGATCCAGAAAATCTTTAAACTCAGGAAATGCCGGAACACCCAGTTCAAAAACCGGTCCCGGCCCTGCCTGAACTATCAGATCAACGCCTGCTTGGGTCCCTGTTGCCGGAAAGTGGATGAACAGGAATACCGGCAGCATGTCAAGGATGCGGTCCTGTTTCTCAAGGGCCGGTCCGGCCGGGTGATTCAAAAGCTCAAAGCACAGATGAAAGCCCATGCCGATGCTCTGGAGTTTGAGAAAGCGGCCCAAAAGCGGGATGCTGTGACCGCCATGACCCATGTGCTGGAGAAACAGGTGGTGGTGTCCCCGGACCTCAAGGACCGGGATGTGCTGGCCCTGGCAGTGGACAAGGGCATGGCAGTGGTCACCATGATGCTGGTGCGGTCCGGCCGGCTCATCGATACGGTGCATTATCCCGTGGACCCGGGGTTTGCCCAGCCCCATGAAACGCTGCGGGCGTTTTGCTGCAGTATTACGATGTCCCCCGGTTTCTGCCGGATGCGGTGCTCCTGGACCGGGAGATTGAGAACATGGATGCCCTGGCATCGCTGCTTTCGGAACACAAGCGCCGGAAAGTCCGGGTTCATGTACCGGTAAGGGGAGAGAAACGGCGCCTGGTGGAGATGGCCGCCGTTAACGCGGCCCGGGAACTGGAAAAACGGCGGTTGAAAGAAGAGGCGGCCCGGTCCGCCGTGGCCCAGGTTCAGGCATTGCTGAAAATGGATCAGGTGCCGGATCGCATCGAGTGTTTTGACAATTCCCACCTGGCCGGTCAGGATCCGGTGTCCTCCATGGTGGTGTTCAACAGGGGCCGGCCGGATAAAGATGCGTATCGGCGGTATATCCTTCGGGATATGGACCGGCCCGATGATTATGCCGGTATGACCCAGGTGCTGACCCGGCGGTTTTAAAAACGGAACAAGAGATGGATTTTCCGGACCTGCTGGTGGTGGACGGCGGAAAAGGCCAGTTGGGCATGGCCGTGGCCGTGCTGAAGGCGCTGAATCTGAACGGCCGGTTTGCCGTGGCCGGTCTGGCCAAAAAGACGAGGCCAAAGGAGAGGACATGGACAAGATTTATGTACCGGGCCGGGCCAATCCTTTGAATACGGCGCCGTTCAAGCAGGGCCTGTTTCTGCTTCAGCAGGTGCGGGACGAGGCCCACCGGTTCGCCATCACTTTCCAGCGAAGGCGCCGGGAGAAACGGGGCCGCCTGTCGGTGCTGGACACCATTCCCGGTATCGGGCCCAAACGAAAAAAACGGCTGCTGACTCGGTTCAACGGCCTGGAAAACCTGAAGAACGCGTCAATGGATGACTTGACGGCATTGCCCGGGATTACCGAAAAACTGGCACTACAGATTCTGGAACGGGTTCGGGATCAGACGTCTTAATGGTTTTTTCCCTTTACACCCGGCCGCGTAACGTATACTAAGTCAGGCAACGATTGATAACCCGCCTGTTTGGAGAAAATGCATGACGGAAAATTTGACGATACCCCGGATCGAGATACCGGGGAAATGAGTTTTGAGGAACTGTTCGAGTCTTACACCGGCAATCTGGGCCATGAACTGGCGCCCGGTGACATGGTGGAAGGAAAAATCATATCCATCGGCCGGACCCACGTGTATGTCGACACCGGCACCAAAAGCGACGGAGTGGTGGAAAAACAGGAACTCCTGGATGAAAATGGAGAACTACCGTTTCAAGAGGGGGATGCGGTCACGCTGTATGTGGTGTCTTTGAATGAAAGTGAAATCATCCTGTCCAAAGCCATTTCCGGTGCCGGCAAAGCAGCGCTTCTGGAAGATGCGGTTCAGAACCGGACTCCGGTGGAAGGCAAGGTCACTGAAGTGATCAAGGGGGGTTTTTCCGTGGATATCCTGGGCAAACGGGCGTTCTGCCCGGTGAGCCAGATGGATGTCAATTATGTGGAAACTCCGGAAGATTTTGTTGGGCAGACCCTGCGGTTTCTGGTGACCCGGTATGAGGAAAACGGGCGGAACATTGTCATTTCCAGAAGGCATCTGCTTCAGGAAGAAACGAAAGCGGCCCGGCAGGCTTTTTTTGCGGATGTGTCCGTGGGAGATACCCTCCAGGGCAAGGTGACCCGGCTCATGTCCTTTGGCGCGTTCATCGAGCTGACCCCGGGGGTGGAAGGCATGGCCCATATCTCCGAGCTGAGCTGGGCCCGGGTGGACAAGCCGGATGAGGTGGTCAAACCCGGGGATACCGTGCTGGTGAAATTGCTGAGCATCGAGCACCAGGAAGGCCAGGATGTGCCCAAGATAGCCCTGTCCCTGAAACAGACCGCATCCGATCCCTGGGACAGCGCGGATCAGGTGTTTAAATCCGGGGACCAGGTGACGGGAAAGGTGGTGCGGCTGACCGGTTTCGGGGCATTTGTGGAAATTGCGCCCGGAATCGACGGCCTGGTGCACATCAGTGAGATGAGCCACACAAGGCGGGTGACCCGTCCGGAAGAAGTGGTGGAAAAGGATCAGGAAGTCCAGGTGGTGATCAAGTCCGTCGACATGGATGCCAGACGGGTTTCCCTGAGTATCAAGGATGCCCTGGGTGATCCCTGGACCGGGATCAGCGTCCGGTACAAACCAGGGGATATCATGGAAGGCCGGCTGGAAAAAAAGGAATCCTTCGGCCTGTTCATCGGACTGGAACCAGGCGTGACAGGGCTGATGCCGGTATCGGTGCTCCGAAATGCCACGGACACCAAGAGGTATGACGGGCTCAAACCCGGGGACACGGCGGAGGTCATGATCCAGCAGGTGGATGAGGAAAAACGCCGCATTTCCCTGGCTCCGCCGGATTTAAAAGAATCCGACGACTGGCACCAGTTTGCCGGCAGCAAAAAAGACCGTACCGTGGGGACCATGGAACAGGTGTTCATGGATGCGCTCAAGAAAAAAAAAGAAAAAGTAGGCCCGTGGAAAACCGGCACCTGTTTATCACCGACCTGGACGGGACCCTTCTCACGGATGACAGGACCGTCTCTCACCGGGACCTGGAAACCCTTCATCGCTTGAGGGATAAAGGAAATGTGGTGGCGGCGGCAACGGGCCGGAGTCTGTATTCTTTTGAACGGGCCCTGGCACACATGGAAGCGGATACCGGTACATTTCCCCTGGATTATCTGATATTTTCCACGGGTGCCGGCGTATTGCGGTTCACCGGAAACGAGATTATCCGGCATCTGGCTATTTCCCGGTCGGATGTGATGCGGATTACGGCCTGCTTTGACCGGCAGTGCCTGGATTACATGGTTCACGACGACATCCCGGATACCCATCACTTCATGTTCCGGTCCCACGGCCGGGACAATCCGGATTTTTTTCAGCGGATTACCCTGTATCAGCCGTTTGCCGTTCCAATGACACCGGATACCCCGGTGTTCGAATCCGCCACCCAGGTTTTGGCCGTCATGCCTCCGGCCGTGTCGCTGACCCGGGTGGCCCGGCTCCGCAGTGAATTGTCGGACTACAGTGTGGTGCACGCCACCTCTCCTCTGGACCATCAGTCCGCATGGATCGAGGTGTTTCATCCTGGGGCCTCCAAGAGCATCGCTGCCGCCTGGCTGGCGGAATATTTGAAGATTTCAAGACCCCGGGTGGTGGCCGTGGGCAATGACTACAATGACCAGGACCTGCTGGCCTGGGCCGGCCAGGCGTTTTGGGTGGCCAATTCAGCGCCGGAACTGAAGACCGGCACCCGACTGACGGAATCCAATAACAAAAACGGCGTCACCCGGGCAGCAAGGCTGGCCGGGCTTCTTGAGTAGGCGGGTGTCTGGTTTCTGGTATTAGGGACTGGCTGATTGGGCTGGGGTGCCGGGGTTGTGCCCGGCACCTAACCGGATTGTCACCCCGGCGAGTTATTCAGAAGAAACGGTCCGTCACAAAGCCTTGATCAAGTCCTTCATGTCCCGCACTGCCCGATCCATCCCGGTAAGCACGGCTCTGGACACAATGCTGTGCCCGATGGAAAACTCCCGGATTTCATGGAGCCCGGCAAAGGCTTTGATGGAGTTGTAGCAGATGCCGTGCCCGGCATTGACGCCAAGTTTCAGTTTGGTCCCGATCTTGGCGGCATCCACGATCCGGGAGAATTCCCGCCGGGCCTCGGCTGGGGTGGTCGCATCACAAAACGCCCCGGTGTGGATTTCGATCATGTCAGCATCGATCTTGTGGGCGATTTTGATCTGATCCAGATCCGGATCGATGAAGATGCATACCTGGATACCTGCATTTTTCAAGGTGGCGACCGCATCCTGAACAGCGCCCTGATGGCTGATCAGATCCAGCCCCCCTTCCGTGGTCACTTCCTCTCTTTTTTCCGGAACCAGGGTCACGGTGTCGGGCATGATGTCCAGTGCAATTCCCAGCATTTCATTGGTGGCAGCCATTTCCAGAATGAGACGGGACTGGACGATCTGCCGGAGCAGGCGGACGTCCCGGTCCTGGATATGGCGCCGGTCTTCCCTCAGGTGCACCACAATGGCATCCGCGCCGGCGGTTTCCGCAGCCACCGACGCAGCGATGGGGTCCGGATAGTCGATCCCCCGGGCCTGGCGCAGAGTTGCCACATGGTCTACATTTACAGCCAGTTCTGTCATTTTGTCATTCCTTTCCCGGTGTCAGAATACCGGTAAATCCGGATTATCCGGTTCAATCTGCTTCAACAGTTCCAAACTTTTGGTTTCCATCTGCCGGGCCGCTTCATCACCGGCCTCATGGTCGAATCCCACCAGGTGGAGGATGCCGTGTACCAAAAGCTGGGACATGCGTTGATCCAGGGTGATGCCGGCCTGTTCCGCTTCTCTGGCGGCTGTCTGGGCAGAGATGACCACATCCCCCAGCAGTCCGGGGGTCATGCCTGAAAATTCCCCTTCCTGCATGGGAAAGGACAGCACATTGGTGGGCGCATCTATTTTCCGGAAACTCCGGTTGAGTGCCTGGATCTCTTCGTCATTCATGATCACGATGGAGATTTCATGCCGGTCACAGCCCAAGGCGTTAAGATCTGTTCGGTCTTTCTGCGCAGAGCCTGGGTGGCCACCATTGGTTTTTGACGGTTGTCGATCCATATCTGAAGCGTTGTCATGTTTTCTTTCTTTTTTTCCTGGGGTTTGTCCGTATATTCAATCCGGCTGTGATAAATGCTGGTCAGAATATTGTTGAAACTCCTGGCGATCTGGTGCAGGTCCTTGAGCGTCAGTTCACATTCCTCCAGCTGGCCGTCGGCAAAAATATCGTTGATCAGCTCCTTGACCCGACCCCGGATTCTGGAGGCCGTGGGCCGTTCCAGGGCCCGAACCGCCGCTTCCACCACATCCGCCAGCATCACAATCCCGGTTTCCCGGGTCTGGGGCTTGGGACCGGGATACCTGAAATTTCCTTCCTCCACATCGTCTTTGCCGCTTTTCAAGGCCTTGTTATAGAAAAATTTGATCAGAGAGGTCCCGTGGTGCTGGGTGATACCCTCGATGATTTCATTGCCCAGTTTATGGGTTCTGGCCAGCTCCACCCCTTTTTTGACATGCTGGATGAGAATGAGCGCGGACATGGACGGCGAGAGCTTATCATGCCGGTTTTTGCCGTCGGCCTGGTTTTCAATGAAATACATGATCTTGTCTAGTTTTCCGATGTCATGGTAATATGCCATGACCTTGGCCTTAAGACTGTTGGCATGGATGGCTGACGCGGCTGCCTCCGCCAGGGTGGCCACGATCACGCTGTGGTTATAAGTGCCCGGGGCCTCGATCATCAGTTTTTTTGATCAATGGCTGGTCCAGGTTGGCCAGTTCCAGCAGCTTAGCTTCGGTGGTGTAGTCGAAAACGACCTCGATCAGCGGACAGAACCCGATGGTTAGCACGGCCGAGAAAATTCCGCCGCAGAATGCGATGACCACTTCTTTTGCCAGGATCATCGGATCAGGCTGGGCCAGGGAATAAAACCCCAGGGCCAGGGCCAGAAATGAATTGAAAACAGCTAGTTTGACGCCGGTCGTGATAAAGTTTTTACGGGTCTGCCGGGCCTGGGCCCAGAACGCGGCCATACCGCAGCTTAACAGAAAAAAGAGGAATGCTTCGAAACTTCCGCCGAAAGAAATGCTTGCCAGCACCGACAGCACCAGAGAAAAATAAATGGCAATACTGAATCCCAGAAACAGGCAGCAGATCATGGCGGCGGCCGGCAGCGGGATGGCCATGAAAAAAGAGGCGGACGTCAGATCCCAAGCCTGATTCGGATCGGCGGACTGAACCAGATAGGTGGTCAGCTTGACAACGCCCAGATACAGGATCAGCCCCAGGGCCAGAAAAATCATGTGTTTGTTATGGTCGTTTTCCAGGGCGGTGTGGTGTCTGAAAAAAAGCAGATAGGATACCAGCAGCAGGGTGAACGTGATCAGTGCGACTCCGATGGCGGACGCGTAAACGGTTTTGACAACGGTCTGTTCCTGCAGGGTATTGAGCTTGATAAGCCGGGTCTTGTCGATCCGTTCGCCCTCCCGGACGATCATTTCTCCGGCCTTAATCTGGTACATGACCGGTTTGATGGTGGCCTGGGCTGCAAGAATCCGTTCCTGGGTTTCGTTTTTGTTCATGAAAATGTTGGGCTGGAGCAGGCGCTGGCAGACATCCACAATCAGGTTGGTCAGGTTGTAATTGACCTTTTGAGAAGGGGCTTTCCCTCGATTCTGACCATGGCCTTGGCCTGGTCCGGTCCGTAGAACACCTTGAGATGGTTGATCACCTGTTCTTCGTTTGTTTTGATGTTTCTCAGGACAATACCCTTGTGTTCCTGTTCCAGTAGAAGTTCCTTGTTCGCCACCACCCCGTTGGAAAGCACCTTGTCCATGATGGTCTGAACTTTTTGGGTGATGTCCGGGTCGAACCGGTGTTTGTGCAGGATGGAATAGGCCCCTTCACTGATCGGGATGCCCAGTTTTTCTTCGAACAGCGGCTTGGTTTCCAGGACCATGGCAAATGTGGGATCAGGAATTTTTTCGGCGGACGAGTTCTCTTCACCGGTTTCGACCGGTGGCGGTTCAAACAGAGACCGGCCGATTGTCATGGCTTCCTCGATACGGGTCTGGATCCGGGCCAGCAGGTCTGCATCCAGATCGTACACGATCCGGACTGCATCCCGGGCCTGGCTGCGGCGTTCCTCAGACACTTCCCGGTCTTCCACCAGCAGGTCCCGGTGGGCTTTGATATCCCGCAAGGCCACATCTCCGATTTCATACGCATCGTTGATCTGCTGGTGTTCCGGTGTCTGGAAAAATGTGAACACCAGGGTGATTCCCAGCAGCATGACCCATAACAGGTAGGGGGTGGACAGGAAAAACTGCGTGGCTGTATCCAGCCAGGTGTTAAATTTTGTTTTTTTCATAGGCGTCAATGATATCGGATACCAGCTGGTGCCGCACCACATCGTCCCGGGTGAAATGGATGAATTCAATGCCCTTGATGTGGGAAAGAATTTTTTTTGACTTCCACCAGTCCGGATTTTTTGCCGGTCGGTAGATCGATCTGGGTGATGTCCCCGGTCACGATGGCTTTGGAACCGTATCCGATTCGGGTTAAAAACATTTTCATCTGCTGGGAGGTCGTGTTCTGGGCCTCATCCAGAATGATGAACGCATTATTCAGGGTTCGACCCCGCATGAACGCGATGGGGCGATCTCAATGATTTCCTGCTCAATATAGGCCCGGGCTTTTTCAAAATCGATCATATCGTACAAAGCATCATACAGGGGGCGCAGATAGGGGTTGATTTTTTCAGTTAGGTCTCCGGGGAGAAATCCCAGTGCCTCTCCCGCTTCGACAGCGGGACGGGTGAGTATGACTTTCCGGATGTCTCCTCTGGCAAAGGCGGCCATGGCCATGGCCATGGCAGATAGGTTTTCCCGGTGCCGGCCGGGCCGATGGCAAACAGGATGTCTTTGGCTTCAATGGCTTGGGTATATTTGACCTGGTTCAGGCTTCTGGGCCGGATCGGTTTGTTTCTGGCGGTGGTGAACACGGTGTGCATGAACAGCGTTTCCAGCCGGGCGCGGGTTTTTTTTGATCAGGGTGATAGCGGCATCCAGATCTCCCGGCTCCAGCTGGATTTTTTCCTTGAACAGTGGATACAGCTGGGCCAGCAGTGAACGGGCCTGTTGTACCTGTGAATCAGGGCCGGATATGCTGACAGTCCCGCCCCGGGAATGGATTGTGATTCCGAATCGTTTGGCTATTTTGTCCAGGTGGGTGTTGTGAAATCCAAACAGCTGCTGCGCGATGGATATGTTGTCAAATTCAAGGCTAGTCATAGGCTTTAGGGTGCATTTTATTTGGAAAAAGGTCAATAAAAATCTTGACGGCAAACTAGTGGAGTTGCTATTTGTGTATTTCTTTACAACACGCGATTGAAAGGGAATCCATGAACGGTTTTGATCTGATGGTTCTGGTGATTGTCCTGTTCTGCATGATCCGGGGCGTGTTCCGGGGACTGATTCGGGAAGTGTCCGGAATTGTGGCGGTGATCGCCGGATTTTACGGCGGATTTTCCTATTACTGGATGCTGTCTCCCTATCTGGATTTTCTGATTCAGACGCAGGGAATTCGTCACCTGGTCAGTTTCGGGGTGCTGTTCTGCGGTATCGTGATCCTGGTGGGGCTGTTGGCCGCGCTGATCCGCAAACTGATGCACGTGGCATTTCTGGGATGGGTGGACCGGACATTCGGCCTGTTTTTCGGAACCGCCAAAGGCTTTCTGATCGTTTCGGTGCTGTTCATCATGCTGACGTCATTTGTTCCGTCCGGGGCCGCCACCTGGATGAATCGATCCGAAACCGCTCCATATCTGGCACAGATTTCCCGCACCATGACCCTGTTTATTTCCAGGAGCCTGCAGGTGGATTTTCTGGACCGGTTTAACCACTACAAAGTAAACCAAATACAGACAAAGGAGACGGATTCCGTTGGAATCATTGGCCCCGGTCCTGGAGGTGATCCGGACATTGAGGGGAAAAAACGGGTGTGAATGGGACCGGCGCCAGACGCCGGAAACCATGTGGAAATGCCTGGCCGAAGAGGTGTATGAACTTCAGCAGGCCCTGGCGGATCAGGATGTGGACAATACCTGTGAAGAGATGGGCGATGTCTTGTTCCAGATTGCGTTTATCATGGAAATCTTTCATGACTCCGGGCGGATTCCCATCTCCCGGGTGGTGGACATGGTCATCGAAAAGATGATTCGGCGCCATCCGCATGTGTATGGAGATGCGGTGGTGAACACCCGGGCTGAGCTGCTGGATCAATGGGAACGGATCAAGATCCGGGAAAAAAGGCGCCGGCCCGGTTATCTGCCATGGATAACGTCCCCAGAGGCATGCCAGGGCTCATGCGGGCCATGAAAGTGTCCAAATCCGCTGTGAAGAAAGGGTTTGAATGGGAGGATATCCATCAGGTTCTGGATACGGTGAAAAGTGAAATCTCAGAATTTGAATCCGCGCTGGACCAGAAAGATGAAGACGTCATGATGCTGGAATTCGGTGATATCCTGTTTTCGCTTGTGAATGTGGCAAGGTTTGCCGGGTTTCACCCTGAAACCGCGCTGGCAAGGTCTACGGCCAAATTCGAAAGCCGGTTCCGTCTGATGGAAGCGGATCTGTCCGGAAAAGAAGTCTCCCTTGATGCCTTGTCTGCGTCCGAAAAAGAGGTGTTCTGGTCCCGGGCCAAACAGGCCCATGACAAGAATCAGTCTGAGCTGAAAGAGTAATCCCGCTGCGGCTGAATAGCCCTGGCGGTTTGAATCGTTTCGTTGTTGTGCCGGTCGATGAACCGGTAGGTGAATCGGGAAGGGTCCGGCGGATGACTGGCTTCTCCGGCAGGCGGAGGGGCCTGGCTGCCGGAGAAAGTGTCATCAGGGTCGGCTTCAGCCGCTTTGGAGATGATTTTTCCCACAATGCCTGCCGCTACTTTGTCAATAATGGCCTGCCGGGTCCACTCGGATGTAACGGACGGGTGCGTGTCGGTGCGCATGACAATCCGGCCGGATTTTTCCAGAATTTTGCCTTCACCCATCTGCCGGAAATAAAGCCGCAGGACATTTTGAATCTGGTAGGCAGGGATTTTCAATGCCTTTCCTCCCGGTCTTTTCTAATTTTTTCTAATCGTCAAAATCACCTTCAGGGCCTTTGTCCGTCCCGATAGCCGCCGCTTTTTTTCTGATTTTTTCTTCGGTCCATTCTTCTGCGGATTCAATGGTCTGGGATTTGACCCCCGGGTCATGGGACCGGGTTTCCAGAATATGGGACAAAACGATATCTGCGGTATCTGTAGCATTGAACACATCCGTGAGCAGCGTAAAGACAAATGCCTGGACCCCCCGGACCATCCCGGTCCCGGATTTCCCCGGACTGGGCCAAAAGGCGGTTTTCAAACGGGGCATTGAGTTTTTTGAAATTGCCGCCGGTCAGGCCGTGATCCCTGGCATAGATGAGCATCTGCCGCCATACCGCCTCATCCACGCCTTTGTCCGATTCTTTGATAAAATTGCCCTCAGCGTCCAAAATGGCGTTGCCAAAATCATTGACCTGAACCCCCCAGGAGATCATCTGCAGGGCAGTGGCCACATTGGCCTTGGTGGTGCGGGTCTGTTCGGCAATCTGGCGGAGCGGTCCGAGCTGTTGCCCGAGGTGCCGTGCTGGGCTCCGGATACCTGATAGGGGGCCAGCTCGTCATGGATTTTTGCGGTCAACGGGACATCAATGCCGGCGTCGCTCTGCTCGATGCCGTGAGTGGTTCCGTTGTTCAGGGCGATCCAGTCCGGAAAAATGCCGTGGGCGTTCAGTCCCTGGATCAGAAACAAGGCCTCCCGGGGGGTGGACAATCCCAGTTTGCCTTTGATCTCCCCCACTTCAGTTTCCAGTCCGGCCCATTTCGGAACCAGTGCGGCCAGTTCAATGTTGGCCAGTAGGTTCTGGTCATCGGGCATATGGGAGGCATCAATGGCAATGGAGGTGATGCCGGCGTCAAACAGGGACGTGATTTCGGTTCTGGCCGGTTCGATGTCCGCCGGGGTCTTGATGCCGAAATGATCCGCATGGATGGCCACCGGTATGGTAATACCCAGCTCGTTCATGAATACGTCGGTCTGTCTGGCGATGTTCCACAGATTAACGGCACAGTAGGCCCCGGTGCCGCCCTCTGATCGGGCGATTTCAATGATGATGGCGGCATTGGCCTGCTGGGCCGCCGCCAGGGCGCCCCGGATAACGAACGCGTTCCTGCCGTTGGCCGCGATGGTCATACATTTTCTTTTTTTGAGCATGGCCTGATCAATGTATTTGCCGCTGACAATCAATGCCCTGGAATGGGGAAACAGCTTTTTAATATTAGGAGGCCGCCCCATATCCAAAGCGGTTTGAAAATCGGAGGTCCGATGATGTGACATGTCTTTTTTTCTCCCAATCTGTTTTAGCGGTTGAATTGGACTGTTTTCTTTTTTTTTGGCATGAAACCAGCCCAAAAGCAAGCATTATTGAATAATGAATAGCTATTCATTTAATGGATAGCCGGTTAAAATCAGATTTCTTTGGAGAAGGGCGATGAAAGAAGAATGATAACTATTTGTAAAAAAAGATAAAAAGAAATTATCTCGTTCTATGAAATCTTGTGATTATCCTCTTGACATTTATAGTAAACTGTTGATAAATAATGAATTATTATTCATTTTAAATACAGGGGTGATGTTGGTTTGCAGAAAAACAGAACGGAAAAATATCACAACATTCTGGACAGTGCCGGGGCGGTGTTTGCAAAATACGGATTTTACAGGGCGACCATATCCCAGATCGCGTCCCGGGCCGGGGTGGCGGACGGAACCTTGTATCTGTATTTCAAAAACAAGGATGATATCCTGTATCAGTATATCAGTTATAAAACCGGTGTTGTGTTCGAAAAGATGAATGATGCCGTGGATGCCGGGAAAAGCGCGGAGGAAAAACTCAGAAACCTCATTCGGTGCCACTTGCAGCAATTTCAGAGCGACCGCAACATGGCGGTGATTTTTCAATCCGAGGCCCGGTATCTGCGGGATATTCAGTCTCAGATCAAGGATATTTCAAAAATGTACCTGGACTTGCTGTCCGATATCATCGAACAGGGACAGATCGAAGGGTCCATTCGGCAGGATCTGTTTGTGGGCCTGGTGAAACGGTTCATTCTGGGGGCCGTGGAAGGGGTGATCTCCACCTGGGTCTCTGCCGGAGGCCGGTATGACCTGGTGGCCATGGCCGATCCCCTGGTGGATTTGTATCTCAATGGCGTAAGAGGCGGATAAATCCCATACAGTGCCTGAACGGGGGCCATTTTTTAAATGGCTTTGAATTCGGAATTTTGCTTGACGGAAATCGTCATCTTTATTAAAGCTCAGTGAGTTTTTATTCATCATCAGTTAAGACTTTTTTGGAGGGAACAGCATATGAGTTCAATTATCGGCCCGGCAAGTTATGATTTTTTCGGGATTTTTCCGGCAACGATCCTGTCCTTTATTCTGCCTGTGGTGGGAGTGGGCCTGTTTACCTATATCATGGCCCGGCGCCTGGCACCGCTGGTCCGTGCGGCTCCGGATTACCGGCTGGACCGGATCGACCAGCGCATCATCCGGCTGGTCACCCTGTGGCTGGGTCAGATGAAACAGCCCAGATATATGCTGGCGGGGATCCTGCACATTGTTATTTTTGCCGGTTTTCTGATCCTGTCCATCCGGTCCGTATCCCTGGTCATCATCGGTCTTTCCGACGGATTCGTGTTGCCGGGTTTCGGGGGGTGGCTGGGAGATGTGTATAATTTTTTAAAAGATTATGCGGCCACGTTTTGTGTTGATCGCCTGTATCGTGGCCGGTATCCGCCGGGGATTTTTTAAGCCGGCCAGGTATGCGGTGCCCGAGAAATACGGCAAGGACCATACTGCTGAAGCAGTATTCGTTCTGGGCGTGATCGCCACCCTGATGATTTCGGAAAGCCTGTTCGAAGCGTCTGAACTGGCGTTTGCCTACCAGCAAACCGGCGAGTGGCATTTTGTGGCACCGCTGTCCCTGGTATGGATCTTTACCCACATGTTGACCGGGGCATCCTTGAATTTTCTCCAGGGGCTTCATATTTTTTCTTATTTCCTGCATGATGTTACGTTTTTCTTTTTCCTGTGTTTTTTGCCTCTGGGTAAGCATTTTCATGTGATCACTTCGATTTTCAACGTGTTTTTCATGCGCCTGGACAAAGGTAAAATCAAACCGGTTCGATACGGGGTTTCCGAGGAACAGCTGGATGATCTGGAGTCCTTCGGTGTCAAGAAACTGGAGGATTTTACCTGGAAGCACATGCTGGATTTTTATTCGTGTGCCGACTGCGGCCGGTGTTCCGACCAGTGCCCGGCCAATGCCGTAGGACGGCCCTTGTCTCCGCGTTTCATCACCATTAAGGCCCGGGACCTGATGTTCAAAAATTACCCGTTGTCAGGCGAGATCTACAAAAGCAGGATGCTGGTGGAAGATATCTATACCGAGGATGAAATATGGTCCTGCACCACCTGCGGGGCCTGTGAAGAGGAATGTCCGCTGGCCATTGAGTATATCAACAAGATGGTGGATCTCAGGCGGGGTATGGTGGATGAGGGCTGGTGCCACAATCTCTGCAGAAACCGTTGAAAGCCCTGGAAAAACGAGGCAATCCCTACGGCAAGATGGAGAAGAAGCGGGCGGACTGGGCCCTGGAAAAGGAATTCAAGGCCGATTGTCCCATCAAGGATCTGGGAAAGGAGTCTGCCGATACTCTGTATTTTGTGGACAGTATTACGTCCTATGATGACAATATTCAGGAAATTGCACGGCGCACGTCCATGATTCTGCACCGCGCCGGAGTGGATTTCGGAATCCTGGGCAAGGATGAAAAAGACAGCGGCAACGAGGTGCTCCGGTTCGGTGAGGAAATGCTGTATCAGAATCTCAAGGCGCAGAACACCGAGGCGATTCTGGCCACCGGTGTCAAACAGATTGTCACGGCCGATCCCCATGCGTACAATGCCTTGAAAAATGATTATACCGGACTGCCGCCGGTGCGGCACATCAGCCAGGTCGTGGCGGAAAAGATCACCAGCGGCGCGTTGTCACTCAAACCCTGCCTGAATCCGGAAAAGGTCTATGTGTACCATGATCCCTGTTACCTGGGACGGCACAACGGCATTTACGAAGACCCCCGCCAGGCCCTGGACGCCATTGACGGCCTGACCCGGGTGGAACTGGAAAAGAGCCGGGACCGGTCTTTCTGCTGCGGCGGCGGCGGTCTCATGCTGTTCTATGAGCCGGAAGAGGAAACCCGCATGGGGGTGCTTCGCGTGAACATGGCGGCGGAAGCCGGTGCCAGCGTGATTGTAACGGCCTGTCCCTTCTGCCTGGTGAATATCCAGGATGCCATCAAGGTGGCCGGCAAGGAAGGGGAAATGGAGGCCCTGGATTTTACTGAACTGATAGCCCGGCATTTAGCATAACGGTTTAAAAACGGAGAGGGTCAAACCGGAAAACCGGTCTGACCCGCACAAGTAAAGGAGGAAATAAATGGAAATTTTAGTATGTGTCAAGCGGGTTCCGGATACAGCGGAGAACGAATTCGAACTCAATTCAGCGGGAAATGATCTGGACAGGGACGATCTGGTCTACTCGGTGAATGAATGGGATAACTATGCCGTGGAAGAAGCCATTCAGATTGTTGACAATGTGGGGGGCAGCGTCACGGTGGTCACGGTGGGGGATGACGAATCCGAAGAAGTCCTGCGCCGGGAAATGGCAATGGGAGCCAACAATGGGGTCCTGCTCAGTGATGACGTTTTCGAAGGGTCAGACGGCAGAGGTATTGCCGCCATCCTCAAGGCCGAAATCGAAAAAGGCAAATATGATCTGATCCTCACCGGTGCCCAGGCGGATGAAGGGGCCGGACAGGTGGGCGGTATGCTGGCTGCCATGCTGGATTATCCGTATGCATCGCTGGTGAACAAGATAGAAGTGGTCAATGATACCATCATTAAAGTGGGCCGGGAGATCGAAGGCGGCAACCAGGAAATGAACGAAATTGAACTGCCCTGCGTGCTGTCCGTCCAGACCGGTATCAATGAACCCCGGTATGTGGGAATCCGGGGGATCCGCAAGGTGGCCAGTGTGGATGTGCCGGTGAAAAGTGCGTCCGATCTGGGTATCGATCCCGGCACCGTGGGCGAGGCCGGCGCCAGGACCCGGCGGGTGGATTATTTTGCCCCGGATCTCGGGGAAGGGGCGGAGATGCTGGAAGGCTCGACCGAAGAGATCATTGAAAAACTGATTGAAAAGCTGAAAGCCAAAGGAGGACTTTGATCATGACACAGATTTTTGCATATATCCCATTCAAAAACGGCGCTGCAGAAGATGTGGCCCTGGAGTTTCCGGATGCAGCAAAAAAAATTGATCCCTCTGCGGCACTGACGGCCGTGGTGACGGGGACGGGCGCGGATCTGGGCAAAGTGGCCGATGCCATGACCGGGATCTATAAAGAGGTCATTAAAATCGACCATGCCGACCTGGCCTATCCCAATGCGGAGTTGGTGAGAAAAGTCCTTTTGGACGTGCTGCCCCATGACGCCGTCATTCTGGCACCCCATGACACATTCGGCATGGACCTGGCACCGGGCCTGTCCGTGAAAATGGATTCTGCGTATGCGGCAGACATTGTGGATTTCGAGGGTCTGGACGGCGGGGTCCTGAAAATGATCCGCCAGGAACTGGGCGGTGCAGTATATACCCATGTGACATCCGACATCTCTGGCGGTGCGGTGATCACCATCCGGCCGGGATCGTTTGCCCCGACTGAAGATACCTCCACCGGCGGCAGCGTTGTGGACAAATCCGGTGAAGTCAAGGACCTGAGCGCCAAAAGAAAATTCCTGGAAGTGGTGGAAGCCGAAGTCGGTGATGTGGATATCACCAAAGCCGACGTCCTGGTGTCTGTCGGCCGGGGAATCGAAGATGAGGAAAATATCGAGATCGCCCAGGAACTGGCCGATGCCATGGGAGCCGTGGTATCCTGTTCTCGGCCCATCGTGGATGCCAAATGGCTGGAAAAATCCCGTCAGGTAGGGACTTCCGGACAGACCGTCAAGCCCAAGGTCTATATGGCCATGGGAATCTCCGGATCATTTCAGCATCTGGGCGGTGTCAAGGGCAATCCCTTTATCGTGGCGGTGAACAAAAACCCCAAAGCCCCGATTTTTCAGGTGGCGGACGTGGGGATCGTGGAAGACATCCTGGAGTTTATGCCCGAGCTGACCGAAGCGGTCAAATCCCTTTGATGCACGATCTGCTGTTCTCCGGTTGATAAAAACAGTCAGAGACAGGAAACGACCGTAAACAAGGCAGGGCCGTGAAAGAACCTGAAAAGGTTTTTTCACGGCCTTTTTTCGTTCAAAAACAGTCAGGCACAAAAGCAGTTTGAAAAAAGAAAACCGGTTAGAGCTGAATATTGGTTATTTTAAGTTCATAAGAGTTCGTTTGTGTCAATAATTATGGAATTTTCTTGACTTGGGTATCAAATGGTTATAATTTTTCCGCGAACTGCAAAAATTAACCAAAAAGGGGAGACTTTATGAACTTGTTGCCCAGATTCATTGTGATCATGATGTTTTTTTTCCTGTCCATCACCCCGGCCATGGGAGATTCCTCCCAAAGTTTGATGATGGCCACTACCACCAGTACTGACAATACCGGGCTCCTGGAATATCTGGCTCCGGAATTCACCCGGGATACCGGGATGGAGTTGAAATGGGTGGCCACCGGGACAGGCAAGGCTCTGAAATTGGGGGAAAACTGCGATGTGGATGTGCTGATGGTCCATGCGCCGGCTGCAGAAAAGCAGTTTGTTGCCTCCGGGTTTGGACTGGACCGCCGGGAAATCATGTACAATGATTTCGTGATCATCGGTCCGGCATCGGACCCGGCAGTAATTCAGGGTAGTTCGGTCAGCACCGCGCTGAAACATATCGAATCCGCTCAGGCCGTTTTTGTCAGCCGGGGAGACAATTCCGGCACCCACAAAAAAGAGCTGGCCCTGTGGAAATCCGCCGGACTGCCCATCCCGGAAGCTGAATCCTGGTATGTTCAGACCGGGCAGGGCATGCTGGCCACCATCACGATGGCCGGTGAAAAAAACGCCTATACCATGACGGACCGCGGTACTTATATCAAATATGAACATACAGCCAACGGCAATCCGGCATTGAAGATTTTGGTGGAAGGGGATGATTTCCTGAAAAACCAGTACAGTGTCATAACGGTCAATCCGAATCGTTGCCAAAACGTTAATTTGGGGGGGGCTCAGCAGTTTTCCGACTGGATCACCGGCGAAAAAGCCCAACACATGATTGCCACATTTAAGCTGCTGGACAAGACATTGTTCATCCCCAATGCCAGATAGGCAAACCGGACCGCCTTTTTTGAGTAGATCCCTTCGGCCTGACTGAATGAGTGCCGGGGGGATCTTTTTTTGTTTGTTAAACGGTTTCCATGAAATCGACGTCATTTTCTTTTACGGGATCGCAAAGCGTTCCGGCGATACCGTCTCAGGGCCAGGCCGTTATTGCAGCAATTGGCTGTCTTCCATGATCGCTGATGAGTAATCCTGGTTTCGCTTCTGCATCGGTTCTTGGAAAAAACGGCCTTGGCAGCCGGCAAACGGCGACCTGTTCCTGGTGTCCGATGGAGCGACGAATGAAGAATCTGACTGGACGGATGGGTGTTTTTTCGGTAAAAAGAGTGGAAAGAAAGCAAACATGGACGTGGGATTAAAAAAAATCAGGAGATAAGTCAGATGAGTCAACTCGGGAAACGGTACCATTGTGAGAAGTGTGGCGCTGAATTGCAGTGCGCCAAAGCGGGTAAGGGTGTCCCTGAATGTTTTGGGAATGCAATGAAACTTCGGGAGCCGAAACCGCTTCTTTCCTCGGATTGAGCGAAAGGATCAGTTATGCATTATCAGCCAGAACTGCGAATCGATTTCGATTCGATCACAGCCCTTTTCAGTGGCGCGGAACAACAGGGGCGCAACCTGTTGTTTGAACACGAAACATACCGTCTTTTAGCGGATTCGGGAGCTGAAACCCCGCCTTCTGTCAATTTTGTGGCCAAGGGAACCCCGCTCTCCAATGAAACAATCGATGCCATTCCCGGTGACAAGGTGGTCTTGAAAATTGTTTCTCCGGGAATTGTTCATAAAACAGAGGCCACAGGTGTGCGGATTGTGGAAAAGAAAGCCGACAAAATTCGATCGGCCATGCGGCGCATGATGTATGAAGTGCCCGACGCCCTGGCCGATCAGATTGAGCGGCGGAAAATCCATGCGCCGGATGCTTACCATGGCTTGACGGGGGATGATTTGAGAGATGCCGTTGTCCGGGACATTCATGGTATTCTGATCGTACAGTTCATGCCGCCGGATTCAGAATCGTTCGGCAATGAATTGATCGTCGGGATTCGGAATACCCGGGAATTCGGTATGGTTATCAGTGCGGGCCTGGGCGGGACGGATACGGAACTCTACGCGGAACGATTCCGTAAAGGCCAGGCCATTGTGACGGCATCCACCGCCATGACCGATGGATCTGACTTTTTCCGTTTGTTTAAAAAAACCATCAGTTACAAAAAACTGGCAGGATTGACCCGGGGGCAGCGGCGGATCGTCACTGACGAACAACTGGTCGAATGTTTCAGTTCTTTTGTGGCCATGGCAAACCATTATTCGCCGGAAAATTCGCAGGCCCCCTATGTCATTGAGGAGCTGGAAATCAATCCCTTTGCGTTTACCGATTATCTGATGGTTCCGCTGGACGGTATGTGCCGGTTTTCCAGGCCGTTGTCATTGCCGGCCAGACGACCTTACCAGAAAGTGGGCCGTCTGCTTCATCCGGACAAGATCGGTATCATCGGGGTGTCAACCGAACGGGTGAATTTCGGCAGACTTATTTTGGCCAATATCCTGGCCAACGGATATCACCCGGATGATATTCGTATTGTCAAACCCGGCCTGAATGAGTTTGAAGGAATACGGTGTGTGCCGGATCTGGCCGGGCTTGACACGAAACTGGATCTGTTTGTGGTGGCGGTAAATGCGAAGCAGGTGACGGATCTGGTGGATGAGATCATTTTTCACGATGCCGCCCATACGGTCATGCTGATCCCGGGAGGAATGGGGGAAACGGCGGAAAGTGAGGCACGGGCCCGGCAGGTTATGGACAAAATCCGTGACGCCCATTTGAAAGAAGGCGGAGGGCCCGTCTTTCTGGGTGCCAATTGTCTGGGTGTGATTTCACATCCCGGTAAATATGACACCCTGTTCATTCCTGAGGTGAAACTGCCCAAACGGCGGGGGGATCACAAACGGAATACCGCGTTTGTCAGCCAGAGCGGTGCATTTATGATTACCCGGCTGAGCAAATGCCCGGAAATCGACCCGGCCTATATGATTTCCGTGGGAAACCAGAATGATTTGACGCTGGGAGATATTGTCAAATATCTCATGGATGATCCTGATATCAGTGTCATTGCCGTTTACGCGGAAGGGTTCAAGGATCTGGACGGGCTGGAGTTTAGCCGGGCTGTGAGGAAAGCGGTTCAAAACGGTAAAGAGGTGGTGTTTTACAAGGCCGGCCGGACCCCTGAAGGCAAAACCGCTACCTCCGGCCATACCGCCACCCTGGCCGGGGATTATACGGTCTGTGAATCCTGTGTGCAGCAGGCAGGCGGTATGATTGCCCGGACCTTTCCCCAGTTTGAGAGTCTGGTCATGCTGTCCCAGCGGCTGCATGACAAACAGATCCATGGCACCCGTCTGGCGGCGGTCAGCGGGGCTGGTTTTGAAGCAGTTGGCATGGCGGATAATATCCGGTCTGATGAGTATACCCTTCAGATGGCCGGATTCACGGCGGAAACGACCCTGGCCCTTCGCAACTTTCTGGGCACCAAACATCTGGACGGTCTGGTGGAGGTTAAAAATCCCCTGGATATCAATCCGGCGGCAGATGATGAAACCCATGTCACCGTGGTGAAGTTTCTGGCAGAGGACCCCAATGTCGATGTGGTGGTGGTGGGCCTGGATCCATTGTCCCCGGCCATGAGGACCCTTGCCGAATGCGAGGCCCAAAAATACAACATGGACGACAAAGAAAGCATAGCCCTCCAGATGCCGAAATTGGCATCTGAGTTGGAGAAACCTGTGGTGGGAGTGGTGGATGGCGGATTTCTGTATGAACCGCTGGTCAACGCACTGTTGTCTCAGAAAATGGCTGTGTTCCGGTCATCGGACCGGGCGATCCATACGCTGGCAGTCTATGTGGAAGGTCGGCTGTATGCAGAGCAGATTCGTCACGCAGGCCGGTAAAATGTCCTGATCGGTCTGGACGATTCATTGGGAGACATTTTCAATCTCGAGGATGTTGGCGCCGGGCTGTCTGAAATACGGAATCACCTGTTTTTCAGACAGCCCGGCCTTCATTTTATGGGAAATGTCCGCAAAGAGGGGCGGGATCTATCCGCTGATTTCTTGCCTGGCCCTGGCATCTGCGGACTCCAGAAATCCGGTCAAAAGAGGGAACATCGATAAGATAACTGCAATAGCAATGGTCATAGCAGATTTGATCGGTAACGGGTTTTCCATTTTCTCTCAATCTTTTTCAAAGATTGTCTGTTTTACTGCAAAATCCTATCATCCTCAAACATCGGAATCTGCATTAATTTTTCCTTAAGGTCTGCTTCCAGCTTCAAAGGGCGGCCTTCAGTATCGGCAATCACAAAAGTGACATCCGCATCCACGCTCACGGCGCCGGTGGTTTTGTTCACAATCTGCTGCCGGATCACCGCGCTTTTGTTGCCGGTTTTCGTAAGCCCGGAACGGATCAGGATGGTGTCCCCCACCCGGGCCGGACTGCGGTAGGAGATATTGATGTTGACGACAAAGAACAAAAAGCCGCCCTGCATGAACGTTTCCAGGTCCATGTGGTCTTCCAGCAGCTGCCAGCGGGCTTCTTCTAAAAACTCCAGATACCTGGCATTGTTGACGTGCTGGTAAAGGTCGGTGTGGTATCCCCTGATTTTGATTTGAGTTCCCATATATCAACTCCTTGGGTTTCAATTGATTCACAAACCAAATATCATATCATTGAGGATGGGGTTTGGAAACAGAAATCGGACCATTGATTTTGGCTTTGAACAGTGAAATGGAGGCGCGGATCAAAGAATACGATCCGTCCTGTGTCAGTCCCGGAACGAATCATCACCGGATACCCCGGCTTAGCAATGGACAAAAGCTTGACTTGCCCGGGGCCTTGTGTCAAAACAGGTGGCAGTCAAGATGCAAAGGAGAACCAAATGCAGATATTCCAGATCATCAGCCCGGACGGGTATGTTACCGATCTTTTCGAGCAGGACGAAGACACCGGGATTCTGTCCGCACGGTTTCATTTTCCCCTGGTATCCGATTACATGAGGGCTGCCATCCGGGAAGGCAAACCCTATTTGTTTACCGGCCGAAGCGGCAATGCCCAGATCGGCATCAAGACCGACCTGGCCGAGGGGGTTAAACCGGTGGTGGAAGCATCCGATATCTATGTGGAAGGCCGGCTTCAAAACCTGAACCCGTTGCTGGGCAACGCCCTGGACCTTTTCAAAAAAGGGGATGAAATCGGACGTCTGGCCGTCATGGACCCGGAGCTGCGGATCAAAGATGTCCGCCACTATCTTCACAAGCGCCTGTTTGTGGGAAAAAAATCGGCAAGGGATTTTATAAAGGATTTGAGATCCGGCAGGAGGTCGATCCGGATACCGGGCAGGCCTGTGACTATATTTCCGTGGAACTGGAGCCGTATCAATACTGTTTTGAATCCCATGCCATCACGTCGGCCGGGATCAACGCAGTGATCAAAAAAGGGCGGAGCGCACTCAATGCCATCCGGTCCCGGGTGCCTCTGGATTTGGATCATTCAAGCCTCACCCCCAATGACCTGTTTGTTGGCGCTATTAAAATTTCTCTGGGGGATATCTACGGAATCATTGATGCGGTCGCGGATCCGGAAATGGCAAAGATCGAGCATCTGCCGGCTCGGGTCCTGGATCCGTTCAGAACGTTCAGGGACCGTCAGGTGGAACTCTACAATTTCGGCACAGAGGCGGTTCCCTTGAAAGACATCCGGGTCCGGGTCCGGTTTTTCCGGGCTAAAAATCCATTGACCGTGCCTTTGGAAAAAAATAAGGTCAAGGAAGGCTACCGGCTCAGCGATCTGCTCACCAATGCGGAGATCGCCGACCTGTTTTCCGCCATGGATGACACGGCATTGGGCATGATCCTGAACAAAGCCAATTTCATTCCCATTCCCAAAGCCATGGATCCTTTCGGTCAGGCCCAGCTGGAGATCATCCGCAACGTGATTCTGGCCTCAACGTTTCGGAAGAATGTGCCCCGGCTGCCGGAAAAAGAAAACGGGAAATTCAAAAACACGCTGGAAAAACTGTCCGTTTTGGGCGGAGTGAATTCCCGGGTATTCATCGGCCGGGATTTTCCGGACATGGAAGTGGTGGATGCGTTGAGAACCAGCGGATTGCGGACTTTTCTCATTCAAAGAGACAATCCGTCCTTTGCGGATGAGTATGTCAAAAAAAATGATTCGGCTGACCCATCAGGAGCATGCCGGATGTGAGTTCCTGCGGTATGATCCGGACATTGACAAGCTATATAGTTTTTACCACGGGTGTTTCATGGAACCGGATGACCGGGACCGGTTTGACCGAGTCCGATACTGGTTCGCCTTTTACGGGTCTCATACCTATGAAGCGGACAACCGGCTCACCATTGATCTGATCAACTGTCTGGCCCCGAAGCTGGGGTATGAAATGGGCATTGTCCACGGCGGCGGGCCCGGACTTATGAAAGAGGCCAACGACCTGGCCCGCCAGCACAATATCATGAGCGTGGGCATTGCCATTGACCTGGAAGGGGAGAATCAGGCGTCACTGACCACCTGCGACGGACTGATCAAGTACAACGAAGGCCTACGCCTGGCAAGGCAAGATCATCTCCAGAAGCTGAGCAACCTGCCGGTGGTCAATACCGGGGGATACGGCAGTGCTGAAGAGCTGGCCATCACCATCACCTCCATGAAGCTGCATGAAAATCCCCTGGCCCCGATTATCCTGCTGGATCCGGACAATTTGTGGGACCATGCCAGAAAACAGACATTAAAGATCGCTGAAAAAAAATACGGTCCCGCGTTTGCGCCCCGGTTGATTCAATCCTGCAACACCGCCGAGGATGCGGCCGGGATTCTTATGGGGTTTCTGGAAAACCCGGATACATGGTATCGGAGGCACAAGATCCCTTCAGAAAACGTGGAAAAAGCTCGAATGAAAGCCGTCCGGATCCGGCAGACAGCCCTGGGTCAGACCCGGGTGGAAACCTTTGAACACCCCAACCCGAGACTGATACCCTAAATTCTACCGACCCGGGATGCCACCGGTCGGTGGAACTGTTTGTCCCTCTGGCGATATAATCCTGGAAAAAATTGACTGCCGGGAGATATGGTTGACCATGAAATCAATGACCCGGTCAAAGTCCCGGCTGATTTTTTCCACATCCTCCCAGGTGCCGAAGGCGGGATCCGCCTCGTCATAGGTCCTGGGGCGAATCCCCGATCCGATGAGGATGGATAAAAGAGCAGCAGGCGAACGCCTCTGACCGCTTTTTGAAAATATTTGCGCTGCACATAGTGAAGCTCGGTTTGGGTGCCGCCCTGGCAGTTCCGGATGAAATCCGGTCAAGGTGGCAGAATGCCGCCCCTGAAGAGACCCTCTTCCCGGCCTGAAGAGTCTCAGCAGGTTGATGGCCCGTCGGCTGGATTCCCGCATTGGGTGACTGCTGCGCAAAAGAGCCGGGACCGTTCTTTTCCCCCCTTTGTCAGGCACCGGTGTTGACAAAACCCGAAGACCTGTCTTATTCTCAGCGTCACATGAACGACGGTCCGGGATGGAAGCATTCGGCCAATATTGAAAATTCGATCTTTTCAACCGATCAGGAGGCGTAATGAACATAGAAGAGACAATGAAAAATGACACGTGTGTGGTACGCGTGACCGGGCGGCTGGATGCCACCACGGCCCCGGAACTCGATCAGGCGGTGAAACAGATCATTGATCAGGGAAAAAACAAAATGGCCTTTGACCTGACCCATCTGGAATATGTATCTAGTGCCGGATTGAGGATATTCCTGGTGGTGGCTAAGAAACTGAAGGGGTTGGACGGGGAACTGAGCCTGGCCGGTCTTCAGGGAAATATCAAGGAGGTGCTGGAGATCTCCGGATTTCCTTCCATCCTGCCCTGCTATGACAGCATGGATGACC
>LQAJ01000153.1_pt1 | contig 31282 bp, 51 predicted proteins | sample 1535811 | NCBI WGS metagenome assembly LQAJ01 (sample SAMN04331587, study PRJNA305678) | bioreactor metagenome | isolation source: bioreactor_6 inoculated with Wadden Sea sediment 2nd replicate of a... | place: Germany: Wadden Sea, Janssand Flat
GAAATCGTATGAGTTTCACAGAGTTCTATGTCTTCGTAAGTGTGAATTTGCGAATCCTTGTTTTCCATTAAAGTAGGGGCTGCATTTTGCAACAGCCCCGTGTATACATGCTTTTAGATTGTCAGGTTTAAGTTTTTTTATACTGTTCCCAGTATATTTCTATTGTCTCTAATATTAGTTAACTCTATTAGCCGAAGAATCCTAGCATATTTGCTATAACTGCGATAATACCAACTGGAGCAACATACTTTGTAAGCACCAGATAGATGTTTGTCCAAGTTTTTTCTTCCAGCACGCCTCCATTTGTAACTTCGTCCACGACATCTCCTTTTGCCATCTTCCAGCCAACAAAGAGGGAAATGAATAGACCTCCGACCGGAAGCATATGGTCTGAAAGCAGAACCATCCAATCCATAAAATTCATTGAACCTTGATTTAGGAAAGGAATCTGAATATGACTAAGCATACCGTTTGAAAGCGACTGCACTGAACCCAGAAGTGTAATGGCAACAGTTGCTAGAATTGTGGCTTTCTTTCGATCCATGTTGAGGTCTTCTGCAAAATATGCAACCACAACTTCAAGAATTGATATAGATGATGTTAAAGCTGCAACAGCAAGAAGTACAAAGAATAGAATACCAAAGAAGTATCCGCCAGGCATTTGATTAAACACGTTTGGAAGTGTTATGAATACAAGACCAGGACCCGCGCCAGGTTCAATACCAAATGCAAAGACTGCAGGGAATATTGCAAGACCTGCTAGAAGGGCGATGCCTGTATCAGCAATAGTAACCTGAAGGGCTGTAACACTTAAATCCTCTTTCTTGCTAATGTACGATCCGTAAGTGATCATTGTACCCATACCAAGTGATAATGAGAAAAAGGCATGACCAAGTGCTGACATAACAGCTTCTGGTGTCACTTTTGCAAAATCAGGTTGGAATAAGAAGGAAATACCTTCGCTTGCGCCAGGGAGTGTAACGGCTCTGATGTCCAGCACAAAAATAATAACCAATAGCAAAGGCATAAGAATTTTTGCGTATTTTTCAATACCGTCTTTAACACCACCAAGGATAACCGCTGCAGTCGCAGCCATGAAGACCCACTGCCATGCAATTGGAGCAAAACTACTTGTTATCAGACCACCAAACATATCCCCAAGTTGTTCTGGCGACTGACCTGCAAATGCATTCATAATAGCTTTAAACACATAATCCAGCGTCCAACCCGCAACGACACCGTAAAATGATAGAATGACGAATGCCGCTGCAAAACCCAACCACCCTGTTGCAAACCAAGGTGTTTTAGGCGCTAGCTTATGGAATGATCCAATGGCATTTTTTTGCGCTCTACGTCCAATAACAAATTCAGAAAGCATAACAGGTAGGCCAATAAGTGCGATACAAACAAGATAAACAAGAATAAATGCTGCACCACCATAAATACCGGTGATGTATGGGAACTTCCATATGTTCCCTAGACCGATTGCCGATCCGGCTGCCGCTGCTATGATCCCCAATTTCGACGAAAAGCCGTCACGTTGAACATTATTGTTCTCCATGATAATTATTTCCCCCTTACATATCAATTCTATATTCAGATGGCCCATCCATCTAAATATGCATTTTTGACAAACTGTATCTTGTTAACAGTTTGTAATAATTTCTTAAAATTTTAGCACACCCTTGCAAGTATGACAATAGAATATTTCACATTTTTCAGACTTTTCCTTGTTATATTTCAGACAAACGTTTTCTTATACCGCATGCAATAACTTACTTATGCTATTCAATTTTTTTAATAACACCCGCTATAATTTTAGCAGTTTCTATCCTTCATTTCAATGATTAACTTGCAATATTCTGAATTGTTTGTATTTTGACAATTTAATTAATGTATTTTTATGTAAAAAAAACAACCGGTAATTATTGCTTATAGCAATGAATCACCGGTTTTCAACCTTTTTATTCCCTTTGAATTGTCTTCTTGACTATATTTTATTACTAAATTTCATTATTATCTGTTCTGCCACTTTAATGCCATCCACCGCTGAGGACATAATTCCACCTGCATACCCTGCGCCTTCTCCACATGGATAGAGTCCACTTACTTCAATTGACTCTAGGCTGTCTTCTTTTCTATGAATTCTCACAGGCGATGAACTTCTCGACTCAACCCCAGTAAGGACTGCATCACCGCGGGCAAAACCATCCAACTTCTTGTCCATGGCGAGAATCCCCTCACGCATGGCATCTATTATAAATTCAGGGAAAATATCTAGCATGTTTACACCCATAACGCCTGGTGTATATGTTGGCTTAATATCTCCAAGATCTTCTATCTTTGTTTTATTGCCTTTTAGGAAGTCATCCACACGCTGAACCGGTGCCTTGTAATCGCCTCCAGCTATATCAAAAGCCTTTCTTTCAAGCATCCTTTGGAAGGAAACGCCCGATAGTGGATCGTCTGATGGAAAATCCTCTGGTGTCACTGAAACAAGAAGGGCACTGTTGGCATTTTGCTTATCCCTGGCATATTCACTCATTCCGTTGACCACAAGGCCATTTTTTTCAGAAGAGGACGCAACCACAAGCCCACCTGGGCACATGCAGAATGTATACACCCCTCGACCACTTTCTGTTTGATGGGTCAGTTTATACTCTGCGGCACCTAGACCTTGTGGCCTCGTTTCGCTGGAATACTGAACCCGGTCAATCATATCCTGTGGATGTTCAATACGAACACCAACAGCAAATGGCTTGGCCTGCATAGGCACCGCTTTTCTTTTTAGCATTTCAAACGTGTCTCTAGAACTATGTCCTATAGCTAAAACAAGCGCATTTGTTGCTATGGCCTGACCATCTGACAGAATAAGACCCACAATTTCATTGTTTTCAATCTTAATATCATCTAGCCTTGTATTAAATCGTATTTCTCCACCATTTTGCTCGATCCTTTTACGGATGTTTTTAACGGTTGGCTTGAGCTTATCTGTGCCTATATGAGGTTTGTTTTTATATAGAATTTCTTCTGGTGCCCCCGCTTCCACAAGGGCTTCTAATACTTTTCTACATCTTAAATCCTTAATACGCGTCGTAAGTTTGCCATCAGAGAATGAGCCTGCGCCTCCCTCACCAAACTGCACATTGGATTCTTCACAGAGTTGACCTGTTTTCCAAAATGTGTTCACCGTCTGAGTTCGAGCATCGACATCTTGTCCACGTTCGACCACTAGAGGCTTATATCCCATTTCCGAAAGGAGGAGTGCTGCAAACATGCCTGCTGGTCCAAAACCGACAACCACTGGTCGTCCAATTAATGTTTCTTGACCACTTTCCACCTTCTTATATTCTAAATCTGGTGCCTGTTGAAGCTTTTTATTCCTAGAAAGCACACGCTCTTCATTCTTTACCGCAACATCAATTGTGTAGACCTTCTTTACCTGGCCCTTGCGCGCATCTATGGATTCCTTGTAAATTCGGTACTTGACTATATCTTGAGTTGGTATCTTGAGCATTTTGCTTATCTTTTTATTTAGTGCTGATTTATCCTCATCAAGAGACAGCTTGATTTGAGACAGTCTGATCATAATAACCTCTATTTTCTAAAACAACGCCATTATAAAAGGCCATGATACCTTGATCATGACCTTTAATAGCATACATGAGCTCCCATTTAAAATCAAGTTAATCATTCGGGAACCAAATATCTATTTCTCTTTCAGCATCTTCTATTGTTGCGGCGCCGTGCACAACGTTCATTTGTACATTGGTTCCGTACTTGTAGCGGATTGTACATGGTCTCGCCTTGCTGGATTGGTTGCGCCATTAATTTCCCTGACAACTTCAACTGCATTTTCTCCTGCGACCACCATAAGAACCACAGGGCCGCTGCTCATAAACTCAAGAAGGGGAGTATAAAAATCTCTACCCACGTGTTCCTCATAGTGTTTTTCCAACAAGGTTTTGCTTGCCACGGTGATGTAGGCATCTTCAATGCGTAGGCCGTTTTCTTCATATGTTGAAATAATCCTGCCTATCAATTTCTTTTTAACCGCCTCTGGTTTAATGATAACAAGGGTTCTTTGTTCCATAGTCCCCGCCTCCTTTTTATCATTCATACCAAATAATCAAGGGGTGTACACATGAATCTTTAGTCATCGCTTTCATTCTCTTGGGATTCAAGCCACTCTTCTTTAATATCCACCATGCCCAGGTCTTTAGCCCGCTCAATGATTTCAGCATCTGACATGGGTTTAGGCCCATATTTGGCAACGGTTAAATCTATCACGCCATAAACAGTTAAAAGACAAACCTATGATCATAGCAATGACGTAGCGAATCATTTTTCTCATATTAATTTGCACGACTAAACCACCTCTTTACCTCGCTTTATGGCATCATCAATAACACCCCATATGTCTTGGGTCTCAAAACCACGTCTCCATACTGCTGCGCCCCCCAGTTTCAACTCATTAACCAGTGTGGCTTTCTCTCTTATTGATGTTGCATTCTCAAACCATATTTTTTTGAGAGCTCCATTTTCAATATAACCAGTATAATGCTGTCTGGCATCTTCGTCCCATATTAGATGGAGGTCTTTTTCTTCAATCCACTTTTCTGCATTGGGCATGTTTAGGACACCTGAATCCACATCCATCGCATTGGCTCTTTCTCTTGATGGAACCTCTGTCCATACACGCATATAATATGGTATTCCAAGAAGGAGTTTTTCAGAAGGTACAATCTGTGCGATTTTTTCCATATTTGACTTCATCCAGTTATAAGATGATACGGATCCACTGATTGGACTGCTGGCCCAGTGTTCATCATAAGTCATTATAGCAAGATAATCAACTAAGTGCCCAAGAGCTTTTCTGTCATAACATTTGGACCAGGTGTCACTGCCACCCATAACCGTAACGTCCATGCTCACGACCATGTTTTCCCTGCGAAAGGCCGATGTGAGCTCTGCCACAAACTGGGTCAGTTGCCTCTTATCCTCTTTATAGACATTTTCAAAATCAATATTAATGCCTTCATATCCTTTATGACTATATTCAGCCAATAGATTACTGATGAAGTGCTTCCTCGCTGTGGTGCTGTGTAAAAAGGCATTCGTTCTTTTCACATCAAAATCATTGGAAACCAGTGCCCAAAGTTCATAGTCTCTTCCTTTTGCCCAGTTTATATAATTCTCACTGGGTTTGGCTGAAAAATTACCAGAGTCGTCTGAAAGAGCATACCAGGCTGGTGATATGACATTGACCCCTCGCATTGGACCGATCTTGTCTGTATCGTAGCCTCGTCCATATATTTCCCAAGTTAGAAAAACGGGTTGGTCCCTTTCAATAGGTGATTTTTTGCTTTCTACTTCAGCTTTCACTTCCCACGTTTTCACGATGACATCCGATGGCACAAATCCCACTTGATAATCCGCCGTCATAACACGAATATATTCTTCGTCATAGTCTGTGATCACAAGAGATTCTTTTTCACTGATCTCATCAAGAATACGCGACTCCCCCGGTGACATGAGAAGGTCAATTTCATATTCAGCATTTCCTAATGTGTAATCTAGTGTGTTGTCCTTCACAAAAATTGTTTTCGTGTTTTCATTAATATCATAACTTAAGTGGAATACATCTTTCATTTGATCTAGGGGGATCCACAGCATCCCATCTTCCACACGTGGCTTGTCCATAGAAAACTCTTGGCCATTGAGTGTGGCTTGTTCGTAAGCCATATCGTAAACAATGGTATCAAATCCATCACTTATAGTCACCAGATCTTCCTCAGCATCAAAGTCTGAGTAAATATAGTAGGCATCAAGCAAGGCACTTGGCACCCATCCTCTTTGATCCAGCCATTCAAGATTCTCTCCCGGTAGATTCATGGTGAGAATTTCGTCTTTAGAAAGAACGACCACTTGCGGGGTCTCTATGGCTTGTATGTCTTTCTGAGACTTTTGATAGGTCATGTATCCAAAATAAGCAATCACTGCGATTAGTATGGCAATGACAAGGTTCTTAAATATTTTCATTATATCGACATCCTTTATATGTTGATAACTCGAGTCAAAACCCACAGGTTTTCCATGGGTTATGAACAGTTTTGCTCTTAATCACACAGGTATTCCACATAAGTGTATACATTTTCTGTGGATATGTTTCTTTTACAGAATACTTAATATTCTGTTATCCACAAGTTCATACACTTATGCACAGTTTCTCCACTTTAATTTCTCATTGACTCACAGTAATCAGTTAATACTCCACGGTATATCCACATGTTATCCACAAAATTGTGAATAAATTCTGAGTTAAGCGACTTATTATTAACATCTAACCACCATTCTGTTAACTTTAGAGTCATTCATGGTTTGTGCATCTTTCTTTTATACAAAAAGCGAAGCGCATATGCCCTCCGCCCTTTTTTATCCAGTTTACTCATGCCGAATAACTTCAAATCTTTCAACGTGGTATTCCTCATCAGCTGATATACCTGCTTTGTTTAATGCAATATCAATCTGATCTTTGATTGTATCGACGCCCTGCAGTTTAGGCAGAAGCAGACCTCTACGGTATCCCGATGTTACTATGACACCATACCTTTCGGGATCAAGACTAGCAATGTTTTCCACTCTTTCAGCTTTGCCCAGTATATCTACAGAAATAATGAGTCCTGATAACTCCGACGGTTCGATTTCAGGAAATCTTGGATCTGCCGTCGCAGCCTTCATGGCATTTTCTACAATTTCTTCTGCTATATTGACCTGTGTGCCTGCAATGGTTCCCATGCATCCTCGTAAACCCGAAGCTGTTTTTATAGAAACGAAGGTTCCGCCACGCTTGTCGAGCATTTCCTTTGGAAGCAGATCTGGGACAGCAAGTCTTTTGCCTGTACGAACCACCTCTTCCACAGCTTCACGCGCCAATCTTACATAAGCGTCTTCATTTTCAAGTCGTTTCTCATGGGCTTTTTTCATGCCATCTTGAATCGCCGGTAAAAGTTCAAACGATAAATCTCTTTTTAAATCTGTTAGACCAATAACACCATATCCAACACCAAAAGGACCTTCATAGCTATAGACTTCAACGTTTCTATCATATCCATCCAGTGCCCCGAGCATAATATCAATGGATCTCTTGCCACATTCCCCCGCATTATCACAAAGTTGACTCTCCATTAAAACAATATCTGAGAATCTTTTCTCCTTGAATAAGTCTATGAGTTGTTGGTCAAACACACGCCCATCAGGATGGTACTTGTATGGTCCATCATTTTTTAATCTGTGGGAGAGGTCACCACTTGCCACTATGACCGTCTTCTTTGCTTGATAATCCGAAGCGCTTTGTATGGCTTGTCCAAATTTGTAGAGCATTTCATGGTCTAAAAAACCATAACTTATGCAGACCAATTGATAGGACTTATACACTTTATCAATAATATGTAGGGGGACAACAGCACCATGGTCAAGAGTCTTTGATATTCCAAATCTGTCTCGAAGATCTTTGTCTATTCTCACCGCTGGGATGTTCTTTTCCCCACAAATAAATAGAAGCTCATCTATGAATTCATCATCGGCTTCCTTTTCATAGGTGACAGATGACGCGCCAAACTTGGATAGATCACCTCTTAAGTTGCTGTCATCATAAATGGCTATGGCGTCGGTAAAAGTTGGGCCATGAGGAGTGATTAAGACGATGGTCTCTGGTGCAATTTTCTTGATTTCTCTTGCCGCCCTGTTCATACCATCTACAGTATTTTGGCATTCACTTTCCCGTCCTTGCCCCACTTCAGGTATAACAATGGGCGGATGAGGCATTAAAAAACCACCATGTATCGACATAAAATCACTCTCCTAACTATTTTTCTACCATATAACCCTTTTTCAAGAGTTTATCGATGTGTTCATCAACCTTTTCGTCAATGTTTATACCGTATTGTTCCTCTAAAACAAACATCATAGACACAGCAACCTGTGCCACATCTAAAAGTTCCATGCTTATTCTATCAACAACTTCTTTGTCCTGAAGGGTTGTGTCTTCACCGTTGAGTCCTCTAAATTTGCCTATAACTTGTGCCAGTTCCCCAGCTTCTTCCATGAGTTTTAAACACGTTGACTCTAACCCTGGCTTAAGATTGTTGAGCTTTGGTAAACTAACTTGCTTATATATTCCTGTTTTCATATTTATCCCTCCAACTTTATTCTTATTATATCCTACACCACTATGTAAATGCGTACATCCCCATTATTTTAATATTTTCGTTACTTCTTGGGCAAGTTTTCAAATTTAGGGTTACAATTTATCCAAAATTGGTATAATCTATTTAGAGTTGTTTATTACATATAGGAGGTTTATTATGACATTAAATATGGCAATCATTCAGCAATATGCTTTTAACCTTGCTGGGGCAATCATTGTCCTTCTTATTGGATGGCCTGTGGCAAATTATTTTGGCAGGTTGATTCAAAAAACATTGGATCATAAGTCTGTTGACAAGTCCCTTAACACTTTCATGAAACAAGTCGTTGGCATGACGCTTAAGGTTCTCGTTGCAATTTCTGCAGCATCTGTTGCAGGGGTTCAAACCACTTCTTTTGTTGCTTTACTCGGTGCAGCTGGTTTCGCTGTGGGGCTGGCATTTCAAGGCTCTCTCTCTAACTTTGCCGGTGGTGTCTTGCTTCTTGTCTTAAGACCCTACAAGGTCGGAGACTTTATTGAAGGAGGCAGTGCGAAAGGAACGGTTCAAGAAATCGGTATTGTTTACACAACGCTTACCACACCTGACAATAAAGTAATCACTGTTCCTAATGGCTCTTTAGCCAACTCAACAATCACAAACTTCAGCACCAAAGACACACGTCGTGTCGATTTTGTTTTTGGTACATCTTATGATGTCCCTGTTTCACAAGCCAAGGCGGCTATTGAATCTGTGGTTTCTTCCCATGAACTCATTTTAAAGGACCCTGCATGGACCATTCGTCTGGGGGCTCACAATTCGAGTTCACTTGACTACACAGTTCGGGTCTGGGTTAAGGCTGAAGATTACTGGACAGTTCACTTTGACTTAATGGAAGCCATTAAGATGAAATTTGATGAAGAAGATATTGAGATTCCTTACAACAAGGTTGATGTTAACTTATTTAGCCAAGAAAAATCTTCTTAATCTCAATCCCTAAGCTGGATAATTTATCTTATATGAAAATTATACATTTCAAGCAATCAGGGGGACTATCTTTAGACAGTCCCCCTTTTAATATTTGGAATCACAGATCGCACCTTATGAACCTGGCTGTTCATAGACCTTAATACATCGAATTATTGACTACTTCTGCGCTTTATCATAACATCATAAAGCATTGTCTTAGAATGATTTTATAAAAAATCCGCCCTCTTGCTCCCACATTCAACCGGTTCTATATAGGTTGTCGATGGAATATTTGCTCCGGCAGTCAACTTAATCTCTTAATTGAATAGAAACCGCTAAAAAGGCACTAAAAAAAGGCATTGCAGATAAATCTGCAATGCCTTTTGTAATCGAAATAATCTGTTCTGAAAAGCTGATTAACGCTTTGAGAACTGAGGCGATCTTCTTGCTTTTTTAAGACCGTATTTCTTTCTTTCCTTCATACGTGCATCACGAGTTAGGAAGCCTTCTGCCTTTAGTGCAGGACGCAGCTCAGCGTCCACTTGACATAGGGCACGCGCGATACCATGACGGATTGCGCCAGATTGACCAGTGAAGCCACCGCCGTTAACACGAACGATAACGTCAAACTTGCCTTCTGTTTCTGTAACTGTAAGAGGACGCTTAATGTCTTCTCTTAGAGTTTCGTATGAAATATACTCTTCAAGAGCGCGACCGTTTACAGTGAACTGTCCTGTTCCTGGAACTAGTCTAACTCGAGCGATAGATTTTTTTCTTCTACCAGTACCTTGATATTGGTTTGCCATTTTTCTATTCCCTCCCTACGACTAAATGTCCAGTACTTCAGGCTTTTGAGCAGCATGATTGTGCTCAGCACCTCTGTACACTCTTAGCTTTTTAACCATTTGACGGCCTAATGATGTGTGTGGAAGCATGCCTTTAACAGCTTCGAAAACAACCTTTTCAGGCTTCGTGTCCATCATTTGACGGTATGTTCTTTCACGCATGTGGCCGATGTAGCCAGTGTGCCATCTGAACATTTTTTTGGTCTAGCTTCTTACCAGTTAGTACAACCTTATCAGCGTTAATGATGATTACAAAATCACCTGTATCTACGTGTGGTGTGTATGTTGGCTTGTGCTTACCTCTTAGTACTGTTGCAACTTCAGATGCCATGCGACCAAGTGTCTTGCCTTCAGCATCAACAACGTACCATTTTCTTTCCACTTCATGTGGCTTAGCGATGTACGACTTCATGGAAGTTCCTCCTTGCGAATTATTTCACCGTTTCGTATATTTGTAAAAAACCCGGGGCATAAAGGGTTTTTAATTACCGTTACCTAGTGGGCACAGAACACATATATTCTAATACATAGCATGCGGTTCGTCAAGTAAAATCAACATTTAATTTTCTGTTTTTTGCAATTAATTTTTGACAAGTCATATCAAGGGTTTCAGAGTTTTTGACAGGGGGTCATTCTGAGCTCTTCAGAGCCCTCTCAAGCGTCTCTTTATTGTAGTAAACCTCTGTCAAATATAATCCTTCTGCAGCCGCTGTGTGCTCAACCAGCGTCCTGTCCTTTGACTCTATTATATGAGGAACCAGGTCTGGTCTTTTTATACCCGTTCCTATATCAACAAGCATGCCGGTCAGTATTCTCACCATATTATACAAAAATCCGTTGCCATAAAAACGAAGATGAATTTCATCGCCGACTTCATCTACCGTCACCTTATAAATTGTACGAACAGTGTCAGTGACAAAACTACCACTGGCCATAAATGACTTGAAATCGTGTTCTCCAACCACATGGGCTGCAGCTTCTTTCATATCTGATACGTTTATGGTCTTTGGAACCCTATAAGCATGTCTTCTTTTTAATGGTTTCGGTCGATCTGATTTATAAAGCTTATAAGTATAACACTTTCCACAAGCAGAAAATCTTGCATGGAAATCTGTATCAACCTCTTCTAGTGAGGTTATATAAATGTCTTTGGGCAGTCTATGATTCATAACATACTGAAGTTTATCCGCTGGAATCTTTCCCGTCCAGTTAAAAGTTGCCACCTGGCCATATGCATGCACACCACCATCTGTACGACCTGAACCGTCAATCAGAATTTCATGCCCCGCTAAGGCACTTAAGCACTTAACGATTTCCCCCTGCACCGTTCGCAAGTTAGGTTGTCTTTGCCACCCATAAAAATCTGCGCCATCATATTCAATAACTATTTTAATGTTCATAGTTAACCTCCTAGAATACAACTTGTACAGTGATCATAACCCCTAAATAGACTGTGAATCCAGCCAGACCGATTATATCTCTATAGGTATACTTTAAGACTTTTAAACGCGTTCTATTCTCTCCGCCTCTATAACATCTGGCCTCCATAGCCATAGCCAGTTCATCAGCCCTCCTAAAAGCACTAATGAATAGGGGGACCAAGAGGGGATTAGACTTTTTGCTCTTGCCACAATATTACCGCTTTCAAAATCTGCGCCCCGGGCCATCTGGGCCTTCATAATTTTATCCGTTTCCTCCAGAAGGGTTGGAATAAAGCGAAGGGCAATGGTCATCATCATAGCCAGTTCATGGGCGGGCACACCGATCTTCTTAAATGGTCCTAAAAGTCTTTCTAAGCCATCTGTCAGTTCAATAGGTGATGTTGTGAGGGTGAGCAGTGATGTACCCAGTATCAAGAAAATAAGTCTAAAGGCCATAAAAAGAGCCTGCTCAATCCCTTGATAAGTGATCTTTACAAATCCGAACTGAATAAATATCTCCCCTGGTGTTAAAAACATGTTGATTGCAAATGCAAATATAATGATGAACATTATGGGTTTGAGACCACGCAACATGAACTTAACGGGCACTTTTGAAAAATGCACTGCAATGCCTAAAAAGCCCAGTACAATCAAATAAACTGGACAAGGCGTCCACAACAAATAATGACATAATGTATGCAAAGGCACATAAAATTTTAAATCTTGGATCAAGTTTGTGGACAAATGATGTTGTTGGATAATACTGTCCGACTGTAATATCTCTAAGCATTATGATCCCCCTTTATAAGAGTGAGCAATGCTTTTTTCGCTTCCTCTACCGTGATGATATCGCCAGCTATATTATAGCCACGATCCCTAAGTGCGCTTGTCAGCTTGGTTATTTGAGGCACACCTAGTCCAATGGATTCAAGCTTATCCGCATGAATGAAAACCTCTTGAGGTTTTCCATCAAGGGCCACCTGTCCCTTGTCCATTACAATAAGTCGGTCTGCCATTTTCGCTATATCTTCCATACTGTGAGATACCAATATTACCGTGATTTCCTTGTCGACATGTAACTTTTTAATTTGCCCAAGTATTTCATCACGGCCCCGTGGATCAAGTCCAGCTGTTGGCTCATCAAGTATGAGAACTTCAGGATTCATTGAAAGAACACCAGCTATAGCCACTCTTCTTTTCTGTCCTCCAGACAATTCAAATGGGGATTTGTCTTTGATGGCTTCATAATCAAGGCCAACCAGTTCTATGGCTTCTTTAACGCGACTTGAAATTTCACTTTCGCTCAGACCGAGATTCATGGGTCCAAATGCCACGTCTTTTTCCACAGTTTCTTCAAAGAGTTGGTACTCGGGATACTGGAAAACCAATCCCACTTTCTTTCGGATGGCATTGAGCTTGATACCCTTTGATGTTAAATCCAGTCCATTGACAACAATTTTGCCGCTGGTTGGCTTCAAAAGTCCATTTAAATGCTGGATCAAGGTCGATTTTCCTGATCCTGTGTGTCCTATAAGTCCGATAAACTCTCCGGCCTCTATTTGAACACTCACGTCTTTTAAAGCGGCTGTTTCATATGGACTACCGATGTCATATATATGATTGAGTTTCTCTACAAGAATTGACATAATGCTTTCTCCATATCTTCTACTGTCAAAATATCAGCAGGAATATCCAGACCTGATTTCCTCAGCTCGTGGGCCAAAAGTGTGACTTGAGGCACATCCAGTCCCATCTTTTGAAGTTTCTCTACATTGGAAAATACTTGAGCCGGGGTCCCTTCTAGCAGTTTAATTCCATTTTCCATAACAATCACACGATCTGCATCTACGGCTTCATCCATGTAATGTGTAATATGCACAATGGTCATAGCATCTTCACGATTCAATCTACGTATTGTATCAACAACCTCACGTCTTCCAGCAGGGTCTAACATGGCTGTCGGTTCATCAAGAATAATACACTCAGGCTTCATTGCGAGTATCCCTGCAATGGCAATACGCTGTTTTTGGCCACCTGATAGTAAATGCGGTGGCTTTCTTCTATGTTCATACATGCCAACTGCATGGAGGGCTTCATCCACGCGCTCTCGGATACCATCTGATGGGATGCCCAAGTTTTCAGGGCCAAAAGCCACATCCTCTTCCACTATGGTCGCCACAATTTGGTTGTCTGGGTTTTGAAAGACCATGCCAGCGGTCTTACGTATTTCCCAAATCTTTTCATGGTCCTTAGTGTCCATACCCCCGACAAAAATAGAGCCTCCACTTGGAAGGAGTATGCCGTTTGCCAGCTTGGCAAATGTAGATTTACCAGATCCATTGTGTCCAATAATAACTGTGAACTCCCCTTTAGGGATTTCTATATTTAGACCATCTAGGGCGATGGTCTCCTGATTTTCTCTTTTATATTGGAATTTCAGATTTTCACTTTTAATCATGTCATTCCCACACTTTCTTTAGGCCTGTCATCTTTTTCACATTCCTATTTCAAAAGATTTCAGCTTTGATTATTGTTCTCATCAACCCATTATACCTTTTCTAAGCACCCGTCACAACGGCGTTCACAGTAAATTTAAATTCTTTTGAAAGGGGCTTGTTACTCTTTAGTAACTTCTTTGTAACCGGGATGATAATATTTATTTGCATAAGTGCGCTACAATAATATTATCAAAGAAGTACTTATCGACGGGTAAGAAAACTTTGATATTTGGACTTACTATATCTTTAGTTTATATAAATTCCTCTTGTTTAAAAAGTAGTAGAATCCCCTCTATCACATTTCCCCGGAAATGTGATTTTTTGCGTAAAACAAAGAACAGCACATAAATTTAAAGAAAGCACAAAATCAAGTTTTACTTGATTTTGTGTTTTTTTAAATTTATGTACTCATCACGTTTAGCGACCACAGCGATCGATAGATTGCTGGGTGTTCGTAGTCTCCATATAAATCTAACACTTAACCCTGCTCGCACAAAATTGGGTGACTGTTTATATATTTGTATAGGACGCGTCAGCGACATAAGCGACCGATAGGTTGCTCTAGTGCATTGAATACACTTCATATAAAATCAAGTTTTACTTGATTTTGTGTTTTTTTAAAATTTTATGTACTCATCACGTTTAGCGACCACAGCGATCGATAGATTGCTGGGTGTTCGTAGTCTCTATACACATTCATTGTTTAATCCTCTTCATACAAGATCAATTGAACTCCAATCAAAATGAACAAAATCTCCATATGAATAAAAGCCTGATGATTCATCCATATGAATTCATCAGGCTTTATTTTTTTATCACGCATCAAGTGCTTCCGACAAGAATTGTCTTTCGCAAATTTGATTACACTAACTCGATGATAACCATCATCGAAGCATCGCCACGACGAGGGCCTAATTTATACATGCGAGTGTAACCACCGTTCTTGTCAGCGTATTTAGGTCCGATTTCGTTGAACAGCGACTGAACAACAGCTGGGCTCGTCACATAAGCAGCAGCTTGACGACGTGCATGCAGATCGCCACGCTTCGCTAGAGTGATCATTTTTTCAACTTGACGACGTGCTTCTTTAGCACGTGTTTCAGTTGTTTCGATGCGACCCTTTTCAAGTAGACTTGTAGTCAGGTTTCTCAGCATCAGATCACGGTGCGACGAGGTACGGCCAAGCTTTCTATATCTAGCCATATCATATCCTCCTAACGCATCTTATTCTTCTTCTTCTTTTAAGCCCAGACCAAGGTCATGTAGCTTATGTTTAACTTCTTCTAGAGATTTCTTGCCAAGGTTACGAACTTTCATCATGTCCTCTTCAGAACGGTCAGTCAACTCTTCAACAGTGTTGATACCAGCACGCTTCAGACAGTTGTAAGAACGTACAGACAGGTCGAGTTCTTCAATAGTCATTTCAAGAACTTTTTCCTTCTTGTCTTCTTCCTTTTCAACCATGATCTCAACACCAGCCGTAGCATCTGTCATGTTAATGAACAGATTAAGGTGCTCAGACATGACTTTAGCACCTAGCGATGCAGCTTCGTCTGGCTTGATTGTACCATCAGTCCAGATATCTAGAGTCAGTTTATCGTAGTCCGCGACTTGTCCGACACGCGTCTTGTCAACGGCAAAATTAACTTTTTTAACCGGCGTGAAGATTGAGTCAACTGGGATGATACCAATTGGAAGTCCAGCGTCCTTATTTTGGTCAGCTGGAATATATCCACGGCCTTTTGCAAGGGCAATTTCCATATTTAAAGTGGCATCAGTTTCAAGAGTACAAATGTGAAGGTCTGTATCCAGAATTTCAACATCAGCATCTGCAATAATGTCACCCGCAGTAATAGGACCATGCTCACTTGCTTCGATACGAAGAATCTTCGTATCATCATCTGAGTTGATCTTTGCAGCCAGGTTTTTTAGGTTAAGAACAATCTCAACCACATCTTCCTTTACACCAGGAATGGTAGAGAACTCATGAAGAACGTTCTCGATTTTTATCCATTTAACAGCAGTGCCTGGCAAGGAAGAAAGCATGATACGGCGCAGGCTGTTGCCTAGCGTAATGCCATAGCCTCGTTCTAGAGGCTCAACAACAAACTTACCATATGTGAAGTCGTCGCTTAGTTCAACACATTCTATTTTCGGCTTTTCAATTTCGATCATGAATCGAACCCTCCCTTTCGCTGTTATCCAATACTATGAGGACAGTTAAAATCCATTCAATTATCTGGAGTAAAGCTCGATGATAAGGTGTTCTTCGATTGGAAGATCGATATCTTCTCTCGAAGGTTCAGCTACAATTTTACCACCCATTTCCTTAACTTCTACCCAGTTAGGAGGCGTGTAGTCTTTTTCTGTAGCTTCTTTAAACTTTGATGAAGACTTGCTTTTTTCTTTTACTTCAATAACATCATCAATTTTCAGCTGCATTGAAGGAATATCAGCCTTCTTACCATTCAGTGTAAAGTGACCGTGTACAACAAGTTGACGAGCTTCTTTTCTAGAAGTCGCTAGACCCATACGGTACACAACATTGTCAAAACGAAGCTCTAGAAGTCTAAGAAGGTTATCACCAGTCTTACCTTCAAGCTTAGCAGCCTTGTCATATGTTGTTCTGAATTGGCTCTCGATTAGGCCGTAAAAACGCTTAACTTTTTGCTTCTCACGAAGCTGAACGCCGTAGTTTGAAAGTTTTGTTCTACGTGCGCCGTGCTGACCAGGAGCGTGTTCACGCTTGTTGATAGCACATTTATCTGAGTAACATCTGTCGCCCTTTAGGTATAGTTTCTGACCCTCGCGGCGGCACAGTCGACAACTAGGTCCAGTATATCTTGCCATCTAGTCTTGCACCTCCTATTATACTCTTCTTCTCTTAGGTGGTCGACAACCATTGTGAGGAATTGGTGTAACGTCTTGGATCATGCTGATTTCCAGACCTGCTGCTTGCAGAGAACGGATAGCTGCTTCACGACCGGATCCAGGACCTTTAACAAATACTTGAACAGCTTTAAGGCCATGTTCCATGCCTGCTTTAGCTGCAGCTTCGCCGCACATTTGTGCAGCAAATGGTGTAGACTTTCTAGAGCCTTTGAAGCCTAGAGCGCCTGCGCTTGACCATGCGATTACATTTCCGCTATTGTCTGTAAGCGTAACGATTGTATTGTTGAAAGTCGCTTGAATATGAGCTTGACCACGGTCAATATTCTTGCGAGCTTTTTTTCTGCCACGCGTATTACGAGCTTTTTTAGCCGCCATGCGTCTAACCTCCCTTTACTACTTTTTCTTCTTAGCTACTGTTTTAGCTGGACCCTTACGTGTACGTGCATTCGTCTTAGTCTTCTGACCACGTACAGGAAGTCCTTTTCTATGACGGATACCACGTTGGCATCCAATTTCTTGTAGACGCTTAATATTAAGAGCAACCTCACGACGAAGATCACCTTCAACTGTGTAATCAGCTTCGATGATAGAACGAAGTTTTGAAACTTCTTCTTCCGTTAGGTCTTTAATTCGCGTACTTTCGTTGATACCTGCCGCTGCAAGAATATCAGCTGATACATTGCGTCCAATACCATAAATGTATGTTAGACCAATAACAGCTCTTTTATCTCTTGGCAAGTCAACACCTGCGATACGTGCCATTTAGTGCACCTCCCATTTTACAACTTCATTGTGAATCATAAAAACAGATGATTTGGAGATATATATAGTAACCACACCAGCAGAAAGAACATTTCTCAGCCGCGCCTTAACGCTGGTGTATATATCAAGTTATTAACCTTGCTTTTGTTTATGCTTAGGGTTTTCACAGATAACCATGACTCTACCCTTACGCTTAATGATCTTGCATTTTTCGCAGATCGGTTTTACAGATGGGCGAACCTTCATTCTTGTCCCTCCTTAAATCACTTACCGCGCCAAGTAATTCTGCCTTTTGTCAAATCGTACGGTGACAGCTCAAGCGTCACTGAATCGCCAGGCAAAATCCGGATAAAGTTCATACGAAGCTTTCCAGATAAATGTGCCAAAACGATGTGATCGTTCTCAAGCTTGACTTTGAACGTTGCGTTAGGCAGGGCTTCTACTACGACTCCCTTGACTTCAATAGCGTCTTTCTTAGCCATTAAGACAAATCCCTCCTACAGAGTTCTAGATCAGTTTAATCCCAGTTTTTCTATCTCACGACGCACATAGGCGTTATTGATCTTTCCGTCACCCGAAAGCTTATCTTTCAGGCTTGTACTTACACTCGACAGAAGCGCCAAGTGTCTGATCTTCTTCTTTTTCGGCTTTTCGATCCTCCGAAGATCACCATCTGCAATCAGAACGTACTTTTCATCGACAATTTTCATGACAATAAAAATTCGATCCTTATCACGTCCGGCTTTAGACCTGACAAATTGTCCGATCTGTATATCCTTCGTTGTTTCCAAATCTGCCACCTCGCTTAATCCAGACTCGTTAGAAGCACTGGCTCGTCATCAGTGATCGCTAGGGTATGCTCATAATGAGCAGACATTTTACGATCTATTGTAACAACGGTCCACTTGTCTCCAAGAATCTCGACTGAATATCCTCCCGCGTTGACCATTGGCTCGATCGCTAAGACCATGCCCTCAGCAAGGCGAGGACCTTTGCCTGGTGGGCCGTAATTCGGAATCTGAGGATCTTCATGCAGATTGGTTCCTATGCCGTGTCCGACGAAATCTCGAACGACGGAAAAACCATGAGACTCAACGTAGCTTTGGATGGCATTAGATACATCCGATAGTCTGTATCCAACGCGACAGAACTTCAGGCCTTCATAAAAGCTTTGTCTTGTCACTTCAATCAGCTTGCTCGCTTCTTCAGTTACCTGACCCACAGCGAATGTTTTCGCCGCATCGCCATAGTATCCGTTTTTAAGAGCGCCGATGTCAATACTAATTATGTCGCCATCCTTCAGCACTCGACTAGCACTGGGAATCCCGTGAACGACCTCTTCATTAACGGAGGCACATATGCTTCCTGGAAACCCACCATAGCCTTTAAATGCAGCAGTTGCACCATGCTTGCGAATTTCCTTTTCAGCGATTTCATCCAATTCCTTGGTTGTGATTCCCGGTCTTATATGAGACTGCAGCACGCCATGGACGTGCGCGACGATCTTTCCAGATTCGCGCATCGTCTCAATTTCGCGCTTCGACTTCAGGATAATCATTTTAGAGACTCCCCAACGTAGAAGTGATGTCTTCAAACACAACGTCAATATCTCTTTGACCATCCACACTTACAAGAATATCTTTTTTCGTGTAGTAATCAATCAGTGGTGACGTTTGGTTCATATAAACCTGAATACGGTTTGAAACAGTTTCTTCGTTGTCATCCGGTCGTTGATAAAGCTCGCCGCCGCACTTATCGCACACGCCTTCAACCTTTGTTGGGTTGAACTGAATGTGGTAAGTCGCTCCGCAAGCTCTACAGATTCTTCTACCCACAGCACGTTCTACTAAAACGCTAGGATCAACTTGGATGTTAAGAACGCAATCAAGAGAGCAGTTCATTTTGTTAAGGGCTTTGTCAAGCGCCTCTGCCTGCTCTACCGTTCTTGGAAATCCGTCTAGCAGAAAACCAGCTTTTGTGTCATCCTGAGCAAGTCGATCTTCAACGATTGCTACAGTGATTTCATCCGGAACCAGTTCTCCGCGGTCAATATATGACTTCGCTTTCTTGCCGAGTTCCGTACCACCCTTGATATTTGCACGGAAGATGTCTCCCGTTGAAATATGAGGAATATCGTACTTATCGACAATACTTGCTGCTTGTGTACCTTTGCCAGCCCCTGGAGGCCCTAATAAAATTAATCGCATGCTATCCCTCTCCTGTTCGTACTACTTAAGGAAACCTTGGTAGTGACGCATAATCATTTGAGATTCGATTTGCTTCATTGTTTCAATTGAAACGCCAACAGCGATCAGTAGTGATGTGCCACCAAAACGGAATGCTGAACCTGAAAGGCCTGCAACCACATTCGGCATAACTGCGATAAACGCTAGGAAGAACGCACCAGCAAATGTGATTCTGTTTAGTGTACGCATCAGATATTCTGCTGTTGGTTTACCAGGACGAATACCTGGCACAAATCCGCCGTTCTTCTTCATATTATCAGAAACATCATATGGATTGAATGTCACTGAAGTGTAGAAGTACGTGAAACCAATGATAAGTAGCGCATACAGGGTGTTGTACAGGATGCTGCCTGTGTTAAAGTTTGCACTCATGAACGCGTAGAAACTACTTTGTGGCATGAATTGTGCAATAGTCATCGGGAACATTAGCAGAGACATTGAGAAGATTACCGGAATAACACCCGCCTGATTTACCTTTAGCGGAATGTGTGTGCTATGTCCACCGTACATTTTACGGCCTACAACACGCTTAGCGTATTGAACAGGGATCTTTCTCTGACCTTGCTGAATGTATATAACACCCATAATAACTGCAATCGCAACAGCTGCGAACAGAATCACTGCAAAGATTGAAGTGTCTCCACTCATTACCTTGAATACTGTTGTCTGGATGCTGATTGGCAGTCTTGAAATAATACCAGCAAAGATGAATAGTGATATACCATTACCAATGCCGTTTTCAGTGATCTTTTCGCCCAAGTACATGAGGAATGCTGTACCGGCAGTTAGAGTCAGTACAGAAATTACGACTGACATTGTGTTGAAATCGATAAAAGCAGGTCTGAAAATACCAACACTCATACCAATTGCTTGAATCAATGCCAAGATAACTGTGCCGTAGCGAGTCATCTGTGCAAGTTTCTTACGACCCTCTTCGCCTTCTTTCGCTAATTGCTCAAGAGACGGAATGGCAATCTGAAGCAAGTTAACAATGATCGACGCTGTGATGTATGGCGATATACCCAGAGCAAATAATGAGAAGTTTTTGAATGAACCACCAGATAGTAGGTCAAAGAATCCAAAAAGTCCATCTTCACTTGCGAAAAGTGTCGCTAGCTTATTCGCATCGACACCAGGTACCGGAACGTGGGCACCTAATCTGAATACGACAATCATCATCAATGTGTAGATCATTCGTTTTTGTAAATCAGGTATTTTCCAAGCATTTCTCAGCGTTGCGAACAAGTTAGATCACCTCTGCCTTTCCTCCTGCAGCTTCGATTTTAGTGATAGCTGACTGAGTGAATTTATTTGCCTTGACTGTAAGCTTCTTTGTTAGTTCGCCGTCGCCAAGGATCTTTACGCCGTACTCAACTTTGCTAAGTACGCCTGTTTCCAGAAGCAGTTCTGGAGTGATCTCTGTACCGTCTTCAAATCTATTTAACGTCTCAACGTTTACGATGGTCCAGTTCTTTCTAGTAAAGTTATTGAAACCACGCTTTGGAAGACGTCTGAATAGTGGCATCTGGCCACCTTCGAAACCAGGTCTAACGCCGCCGCCAGAACGAGAATTTTGACCGTTCATACCGCGACCAGCAGTCGTACCTTGTCCTGAACCGCCGCCGCGACCAATACGCTTGCGGTTTTTAGTAGAACCTGCAGCAGGTCTCAGTTCATGTAGCTTCATGTTGACACCTCCTTATTATTAAGCTTCTTCTACTTCAACCAAGTGGCATACTTGTGCAATCATACCTCTCATTTGAGGGTTGTCTTGCTTTTCAACCACTTGACCGATTTTTTTCAGACCTAGGGCCTGAACCGTTAGTCTATGCTTAGCTTTACGCCGATAGTATCTTTACGAGTTTGATCTTGATGTTAGCCAAGGTGTTTTCCCCCTATCCAAGAATCTCTTCTACCGTCTTGCCACGAAGTTTAGCAACATCTTCAACAGTTTTCATTCTTTGAATACCGTCAAGAGCCGCATTAACCATGTTCTTTGGATTGTTCGAACCTAGAGACTTCGCACGTACGTCTTTAACGCCTGCTAGCTCAAGGACTGCACGAACAGGGCCACCAGCGATTACACCAGTACCTTCATGCGCAGGCATGATTAGTACTTTACCGCCGTCAAACTCTCCCTTAATTTCGTGTGGAACTGTTGTTCCAACACGTGGAACAAAGATCATGTTCTTCTTAGCGTGTTCGATAGCTTTACGAATTGCTTCTGGTACCTCAAGTGCTTTACCAGTACCTACGCCCACGTGACCGTTTTCATCTCCAACAACCACAAGTGCGCTAAAGCGGAAGTTACGACCGCCCTTAACAACTTTCGTAACACGGTTAATATTAATAACCTGCTCTTTGAGGTCAAGTTTGTTCGCATCAATCTTATATTGCGCCATTATTGTACCTCCCTTAGAATTTCAGACCAGCTGCACGTGCACCGTCTGCTAATTCCTTAACACGACCATGGTACAGATAGCCAGCTCTGTCAAATACAACAGTATCTATGCCTTTTTCAATTGCTCTTTTTGCAACAGCTTCTCCGACAACTTTCGCTGCTTCTTTATTGCCTGTGCCTGAAACTTGGCTCTTAATGTCCGCTTCCAGAGTAGAGGCAGAAACCAGCGTAGTACCTGTCGTGTCATCGATGATCTGTGCGTACACATTGTTCAGACTTCTATAAACGTTTAGTCTTGGACGTTCAGTAGTGCCTAGAACTTTTGATCGAACACGTCTTTGACGTGACTGACGCATACTGTTTTTAGTTTGCTTATTGATCATCCTATGTCACTCCTTTCCTTTACTTACCAGCTTTACCTTCTTTACGTCTTACATACTCATCAACGTAGCGGATACCTTTACCTTTGTATGGTTCAGGCTTTCTCCAATCGCGGATCTTAGCTGCATAATTACCAACAAGTTGCTTGTTGATACCTTTTACAACGATCTCTGTATTTGATGGGCACTCAGTCGTAATGCCTTCAGGATCTTCCATTGAAACTGGGTGAGAAAAACCAAGTTGTAGATCAAGGTTCTTGCCTTTTTTCGTAGCTCTGTAACCAACGCCTACGATTTGAAGTTTCTTCTCGTATCCTTTTGTAACACCTTCAACCATGTTGAAGATAAGTGCTCTAGACAGACCGTGTAGAGCTTTAAATCTTTTCAGATCTGATGGACGCTCTACAGTCAGAGTGTCACCATCGATAGAAATCTTAATGTCTTTATCGATCTGCTCGCTCAGTTCACCAAGAGGGCCTTTAACAGTTACTACGTTTTTATCAGTAACCTTAACTTCTACCCCTTGAGGAATCGTGATCGGCAAATTACCAACTCGTGACATTGTCGCACCTCCTACTTTTCCTCAATAATTACCAAACGTAGCAAAGAACTTCGCCGCCCACGCCAAGCTTACGAGCTTCCTTATCAGTAATAATACCGTTTGAAGTCGATACAACAGCGATGCCTAGACCACCTAGTACCTTAGGAATCTCATTTCTCTTAGCGTAAACACGTAGACCTGGCTTAGAAATTCTCTTTAGACCAGTAATAACTCGTTCTCTATTTTCACCGTATTTCAATTGAACACGGATGATACCTTGCTTGCCATCGTCGATGACGTCATAGCTCTTGATGAAACCTTCAGTTAGAAGGATTTCTGCAAGACGCTTCTTTGTGTTTGATGCAGGAACATCAACCGATGCGTGACGAACCATGTTGCCATTTCTAATACGCGTAAGCATATCTGCAATTGGATCTGTGATCATCATAGGTGTTTACCTCCCTTCCGTATTACCAGCTTGCCTTACGGACACCTGGAATTTGGCCTTTGTAAGCCAATTCTCTAAAGCAAATACGACAGATACCGAACTTTCTTAAGTAACCGTGCGGACGACCGCAAAGTCGACATCTATTGTATTCGCGTGTAGAAAACTTCTGTTTTCTAGCTTGCTTGACTTTCATTGCTTTTTTAGCCACTGCGATCCCTCCTTATTTGCTGAATGGCATACCCATAAGCTTCAGCAGCTCACGAGCTTCTTCATCTGTCTTCGCAGTTGTTACGAATGTGATATCCATACCGCGGACAGCATCTACTTTATCGTACTCGATTTCAGGGAAAATCAGCTGTTCTTTAATACCTACTGTGTAGTTACCACGACCATCGAATGCGTTAGGATTAACACCTCTAAAGTCACGTACACGAGGTAGTGCAATATTCATGAAGCGATCCATGAATTCGAACATTTGCGCGCCACGTAGTGTAACTTTGCAGCCGATTGACATGCCTTCACGTAGTTTAAAGTTAGAGATTGATTTTTTAGCTTTTGTAATAACAGGCTTTTGTCCTGTAATTGTAGCCATTTCTTCTGCAGCAGCTTTTACAGCTTTAGGATTATCTTTAGAACTACCAAGACCCATGTTTACCACGATCTTATCGAACTTAGGAATTTCCATTACAGAATCGTATCCAAATTTATCATGAAGTGCTTTTTTTACTTCACTATCATACTTTTCTCTTAGTCTAGCCATGTTCTGTTACCTCCTTTCGGCGATGATTAATCGATAACGTTGCCGGACTTAACAGCCACACGCACTTTTTTTATCATTTTTTGTTTCGAACTTAACGCGAGAACCGCCCTTAGCTTTTTCGTCCCAGATCATTACATTTGAAACATGCAGAGGCATTTCCTGATGAACAATTCCACCTTGCTGCATTTGCTGAGTCGGTTTCTGGTGTTTAGTCGCCATATTAGCTCCTTCAACCAGCACGCGCTCTTTTTTAGGGAATACTTGAAGGACTTTGCCCTTCTTCCCTTTATCTTTACCGGCAATAACAACCACCGTGTCACCCTTTTTAATATGCACTTGCTACACCTCCTACCTTTACAGTACTTCCGGTGCTAGAGACAAGATCTTCATGTACTTGTTCTCACGAAGCTCTCTTGCGACAGGTCCGAAGATACGAGTACCAGTTGGGTTCTTGTCTTCTTTAATGATTACAGCTGCGTTGTCATCGAACTTAACGTAGCTTCCGTCATTACGACGTACACCTTTTTTAGAACGTACAACTACCGCTTTAACAACGGCACCTTTTTTAACAACTCCGCCTGGTGTTGCATCTTTAACCGTAGCAACAATGACGTCGCCAATATTAGCGTATCTTCTCTTTGATCCGCCTAGTACTCGGATGCAAAGCAGTTCTTTAGCGCCGGAGTTATCCGCAACTTTCAATCGCGTTTCTTGTTGAATCATGTGATTATCCTCCTTCCGACAGCTCTACTTCGCTTTTTCTACTATTTCAACAAGTCTCCATCTCTTATCTTTAGAGAGTGGACGAGTTTCCATGATTCTTACACGGTCGCCCATGGAGCAAACATTGTTTTCATCGTGTGCTTTAAATTTCTTTGAACGCTTGATGCGCTTACCGTAAAGTGGATGACGAATAAAGTCTTCTACTTTAACAGTGATTGTTTTATCCATTTTATCGCTGACTACTAGGCCAACGCGGACTTTTCTATTGCCTCTTTCCACGACGTTAACCTCCTTTAGGCTTTGATCTCACGAGCTCTGAGAACCGTCTTAGCGCGAGCGATGTCCTTCTTGACACCTTTAATTCGCATAGGGTTATCCAGCTGACCAGTAGCAAGCTGGAATCTTAGATTGAACAGTTCCGATTTAAGATCGTTAATTTTTGTATGCAGTTCCGCATCTGTCAATTCACGTAGCTCTTTAGCTAACATTATGCTTCACCACCCTTTTCCGCATCTTCACGCTTAACAAACTTACACTTAATTGGAAGTTTCATAGCTGCTAGACGCATAGCTTCACGTGCTAGTTCTTCATCAACACCTGATAGTTCAAACATAACTCTACCTGGCTTTACTACAGCTACCCAGTATTCTGGTGAACCTTTACCGGCACCCATACGAGTTTCGGCAGGCTTTTGTGTAACTGGCTTATGAGGGAAAATCTTAATCCAGACTTTACCCGTTCTTTTCATTTTTCTATTAATTGCGATACGCGCAGCCTCAATTTGACGAGACGTAATCCACGCTGGCTCTGTAGCCACTAGACCGTAATCACCGTATGATACAGTGTTACCGCGCTGGGCTTGACCAGTCATTCTGCCTCTATGCTGGCGACGACGCTTAACTCTTTTAGGCATCAACATGGTGCATTGCCTCCTTCCTCAAACTACTAGACAAAAGGATTATTTTTTATTGTTGTTGTTTCTTGGCTTTCTGTTTTGGTTGTTTCTTCTGTTACCGCCACGGCCACCACGCTTGTTGTCTTTACGCTCACGAGCAGTTAGACGAGTAAGAACGCGACCTTCACCTGGCTTAGGAAGAACTTCACCTTTGTTCAGCCAAACTTTAACACCGATTTTACCGTAAGTTGTATCTGCTTCAGTGAAGCCGTAATCGATGTCAGCACGAAGTGTAGATAGTGGAACATTACCTTCCGCATATCCTTCAGTACGTGCCATTTCTGCGCCGCCTAGACGACCAGCTGTTTGGATCTTAATACCAAGAGCACCTTGACGCATAGCTCTGCCGATTGATTGCTTCATAGCACGACGGAATGCAACACGTCTTTCTAGAGCAAATGCAACAGATTCTGCGATCAGCTGTGCATCAACTTCAGCGTTTTGAACTTCAGAGATGTCAAGCTGAACAGCTTTACCAGTCATCTTTTGTAGCTCAGCACGAAGCTTCTTGATTGTTTCGCCACCTTTACCTACGATCATGCCAGGCTTAGCAGTGAAAACGTTGATTTTAACCTTGCTGTTAGCAGCACGATCAATATAAATGCGAGCGATACCTGCACGCTTGTGATTGTTCTTGATATATTTACGGATTTCAAAGTCTTCAACTAGAAGATCAGAGAAATCTTTCTTATTAGCATACCATTTTGAGTCCCAGTCTTTAATAACGCCAACTCGAAGACCGTGTGGACTTACTTTCTGACCCATGCGTTAATCCCTCCTTATTCTTTTTCAGCAACGACAACGCCGATATGGCTCGTTCTTCTCAGGATTGGGTTCGCACGACCCATTGAACCAGCTTTCCATCTTTTCATAACAGGACCTTGGTTCGCGTATACCTGTGAAATGTATAGGCTTTCAACATCCATGTCAAAGTTGTTTTCAGCGTTAGCTACAGCAGACTCAAGAACTTTTAACAGTTCACGAGCGCCTTTTCTCGGTGTAAACTTCAGGATCGCGCTTGCTTCTTTTACGTTTTTCCCTCTAACAAGATCAGCGATCGGCTTCATCTTACGAGGAGAGATACGAACGTGTTTATTCAGAGCTCTAGCTTCCATTAGTTAACCTCCTTCCGATCGTATAAACAAAATTTCGAATTAACGAATCTTACCTTTTTTTATCTCCAGCGTGACCACGGAACGTTCTTGTTGGTGAAAATTCACCAAGCTTGTGACCGATCATATCCTCAGTGATGTACACTGGAACGTGCTTGCGGCCATCATGAACAGCGATAGTGTGGCCTATCATTTGAGGGAAAATAGTAGATGCTCTAGACCAAGTCTTAACAACTTGCTTTTCCCCTTTTTCATTCATAGATTCAATTTTCTTCAGTAGCCCTTTATGAATAAAAGGTCCCTTCTTAAGAGATCTTCCCACTGTGAATCCTCCCTTCTTTCAAAACAAAGGCTGTAGAGGCAGATCCGACAATCCGCTCTACCTCTATATGCCTATTACCGTTACTTTCTGCGTGAAACGATATATTTGTCAGATTGCTTATTTTTCTTACGAGTCTTGTAACCAAGAGTCGGCTTACCCCATGGTGTAACAGGAGATGGACGACCGATTGGCGCACGACCTTCACCACCACCGTGAGGGTGATCGTTAGGGTTCATTACAGAACCACGAACTGTAGGTCGGATACCCATATGGCGCTTACGACCAGCTTTACCAACTGTAACATTTTCGTGCTTGAGTTACCAACCACGCCAATTGTTGCACGACACTCTTTACGCACGTAACGAGTTTCGCCAGATGGAAGTCTAAGAAGAGCCATATCGCCTTCTTTTGCCATAAGCTGTGCAGACATACCAGCAGAACGTGCAAGCTGACCACCTTTACCAGGCTTTAGCTCGATGTTATGAATAACAGTACCAGTAGGCATATCTTGCAGCATTTTCGCGTTACCAGGCTTAATATCAGCTTCTGGACCTGAGAAAATCTCAGTACCAACCTCAACACCTTCAGGAGCAAGGATGTAACGCTTTTCACCGTCTGCGTATGTTAGCAGTGCGATGTTTGCTGATCTATTTGGATCGTATTCGATTGTAGAAATTTTTGCAGGAACACCGTCCTTATTTCTCTTGAAATCGATGATTCTGTACTTGATTTTGTTGCCGCCACCTCTATGACGAATTGTAATCTTACCTTGATTATTTCGTCCAGAGTGTTTCTTAAGTGAAACAACGAGTGACTTTTCAGGCTTCGACGTAGTGATTTCTTCAAATGTAGAAACCGTCATATGACGTCTTGCAGGAGACGTAGGTTTGAAACCTCTAACTGCCATCGTGATTCCCTCCTTTAATTACGAATTATAGTATTTATTACATGCCTTCGAAGAATTCAATTTCTTTGCTGTCGGCAGTAAGTTTAACGATAGCCTTTTTCCAGCTACGACGGTAACCTTCGTTACGGCCCATACGCTTCTTCTTGCCTTTAACGTTCATTGTGTTCACAGATGCTACAGTTACACCGAAGATTGACTCAATAGCGTCTTTAACTTCAGTTTTATTAGCGCTTCTGTGTACTTCGAATGTGTACTTCTTGTCAGACATGCCCATCATTGAAGTTTCAGTGATCACTGGTCTGATGACTACATCGTATGATGTTTTCATTATGCGTACACCTCCTCGATCTTCTGAACAGCATCTTTAGTGATGATGCAAGTGTCATGGTGTAGAAGTTGATAAACGTTCACACCTAGGACCTCTGCAGTTGCAACACCTTTGATGTTGTTAGCAGAACGAATTACGTTTTCGTTCTTATCAGCAGTAACGACTAGAGCCTTTTTAGCTGCATTAACATTAGATAGGATGTTCACCATATCCTTTGTCTTTGGAGCTTCTAGGTTTAGCTCGTCGATTACGATAAGTTCATTATTGTTTACCTTTGCAGATAGTGCAGACTTAAGAGCAAGACGCTTAACCTTCTTGTTTAGTCTGTAAGAGAAATCTCTTGATTTTTAGCAAAAGCAACACCACCGCCAACAAAGTGAGGCGCACGAGTTGTACCCTGACGAGCACGACCTGTACCCTTTTGACGATAAGGTTTCTTTCCGCCACCACGTACTTCAGAACGTGTTCTTGCAGCGAATGTACCTTGTCTTTGGTTAGCTAGGTAGTTTTTAACGACTTCATGTAGTACAGCTTCATTCACTTCAGTAGCGAAAATGCTGTCATTCAGTTCGATCTCACCAACTTTTTGGCCAGATACGTTAAGAATATCATGTTTAGGCACTGTTCTTTCCTCCTTTCCTAATCCTTAGCTCTTATTTGTTGTTCTTGACAGTTTTCTTAAACGTTACAAAACCGCCTCTAGGGCCCGGAACGGCACCTTTAACAAGCACAATGTTTCTCTCAGCATCAACGCGAACGATTTCAAGATTTTGAACCGTTACTGTTTCGTGACCCATGTGGCCAGCCATGTTCATGCCTTTGATAACGCGAGCAGGATAGGATGCAGCACCCAGAGAGCCAGGGCCTCTGTGGTACTTAGAACCGTGAGTTTCAGGACCACGGCTTTGGTTATGACGCTTGATAGTACCAGCAGTACCCTTACCTTTTGAAGTACCAGTTACGTCAACCATCATACCAGCTTCAAGCACGTCCGCTTTGATTTCTTGACCAACAGTAAACGCTGCAGTATCTTCAACACGGAATTCCGCTAGAAGACGCTTTGGCGAAACGCCAGCCTTGTCAAAGTGGCCTTTAAGTGGCTTGTTAACTCTTTGAGCTTTTTGATCTGAGAAACCAACTTGGATAGCATTGTAACCATCAGTTTCTACAGTTTTGATTTGTGTTACGACTACAGGACCAGCTTCAACAACAGTAACAGGTGTTACAACACCGTCTTCGTTGAATACCTGAGTCATACCGATTTTTTTACCAAGAATCATTGGTACACCTCCGATAAATTTTACAGCGGATTACGTCAAAAAAACGCAATCATACTAAAATAATCAGATTTCATCGATCGGAATCTATTGAAACCTTACATCTTAGTATTACAACTTAATTTCGATATCCACACCAGCAGGTAGGTCAAGTCTCATTAGAGAATCAACTGTCTTTGGTGTAGGGCTCAGAATGTCAATAAGACGCTTATGCGTTCTCATTTCAAACTGTTCTCTAGAGTCTTTGTACTTATGTACCGCTCTTAGAATAGTAACAATTTCCTTTTTAGTAGGAAGAGGTACCGGACCTGATACTTCCGCACCAGTAGTCTTTGCAGTTTCAACAATTTTCTTTGCAGATGCATCTAGAACCTTGTGATCGTAAGACTTCAGTTTGATTCTGATTTTTTGACTAGCTTTGCTCATTTAAATTTCCCTCCTTTTCATCGTACGACGTTGCTTGTACGACGTTTCCCTAGCACACTGGTCCGGGTGTATCGAGGACCACAAATTAAAACGCCCGGAAAACGGTCGCCCATTTCTCTGAATGGACACTTCTCCGCAGAAGTTCTCTTAATCGGGAGGACGCCCGATTTAGTAACCTCCTGCATCATCGCAGTTCAAACACGCTACATTAGTATACATGAAACACTTAATGATTGCAAGAGCTTTTTAAAATTCTTTTCTCTTGCTTTTGCAGCATAACATGTTTCTGCTACATAAAATAGATGTTCCGCTCTATTTATATAGTAGAAACACGTCATCACGTGCTTTAACTGCACTCCTATTATTATATAGATAAATTCAAGATTTGCAACACTTTTTCTTAAACTTTTTTGAAGTTTTTTTTAACCTGCCTACCCGTATAACGATTGCCGTTTTTCACGCCTTTTATTCAAGTGCTTTTTATACCCCTAGGTATATCTGATGAAAACTGAAATGATTCTACAGCGCCATTTGATTTTTGAGATTTTCCTAAACTTTCTTTACACAGGATCCACATGAAGAGGCTATCGAGTCATGCCTGCGAGATGGGGTAATCTTTTCATAGATTGTTTTCAATGCTTTTTAATTAAATGCACATTTTTAAGACATAAATGCGAGGATATTATATTCTCCATTTCTTTCTCTTTCTCATTCATTAAAAAAGACCACTCCGAAGAGTGGCCTATATAATCATATAACATATAACCGGTCAGGGTTTTTATTTTACGCATTCATTAATCTCGAATCAAAACTGATAACCGCTAAGCAGTATCAGATCAGTTGCTAGTGCAAGCAGATAATCTTAAAAAAGATTATTCGATGA
>LQAJ01000154.1_pt1 | contig 31114 bp, 33 predicted proteins | sample 1535811 | NCBI WGS metagenome assembly LQAJ01 (sample SAMN04331587, study PRJNA305678) | bioreactor metagenome | isolation source: bioreactor_6 inoculated with Wadden Sea sediment 2nd replicate of a... | place: Germany: Wadden Sea, Janssand Flat
AAGGTTGGTTTGAAAAAAGGTGGCCGCCACAGGATTCAAACAAGCCGCAGAAGAGAAAGTCTCACGTTCTTTGGCTGATTGAATCTGATGACGAAAAAATTTTACTGGAAAAAATCCAAGAAATCAGACAGTAATGCATTTATATGGTTTTTAACCAAGTTGCGACAAAGGACCCTATAACAACAGATTGTTACCATACTTGATAATGCCAGCATCCATAAATCTCGAAAGGTAAAGCAATATTTGAAACGATTCCCTAAAATACACCTTTTCAACTTGCCACCGTATTCACCGGAATATAATCCAGTCGAGTTGTATTGGAAATGGATCAAACCAAAAGTTTATGGTTTTCTGCAATCGGTGGGATTGAGGATCTTGTCTCAAGATTTCGAAAAATCGTTTGGCATTACAGAAACAATCGTATTCCAAACAAAATTAAATTTTTATTTCACTGCTTTGCAAGTTTTTATAAATATTTTTGCATTTGTGCTTAAGGCCACGTGCTCACAGCCGATACTGCGGGGCCGGATCAGTTCCAGGCTGTCGACATCCACCTGGCAATAATCGGGCCTTACAGGCTCTGAGACTTTCTTTTTAACCTTTATAAATAAGTTGAGCCGCATAGTTCTGCGTCAGTTCCTCGACTTCTTGAGACGTCTCAAATAGCGGCGCCTGACCGTTTATTATTTTTTGAATCCGTGTCGCCAGTTCAGATCATTGCTCTCGTGGCAGTGAGAACCCCGTATCCAGATTGAGAAGGGTATGCTGACGAACCCCTTTGGGGGTGCTCGGACTTAACCAGCCTGTAGTATAATATCGTGTGCCGTCTTTCCGGCTTTTGACAGTCGTTCTTCGTATATACATGGAACGGATTATATGTACAGTTAAAATGGGAAATCAACGCCGTTATATTTTTCTGGCGCCACATGACCATGATTAAACAAAATCGTTATAATTCATTGAATTTATGAAAAATAATTTTGCACAGGGCCATAAAATTCAGAGCAAATGGATATTTTAAGGCCTTTTTTTCGAAAAGACGGGCTAACCGCTTTGAAAGCCGCATTTCGTTCGTTGAAATCGAAAATTGGGCATTCGACCGGTGTTCCATCAGGTGACCGAACGTGTCACCGGCCACCTTATCAGAAAAAGTACACGGCTCGAACCCAGAAAACAAGAAATTAATAGCGCTTTGGTGATAGGTTTAAATCCCGGCCAGGTGATTAAAACAATTTTGAACAAAAATAGTACCATAACACGAGGCAGGTAAATGATAAATCCTGTGATTACAGAGCTCTATAATTTGTAATCGAAAAGTCGGGCAGAGAAACAATGAAGTAATCGACAGGGCCTTTTGGGGGCTGAAAACGTCAAATTCAATTAATTTTGGACAGTAGAGATTTGGTCATTAATCAAACTCAGATATTTTGAATTCAGATTCTCTATTGAGCTTTATATCAGAGGGAAGCTTATCCGCCCAGATCATATTCAAATAGCGACAATACAATTTATTTCATATATGATACAAGATGTTAAAAGCATAGCGACATTATGTTTAACTCTTCCCTTGGTCAGTATCAAAATCGTCGCAAATTTTATTCAATTTTTTTTGATTGTTTGTGCATAATAAAATTGTGTACACTATCAAATTTCCAGAGAAGTTGTTATCATCGTCATATAGTATCACAACCTTCTATTATAATATAAATGGGACACACTTATCCATTGAAAAATTGGTGTAGGGCGGGCAAGGATCATAACTTATGGAACCGACAAAAATGCATCCAGTACAAGAAGCCGGAAAGTAGCCCCCCTAACCCTTAGATTCCAGAACCAAAGCCCTGGCACAGCTTTTTCGCTGCTTAGAAGCTGTGCATGCTAACTGTACCGAACCCGGATAGGTCGTATGATCCTCCGGCGGGAGGGCCTTTATTCCCTTAATTTGACCAATTGGTGCTAAGGGGTTTTTAAATGCCATGACGTCTCGGAAAAGGGGGGCGAATACCCAAGAAAAAAATTCTTTTGTCTGCTGAGGCCGCCAAACTTCAGAGAAAAAACAAAAACTGGAACATAGACTCAGACGGGCAGAACTCATCAAGGTGCAAAAGGAACTTCACAGATCCTGGGAATTCAGCAGAATTTTGACGATATCTAAGGGGATGACTGACGGATGCGCCCTTTCGTTAAATAACGATGTTGGTAAAAAGCGTTCGTGCAAAGCGTCAGTATTCTGTGGACCTCTTTATACCGATGCCATTCGTCAGAAATATATGAGAGACAAACACGTCTCTTTTCTCTCATCTCAAAACCCGATGAGCTGGGACCGGTGCTGGCTTTTTTACGAGGCATTTGGCATAGGCCCCGATCGCCGGCGGCGGGTCAACCGTCTGCAGTATGAGAAATCCGAACTGCAGGCGACCAAGTCGAATCATTTCTCGTCGTAGGATATCACAAAGTTGAAAGGCCGCGTTAAATGGATCTATTTCTATCTGTATGTCATATGGATATTTTCGCAGGCACGTCGTTGGCTGGACGGTCACCCACAGGGGATGAACAGCATTGGCGAAACGGCTGACACCGGAATCCTGCCAAAAACAGAATATACTGGCAGGTCAATTCAGGTTACATGCAGCCTGGGTGTCCAGCATGAAATCCAAAGCCCTGGAAGCTTCTTACCGATATGGGGAAAATAAGACCCTCAGCAGACCGCATATCAGCAATGGTAACTCTTACTCTGAATCCGGTTTAACACGTTGAAATATTGCTCAAAATTTTCCAGCAACATTGGTTGCATCAAGGACGTAAGGGGTTTTTGCAAGGATCCCTTTATATACCACAACAAGGAACACCACCACGCCGGCAGTGGGCTGATAAGCCCCGAATAGCTGGATTGTGGCATTGCCTATGATGTTTACGACCAGTACAGAAAAAAATTGGAAAAAGCATATTGGGAAAACCCTTCATGCTTCAAAGGCAAAATACCAGTGCCACCGGCTTTATCAAAGGCAGCATGGGGCAACAGGCCAAAACAAAAAGCGAACGATTTAATTCAAATTTTATGAAAAATGTGTTTCATTTTTATTGACATGTCTTGTAGTGGCATGATTTGTGTATTTTATGCAGATAGGGAGCGTTGCGTATTGATAATGAATAACTCATTTTGGGAAGGTGGTGGTGGAGGTGGACTATTTTGGATCAATGCCCAGGCAATTTTTGACAGGAATGTTTTTTGTCTGTTTTTCGTTACTAAACCTATTTTGGTTTATTCCAGATCAAGTGCCGGTATTAGTAATAACGGACACTGGCCCCACCCCTGTGACGTTTCCCATATTTATTTGCATGGCGATGATGTTTTTAGGAATCATCCTAGTTGTTTTGGGGGCAAAAGAATTAAAAGAAAGGCAACCTAAAAAAGCGGTAGCCATAGAACAGACATCTCGGATACGCTTATTCGTTTCCATTGTTAGCATGTTTATTTACGTGCTGACAACAGAATACTTGGGGTTTCGTGTGAGTACTTTCTTATTTCTTTTATTTTTTTCTAGAATGCTTGGATATCAAAAGTACTTACAAGCTATTTCATTCTCGGTTTTATCAACAGCTTGTATCTATGCTGTTTTTACTTACCTCATACAAATCCCCCCTGCCAAGAGGCGTTATAGGATGGTAGACTATGTACGCTGATATTGTATCTGGATTTTTTCAATTCATCCATCCATTCACTTTTTTCTGCCTTTTCTCCGGGACGCTGGCCGGTGTGATTATAGGTGTCCTGCCTGGCCTTGGCCCTACTATGGCCATTGCTATTCTGGTACCACTTACATTCAATATGATGCCTTTACCTGCTATGGCCTTTTTGCTTGGAATTTATGTGGGAGGCATATTTGGCGGTTCTGTAAGTGCTATTTTGATCAATACGCCAGGCACTCCTGCTGCTGCTGCCACTCTACTCGACGGTTACCCGCTATCAAGGCAGGGCAAGGCAAAAAAGGCCTTGAAAATGGCACTCTATGCCTCTGTATTCGGTAATACATTTTCTGTATGCATTCTGGTTCTGATAACCGGAACACTTGCAAGCATTGCTTTAAAATTTGGACCTCCTGAATATGCAGCATTGATTTTATTTTCATTGACCGTTATTGGTGCGTTGACGGGCAAATCTTTGGTTACAGGATTGTTGTCTGGTTTTCTCGGTCTATTTCTTGCGACTTTCGGACCGGACCCAGTGGATGGAAGTCCAAGGTTTTCATTTGGTATTATGGAACTCGGCGATGGATTTAATATACTGCCCATGATGATCGGGCTGTTTGCGATATCTGAAGTATTAATGAAAGCGGAAAAGAAAATTACATCTTTTAAAAATTCGGCAACACTAAGTTTTTCTGATAAACCTGAGGACAACCGGGTGTCATGGAAAGAGTTTAAGGAAAGCCTTCGGTCTATGTTTCGATCTTCAGCTATTGGTGCTTTTGTTGGAGCTCTTCCAGGCTTGGGATCTGGTACAGCAGCTTTCCTCAGCTATGGTTTCGCTGCCAGAGGGTCTAAAAACCGGAAAAATTTTGGTAAAGGCGTTTTAGAGGGCGTCGCTGCAGCTGAGTCTGGAAATAATGCTGTCTGTGGATCAGCTATGATTCCTCTTTTGGCCTTATCCATTCCCGGAGATTTAGTAACCGCTGTTTTGCTGGGCGCCTTAATGATACATGGTCTGACACCCGGCCCCCTGCTTTTTCAAACCCACATGGATGTTGTTTATGGTATTTATATGACCTTGGCCCTGAGCAGTATTGTGTTGTTGTTTATCGGGCTTTTATCCTTTAAGTTTTTTGGTTTTTTAACCAAAATGCCGCGCTATGTAATTTTCCCTATTGTGGTTGTGTTGTGTTTTGCAGGCAGTTATGGGTTAAAAAACTCTTTGTTTGACGTTTTACTGTATGTTCTTTTTTTGGCCTAATCGGCTATATTATGCTAAAGGTTGAATTCCCACAAGTGCCGCTTATGATAGCCTTTATCTTGGGCCCCATGTTAGAGTCTCAAATGCGTCAAGCACTCCTTATTTCCCGGGGAGATTACTCAATTTTTATTCATAGCCCGATTGCAGTGGGGTTTTTGATTTTTGACATTTTATTTCTATGTTTTTCATCGTTTACGGAAAAAGAAAAGGTAAATTATAAATGGGATTAAAATGGAATTGATGATCGCGTAATCAGTCTGGATTGCAGTTATAATTAAAATTTTTGACCTATTATGAGATCATCAATTTTGGGTGAATGTTTTATAATTAATTTGGAGGTGTTGAATGAAAAAAATTGATGCTATGTGCAACAATTGTTTTTTCCATGATAGTTATGTCAGGAGGTTTTTCATATGCCGGTGACTATCCTGAAAGACCGGTAACATCGGTAGTTCCATGGTCTCCAGGAGGGTCTACTGACTCTGCTGCCCGCATATTATCCAGTATTATTATTAAATATTTAGGGCAGCCTTTTGTGACGATTAACAAGCCTGGCGTTATCGGTACCACAGGTGGTTCTTTTGTTGCTAAATCAGAACCTGATGGCTATACAGTCGGGCATTTTACCACACCAGCTATTTTGCCTGAGTTTTTCCCCAAATTTTTTAAAACAGATTATGCCAGTCAGGATATGGTTCCAGTGGCACAATGGTCATCTTATCCTCCAACTTTGATTTGTAAAAGTGACGCTGATTTTAAGGATTTTAAAAGCTTCATTGTTTATGCAAAGAAAAATAATGTTTCTATCGCCACTCAAGGCCGTGGGTTAGTTCCTGTAGCTTTACAGATTGTTCAACGAATGGAAGATATTCCGGAAAAACAGATTTCTTATGTTCCATACAAAGGAGACAGCAAAATTGTCGCAGCGGTACTTGGCGGCCATGTTCAGGCTGGGACGTGTTCTTTTGGCACAGCTGCTCCGCTGATCAAAGCAGGTAAAATTCGCGCCTTATCAATCATAGTTGATACAAAATTGATGAGTTCCCGGATGTACCGAATTTGTATAGTTTGGGGTATAAAACAGGCATTAAAGACTTTGTCTGTGCAACTTACGCCCCTGCTGATACGCCGAAAGAGAGGCTATTCGTGCTCCAGGAAGCCATTAAAAAACCTGTGAAGATAAAGCCTTTATCGCCACAATGAAAAAGTTAAATATGCCGGTAATATATAAACCTGGAGATGAAGTTTTTAAGGTGACAGAAGAGATTAAGATGACCATAAAAGACTTAGTGGAAAAGGGATTCATGTAACTGATTTTAAAAAAAAATTGCAGAATTAAATTTCAAATTCTGATCAGGTGAATTTAACGGTTTCATTGTCAAGTACAGATAAAACTGGGTTAAGGTTCTTCCTGCGAGGGATTTTTAAAAACCGAGGAAAAGCATATAACCAGTGCTGCGTGATAAATAGGCCGCCTGTGAGGTCTGGATGAATTATTTTCAAGGGTACAGCGTTAGAATTAAATACTTTGTTATATAGATTATGAGGATTATATTATGAATTTAACTTCTCCTTGGCCCGATAATTATCGGTGCGCCGCCTGTATTTCTTTTGACCTGGATGCTGAATGGGTATTCATGGGTAATATTCCAGAAACTATTGATATGCCACGGCGTTTATCATTGGGAGAATATGTCTGGAATGCAAAGATTATAGAGCGCCTACTGGATTTGCTGGATCGCTATAAAATTAAAAGTACATTTTTTGTCGTGGGTCGGAATGCTCAGAATCACCCGGATGTAATGCAGGAAATTATTCGGCGAGGTCATGAGATAGGCACCCATGGCTGGCAACATGAGAACATTGTGGGAGTTGGCCGCAATGAAGAGGAAAGGCGGCTACTAAAAACCATTGAAGCAATTGAGAATAGCACGGGAGTTCTGCCCGTTGGGAACAGGACGGCAGGCGGTGAACTCTCTAAAGATACATTAGACATTTTGCTGGAAAATAACTTTGAATATGATTCTAGCCTGCGTGGAAATGATTTGCCTTATGTTGCTTATCAAAAAAAGGAGGGAAAATTATTTGAAGTGCCCTCTTACTATGAAGTGGATGATTTTCATCTGTTTGCTGATTACCCAGGGACCAAATATCATGCACGTCAGTTAGGGCCTCAAAGTGGTTATGATGCCTGGACGCTTTTTTTTTGAGGGGTGTTACAAATATGCTCTTTGTTTTACAACCATGTTTCACCCTCAAATTATTGGCAAGCCATCTTACATTATTCTTTTTGAACGGCTTCTAAAATATATTCAGTCTTATCCGAATGTCTGGTTTGCGCCTGCTAAAGAAATAGCTGAGTACTGGAGTAGCATAGAAGACCTAACGGCTTAATGTATCTTTATGTTTTATATAAAGGTGAGCAAAAAGGATTATGAAAGATGGTTAACTCGCATTCAGGGGAAGATTTGCTCGGGCTTGCAGCCCCATGATTAGCCGATCAAAAACAGTTTGGACAGGAGAATGCGAATAGTGGCTAAAACGAGACCTTTCCGGAAAGCATTCTTTTTACATCTGGGCCGATGGGGTTTACTGTAATGTCAGGATGAATGACAGGCAGTGCATTATCTGGATGGCGCCAACCAAGGCCGAAGCCGAGAAATTTTTTAATTCATTTTTGAAAAGATGCGAGGCCAAGTACCTTGGGGCGACCAAATGCTTGTTTCCGACTGGATTTAAATAGATTCTAAAATCGATCCGCAATTTTACCAAAAGCGGACTTTTTGCAGGATCATTAATTGATGATATTAAAAATATTGATTTCTTTGCCCAATCCACCAGAAGAAACGATCCGACCCCATAGTCAAACCCCAAAAAAGGAGATTGAGGAATGTTGAATAGAAGACAATTCATTACAAAAAGTATTGGTGCCACTTCAGTTGGTGTACTTGCTACTGCATTAGGAAAGGATCTCTTTGCTGCTCAGAAAGGCTCTCAAGAAATCTCTCATAGCAAAACAGAAGGAACCGTATTAACTCTTCTCGGCACTCATGGTGGTAGCCGCATGGTAAAGGAAAGAGCAGCTCCTTCACAGGTTATTGTCATTAACAAACAGTTGTATGTCATAGATTGTGGAAGCGGGGTTGGGCGGCAGTTGGCGTTGGCAGGTTATAATTTGAAAGACCTGAAGGGTGTTTTTATTACTCATCATCACAACGATCATAATTTAGATTACGGCACCATCTTAAATCTTGCAATATCTGCAGGATTAAATTCAAAAATTAATACTTATGGGCCTGTTCCTCTTGCAAAAATGACCGAGCAGTTTCTCGAAATGTTCGAATATACGGATAAACAGACTCCTTTTCCAATGCCAGTACTTAAGGAATTGGTGGTGCCTCATGAAACGACACCTGGTTTAGTGATGGAAGATGAAAATGTTAAAGTATCTTGTGCAAGAGTGATCCATCCGCCCTGTAAAAACCCATACGCTTTCAGGTTTGACGCAAAAGATAAATCCATTACTATTTCTGGTGACACTGCTCCTTCATCCGAATTAGTCAATCTTGCAAAAGGCTCAGATGTTCTCGTCCATGAGGTATACTACAAACCGTTCATCGAAATGTTGTCAGCAAGGCTCCCGCAATACAAAGGGCTGATTAAGTGGTTTCCTACTTCTCACACAGATGTAGAACAGGCAGGGAAAATTGCTCACGAGGCTGAAGTTAAGACCCTTGTGTTATCCCATATCGTCCCAGGTGATAACCCTAAAGTGACTGATGAAATGTGGTTAGAAGGTGCTAGTAAACATTTCAAAGGTACAATAATTATGGGTAAGGATTTGCTAACAATCTGAAATTAAAATATTATTATATCTGTTTTAGTCGTGTGCTAACCCCACCGCCTCTAAGAATAGGGACATGCTTTTGGCAATCAATGATTATGTGGGTCGGACCAAATAATACACGGATCAAGCAATTCCCTGCAACGAAGAGATATCATCAGACGTTGTGTATGAGGTGGTAGATGGTGTGTCCTCTGGAAGGATTGTTTAGCGGCAGTCGTGCCAGGGTTTAAAAATAATACGATAGAAGACACACACCATGAAACAGGATACCGCAGTTGAGATGAAAAAACCAAAATCATTTGTTGATGACTTCTTAACTGCGATTGCCCGTCAGGGAGCCAGAGACATATTGGCCAAGGCAATAAAAATCAATAATTTCATATCCCAATATATTGGGTTAAAAGACGGCCAAGGAAATCAGAGAATAACACGAAACGGTTCTCTGCCTAAACGAGATATCCAAACAGGGGTGAGCCCTGTTATAGTGAAGGTTCCCCGGGCCTGCAGCTTCCTCGATCAGCCGGTTGAAAACAGTTTGGACAGGAGAATACGAACAGTGGCTAAAAAGAGACCTTTCCGGATGAAAAAATGAGATTCTCAATAACGGGGGTTAAATATATGAATGGAGTCGAACAGGAATGATCCGTTGCCTGATGCCATACACAACTTTTTGACAATGATTCCTTCAGAAGCCTTGGGTTTGTTTGCTGAAAATGGGAGGTACAATGGCGATTCAAGCAGATTATATTTTTAAAAATGGAACCATTATAAGTGTCGATGAACAGGATCACATATATCAGGCATTAGCTGTGGCCGGCAAGCAGATTCTGGCTGTCGGTTCTAATGAGGATTTGGATTGTTTTTTATCACCCAATACCAGAGTGATTGATTTAAAAGGCAGGTCATTGACGCCTGGTTTAATAGATCCCCATTGCCATAGTGGCTATTATGGTACCATCCAGATGCAGGTGGACTGTTCTCCACAAAAGGTAGGCTCCATAGAAGAAATAAAAACTGCTATTAAAAAAACGGGCGGATATTACACCTAAGGGGCAGCTCATTTTAGGTGCCAAATATGATAATACCAAACTAAAAGAAAATCGGCATCCCACCCGCTGGGACCTGGATGAGGCAGCACCTGATCATCCTGTTTTTATTGCTCGGACATGCCGCCATATTGCTACTTGCAACAGCAGAGCCTTGGCTCTTTTTGAGATCGATGAAACAACTTCTGATCCTAAGGGCGGGAAAATAGAACGGGATTCAGAGGGTCGGCAACCGGAGTTTTATATGAACTTGCCCAGGCCCAGTTCCGGCCTTTGTTACACCCCTCTGATATTGATTTGGAAGCGGGGTTGCGAATCATGAACAAAGACGTATTGAGCTTTGGCATCACAACCGTCTGTGATGCGAGTGGCCGTAGTATTCCTGAAATTAAGCTCTATCAAAGAGCCGTAAGAGAAGGATGGAATAAAGTGGCCGTTCACTTCATGGTAAGAACAAGTGGAGCTGCTGCACAATTGGGGGAAATTTTCATAGAGAGTGGATTGATAACCGGTTTTGGGAATGATCGATTGCGTATCGGGTGCTACAAACTTCAAATGGATGGTTCAGGAGGAGGAAAAACAGCAGCCATGCGGGACCCATATCCTGATGATCCGAATAATTTTGGATTATTACATATGACCCAGGAAGAGTTGGATGAAAAAGTGAGAAGGGCGCACCTTGCAGGATATCAGATTGCGATTCATGCCATAGGTGACCGAGCCGTGGAAATGTGTGTCGAGGCATACCAAAAAGCGCTTGAGACCCTTCCTAAAGAAGACCATCGCCATAGGATCGAGCATTGTGGTTTTCTGGATGAGGTTCTGATTCAGAAAATCGCAGATTTAAAATTGGTAATCGTTTTGGGCGTTCCCTTTATGTATCGTCTTGGAGATAGTTATCTTAAAGTTTTTGGCGAAAACAGGTTGAATCATGTCTATCCGATGAGAAGCCTTACGAAGGCCGGCGTCAAAACGGCGCTACATTCTGATGCCCCCATGATTGATGTGAATCCATTTCTTGGTATTTATGCTGCAACAACACGAAAGACCGATTTGGGCAATCTGGTGGGTAAAGATGAGGCGGTTTCAATTTTAGATGCCATTCGAGCTTACACTGCCACTGCAGCCTATGCCTGCTTTGTTGATAATCAAAAAGGAGTGATAAAGCCTGGTATGAGGGCAGATCTTACCATCCAGAATAAAAATCTGCTTGCTTTAGAAGCCGAAGATTTGCTCAATGTTAAAGCTGATCTTACCATGATTAATGGTGAAATTGTTTACCAGCGTTCACCTAATGCTTGAGATTCGATTCAACGGATACAAAGTGATCTGGGGTTAGCAGGTAATCGAAAATTTTTTCATTTTTCTCCACAGAGTTGCTCGACTGATGCCAAGGGCTTTTGCTGCCCTTCCTTTATTGAAATAAGATGCTTTTAATGCACTGAATATTTCTTTTGCTTCCGGAGGTAACATGTCATCAGAATTATTGTTGAACATGTTTGAATCGTTGAGGCATGGCTGATTTTCCTTTTCTATTTCATTTTCATCCAGATCATTATTTGGAATTTCAATTATTTTGTATAATTCTAAAATAAGTTTGTCTATCCCCTCCTCTTTGTTATCAAATAATTGATGTAAGACAAGTCTTTCAGTGAAATATTTTAATTGTCTGATGTTGCCGGGCCATTGGTAATTTACTAAATTCTGCATCTGATAAGGGGTTACATTAATTTTTTCTATGGCATGTTTTTGTTTATAGTATTTTAAAAAATATTCAAATAAAAGAGGAATATCTTCTTTTCTTTTTTGCAGGCTTGGTATTGATATACGTAGAACATTTAGCCTAAAAAAAAGATCTTTTCTGAATTTTTTTTTTGCCCACAAGGTGCCAGAGTTCTCTTCCAGATGCCGCGATGATTCTAACGTCAATTGGAACTATTTTTGAAGCTCCGATTCTCATAACCTCTTTTTCCTGCAAAACCCTTAGCAGCTTTTTTTTGAACCAAAAGACTGGTCAAATCGATTTCATCAAGGAAGATTGTCCCACGATGGGCCAGTTCAAAAAAATCCTGGTTTTCCCCCTTTTTTTGATCCGGTAAAAGCGCCTTCTTCATAACCAAAAAGTTCACTTTCGAGAAGCTGTTCAGGCAAAGCGCCGCAATTTAAAGAAACAAAGGGCCTGTTCTTACGTTTGCTTAGATTGTGGATGCTTTGTGCTATAAGTTCTTTTCCGGTTCCAGTTTTACCGATTAAAAGAACAGAAGATCCAGTCCTGGCAAATTCACGAGTTTGGTTAATGGTCTCAACCATAACAGGGCTTTGATGAATGATTTCATCAATTGTATAATTAGCTGTAAACCCTTTTGAAAGGTATCTTCTGACCTCGTTTTCCGCTTTTACAATTTTGATTTACTTTTTTGAGCCTTATGACTGAACCCAATTGAGTCTCATCGATTCTTATCGGTGTGATACTGATCAGGTAAAGGGAGTTATCTAATTTTACGACTTTATCTTTTGTGGGTATATTTTGTCCTATAATTTTTCTAATCTGGCGGTTTTTGATAATTTTTGAGATGGATTTCCCGTTGTAGACGTCTGCATCAAGGCCCAGAAGGGTAGTAGCTATCTTGTTAATAGATGAAATCTTGCCAGATTTATCAATTGCGATGATGGCATCAGATGCAACATCAATTATGGTTTGATATTCTTTTAATGTTGCCCTTTCCTTTCTTACGGAAAGCGCCACGGACTTGGCATTTTGAATCGTGTTCAATTATTTCATTTTCAGTGGTGACCCAGTCGCAATATATCATATTATTTGCAATGGCCGCCCTTTTGGTTGCTTTTCCTCCTATGGCGATCTCAAACCCCTGATTCGCTCCTTCTTCAATTGCCTCATAGAGAGATTTTTCATCTTTATAAATGACCTGTTTGATGTCTATGTCTAAGAAATTTTTTATAAAATCAAGCCATTCAATGGGTTCTTCATAGGCAGAGACCAAAATCTTTTTTCCTTTTTGGGAAGCCTTTTTTTATGCTCGTCAAAAGACCCATCGTAGAGTTGGGAAATGATAGAACGGGTATATTAAGATTTTGCCTTAACATGATTGCCGTCCCCCTCCTGCCGATTAATACCTCCACCCCCTTTTTTTCGAGCAATTTTCCTGCCGGAATAGCATCTTCCAGGCACTTATCAACGCTCGTTATCGTGATGCCCTCAAATTCTTTGATATTTTCTATGCACGATTTAATGGATTCACTTAAAAAGAATACGCCGATACGGATTGGTTTGTCTGACATTATAAATCCTCTGCTAATTAAACACGAATACAATCAACCTTGTAACAAGATCTTTCATCAATGATACAAAATGTCAACTAAAAAGAAACATCTTGATTAGCCAAAATTGTGAATGAGTGGATATGGCCAATTGTTGGCATCGTTTATGGGATTTGCCTGATTGAGAAGGTTTTATTGTCAATTATTGGTTTGTCGTCAGGTCAAGGCGCATTTGATAGCCTTTTTGAGTATTTTATACAAATTCGTATAATAGAGAGGTAAAGGTCTTCTTATATGGCATGGTTTGTGTTTCTAAAACATTCAGGCATCCGACGAATATTTAGGATAAAGCATTTGTCTGGTCTGTGGAACTTTTAGAGAAAATCGAATGGAGAAAAATTATGAGCTGTGATAGCAAGTTACAAAAATTCTCCCGGGAAATTATAGATGTCATTGTAATAGGCGGTGGTAATGCTGCCCTTTGTGCGGCTATTTCGGCAAGGCGGGCAGGAGCAAAAGTTCTTATTATGGAAAGCTCTCCTCAATATTTTAGAGGGGGTAATAGCCGTCACACAAGAAATTTGCGATATATGCATAATAGTGCAAACGATTACCTGACCGGTCCATATAAAGAAGATGAATTTTTTGAGGATCTTTTGCAGGTAACAGAAGGCCATACCAACGAAGCTCTGGCCCGCTACACAATCCAAATGTCAGAGAATATTGGATCATGGATGGAAAAGAATGGTTGCCGGTTTCAGCCATCCATGAGGGGAACCCTTCAGCTTTCAAGGACAAATGCATTTTTTCTCGGCGGTGGAAAAGCACTTATGAACGCTTATTATCATACGGCTGATAAGTTGGGCGTAAATATTCTTTATGCAGCGGAAGCAAAAGCAATCAACTTTACGGATGGTAAGTTTTCATCTGTGGAATTTAACTATAATGGTAAAATTTATGAAAATAAAGGAAAAAGCCTTGTTGTTGCCGCTGGTGGGTTCCAAGCAAACATTAAATGGTTGAAAGAGTATTGGGGGCCTGCTGCGGATAATTTTATCATACGAGGGACACCCTATGATAAAGGAAAAATGTTAAAAATCCTTTTTGAGAAAGGGATTCAAGCTGTGGGCGATCCCACCCAGTGTCATTGTGTTGCAATAGATGCAAGGGCACCAAAATATGATGGGGGAATTGTAACAAGACTTGATTGTGTTTCATTTGGTATTGTTGTGAATAAGTTTGCAAAAAGGTTTTATGATGAAGGTGAGAATTTTTGGCCAAAACGGTATGCCATCTGGGGCAGGTTAGTCGCTTCTCAGCCGGATCAAGTTGCATTTTCTATTATTGATTCAAAGTCCATAAGTCTTTTTATACCGTCTGTTTTTCCGCCAATTGAGGCATCATCTATAGAAAAACTGGCAGAAAAACTTGAGATAAACCCTGATGGATTGAAAGCCACTGTGGACAATTTTAACGCGGCAATCGTGCCTGGGGGGACCTTTGATGAAACCAATTTGGATGATTGTGTCACAAAGGGTATAGAACCACCCAAAAGCCATTGGGCAAGGGCTATTGATAAACCGCCCTATTATGCATATCCACTAAAACCGGGAATTACATTCACATATCTGGGTGTTAAGGTGAATAAAAAGGCAAGGGTTTTGATGGAGAATGGTAGACCGGTTGAAAATGTTTTCGCAGCTGGAGAAATAATGGCAGGAAATATTCTTGGAAAAGGTTACATGGCCGGCTTTGGATTAACCATTGGCACCGTTTTTGGCCGAATTGCAGGAAAGGAGGCGGCAAACTATGCACTCAGCAAACCCTATAGATGAAGCAAAACGCGTAATGACGATTTGTAATGCATGTCGTTATTGCGAAGGTTTTTGTGCTGTTTTTCCAGCTATGGAGTTGCGAAGAACATTTTCTGCAGAAGATATGAAATATATGGCAAATCTTTGCCATAATTGCCGAGCCTGCTACTACGCTTGCCAATATGCTCCTCCCCATGAATTTGATCTAAATGTATCAAAGACTTTTTCAGCCCTTCGGCTTGAAACCTATAAAGAGTTTGCAGGTTATGAATTAGTGAAGATTTTTTTCAACAAAAATACTGCCTTCATGCTACTGGCATTCCTTTTAAGCCTTTTTTTTTATTTTTTTTCTTTGTATTTTCTATAAAAGGGCCGTCCTCATTGTTCTCCATTTATATAGGAGCTAATTCCTTTTATGAAATTCTTCCTTTTGATGTTATGGTCATTATTTTTCTACTTGCTCTCACACTGCCATTTGGTTTTAATAAAAAGAGGGATTTCAATTTTTCAAAATGTCACGGGCATGAGGAGAAAAGATTTTTTCAACTTTGGTGCCCATATACAAGCAATTAAAGATTCAGCATGTCTACGTTATCTTGATGGAAATGGAGAAGGATGCAACTATCCAGATGATAAATTCCGTAAGGGGAGAAAACGGTTTCATCATTTTCTTGTTTATGGATTTGCTTTATGTTTTTTCTCGACTATAATAGCATTTATTTATGGTCATTTCTTTCATATTCCAGCGCCATATCCCTTTTTCAGCCTTCCTGTTATTCTGGGAACCATTGGAGGCGTTTTCAATTATTTTTGGTTCAGCCGGACTATTTTATCTAAAGAATAATATGGACAGAGATCCATCAGAACCTTCTGTTGAAGGTATGGATAAAGGTTTTACCTTGCTGGTCTTTTTAACCGCGTTATCCGGGTTATTGCTTATGGTGTTCCGAAACACTGCCTTGATGGGAACTTTGCTGGTTTTCCACCTTGCACTTGTTTTAGCATTTTTTCTTACTTTGCCCTGTGGTAAATTTGTTCATGCCGTCTACACTTATATGGCACTTGTGAAAAATGCTATAGAACAGGAAAACGCGAAAAAGGGAAAATAATGGGTAAAAATATTGTAGAAAAAATTCTTCATATCCATCTCAGAAAAGGTGAGTATGAACCGGGCAAGGAGATTGGTATAAAAATTGATCAGACCCTTGTTCAGGATGCAACGGGGACAATGGCCTTTCTTCAGTTTGAAGCCCTTGGCTTGAGTAAAGTCAAGACAGATATTTCTGTTGTTTACATTGATCATAATACGGTTCAGATCGGGTATGAAAATAATGATGATCATATCTATTTGCAGGACATAGCAAATAAATTTGGAATTGTTTATTCCAGAGCGGGGAATGGTATCTGCCATCAGGTTCATCTGGAACGATTTGGGGTGCCGGGAACAACACTCCTTGGAAGTGATTCCCATACAACAACGGGGGGTGGCATGGGACAAATTGCCATTGGAGCAGGGGGCTTGACGTTGCCATTGCCATGGGAGGCGGTTGTTTTTATACCCTTTGTCCCAAAGTTTATAAGATAAATTTGACAGGCAAGTTACCTCCCTGGGTTTCGGCAAAGGATGTTGCTTTAAAAATGCTTTCAATATTTTCCACTATGGGGAATGTCGGCGTTGCCATCGAATATGGCGGAGTGGCGTAAAAAGCCTTTCTGTTCCGCAAAGGGCAACCATAACAAACATGGGCGCTGAAATGGGTGTTACAACATCAGTATTCCCATCTGATCATATTACTCAACAATTTCTAAGAGCACAAAAGAGAGAAGTGGACTGGTGCGAAATAAAAGCGGATGAGGATGCAAACTATGATAAAATTATTGATTTAGATCTTTCAACGCTTGAGCCCATGGTTGCATGTCCTCATTCTCCGGGCAAGGTAAAAACAATAAGGGAAATAGCAGGTACCCGGGTTGATCAGGTTTGTATTGGTTCCTGTACAAATTCATCCTTCAGGGATTTAACCATTGCAGGGCTTATTTTAAAAGATAAAAACATAGCAAAAAATTTAAGTCTTGGTGTTGCACCTGGCTCCAGGCAGGTATTGCAGATGATTCTGCAGAATGGTGCCATGGTCAACATGATTAATGCCGGGGCAAGGTTATTGGAAAGTGCCTGCGGTTTTTGTATAGGCAACCATTTTTCTCCTAAAAGTGCAGGGGTTTCATTGAGAACCTCCAACAGAAATTTTGAAGGAAGAAGTGGTACCGGAGACGCGGAGATTTATCTTGTCAGTCCCGAAATTGCAGCATTATCTGCAATTTTTGGCGAAATCACAAGTCTGATTCAACGGATATAATATGCCCTGATATAGATGAGCCTAACCATTTTATGGTTGATGATTCCATGTTTATTTTTCCAGATATGGATAATCATTATTTTAAAGTTTCGCGAGGTCCGAATATTGGCAATCCGCCTGAAAATGATGTTTTCCCTTTAAATGTAAAAGGTGAAGTTATGCTGAAATTAGGCGGAAATATTACAACGGATCATATTATGCCAGCCGGCCCGAGGCTTAAATACAGAAGTAATATTGAGAAGTATTCCGAGTATGTTTTTGAGCATGTGGATGGAACCTTTTCGTCACGATGTCTTGAAAATAAAAAAAAGGGAATTCATAACATCATTGTGGCAGAAGAAAGTTATGGTCAAGGGTCAAGCCGTGAGCATGCCGCTATTTGTCCAATGTTCCTTTCTGTTAAAATTGTTTTGGTAAAAAGTATCGAAAGAATACATGCTGCAAATCTTGTGAATTTTGGAATACTACCCCTTGTTTTTAAATTTCCCGAGGATTTTAAGAACATAGACGAAAAAGATTGTATGGAAATTGTGAATATAAAAGATACCCTTGAAAACAATCTCAATTTTGAGGTTTTTAATAAAACAAAAAAAAATTAATATCCAAGCCGTTTACGATTTATCTGACAGGCAAAAAAAAAGTTCTTTTGGCAGGTGGCTTATTAAATTACATTCGCAGGCAATAGGATTTTGTCAGTATGTACATGGAAGAATAATACTACTTTGAGGTTTTTTTTCATGATTAATTTGGAAGATGCTGGAATTAATATGGTGGTCGGATTTATCGGCATCCATTTTTCTGGGAAGCTGTCTATTTGTGATCCTGTATCGGACGTTTTTCCAATGGATTGCCATTCTGAAAATTTTCAATTTTTCTAACACTCTCAATGGTTGACGTTTTGGTTGGATGTAATTATTCGCAGTGAACAGTATCGGAAATCCTGTCCGATGAGAAAGTGGGGTTTATAAACCGCTTACTCTGCATTGATAGCGAAAATGAAGTTTGAGTCCAAATACCGATAATCAAAAAAATCGGGTGGATAAAGGTAGCGAAATTTTTCCTAAGAGGTCGAAAGTCTCTTGATAAAAAGGCACTATTGGTTTTTAAATTGAGTATTTTTGTTTTTTCCGAACAAGAGTGGATACATCAATCTTAAGAATATTTGAAGCCTCTTTTAAAGTTTTCGTATCATGCAGTACTCTGCGAATGACAGTCTGCTCATAATTATTAACCCATTCCTTGAGGCCATTATTTTCACTCATCTGCTTTGATTTTATTGCAATTGTTGAAAGCTGGTCATCTGAATTGCTGCCTAAATATTCACCAACAGTCAAAAGATCGTCAATTCCAATTCTATCTTTTTCTGTGAATACAACAAGTTTTTCCGTAATATTTTTTAGTTCTCTAATATTCCCCGGCCAAGAGTGTTGAAGAAAGACATTGAGTAAATTTAGCGAGAGATATGAGTTTTTTTCATATTTTTCATTGGCTTCATTCAAGATTGCTCCTATTAGATAGGGAATATCTTCAATCCGTTCCCTTAATGGTGGTATTTTTATTGTAATAAAACTTATTCTGTAGTAGAGGTCCAAGCGGAACTTATTATTTTTTATCATAGTTGAGAGATCCGCGTTGGTTGCAAATACAAACTTTGCCGTAATATTGATTCGCTTATGACCGCCTATTCTTATAATCTCTTTGTTTTGCAGTACTCCCAAAAGCTTGGTTTGCATTCGGTATGGAAGCTCTCCAATTTCATCCAAAAAAAGAGTCCCGTCGTTAGCCAGCTCGATTAATCCTTTTTTTCCCTTTTTCAGAAGCCCCGGTAAATGAACCTTTTTCATAACCAAATAGCTCTGATTCCAGCAAATTTTCAGGAATGGCACCACAATTTACTCTTATGAATGGGTGGCCTGAGCCTTCTTTATGAAAATGTTCATGCATAATCTGTGCGAAATAATCTTTACCGGTGCCAGTCTCTCCAGTTATTAAAACCGGAAGGTTAGGATTTGTCAGTATGTCTATCTTACTGAGCACATAGAACATTTTTTTTGACTTTGACAAGAATTTGTTTGAAGGAAATGGGTAAGTTTTATTGCTTTTGGAATCAATTGCTTTCTGTTTAGTTACAAGTTCAGTTATATTTCTTGCCACACATACCGCAAATTTTAATTCATTTGTTTTTTTTATCAAATATAGGTATGCCTGTTGTAAGCGTGGTGAGTCTGTTTTTGTATGTATTGATTGCTGTATAGGGTTTTCCTGTTCTAATCACTGTGTCCAGAATGGATATATCAGAAATTTCGTCGGCATAGTATACCAGCAAATTTTTTTGACTGGATATTTGTCCCCATCAGTTCACAGGCTTTTTTTATTGGCGTAAACAATGTATCTATTAGAATCTATGATGACCACACCTTCATATACACTGTCGAGAATCTGCCCAAAATATTCCGAATAGCTTTCCAGTTTATTTTGTTTAATTTCGCAAAAGCGCTTTAAATATAATTTGTACTTGTTTTCTCCGACTTTTACGATTACTGTTTTTTCAGGCAGTCCTTTGAGGTCATGGTTAAAAAGATCGTAGACATTTTCTCCCATGATTTCCTGAATCGATCTGTTAACAGTTTTTAGCAACTCCTCATGAATACTGACAATAGTTCCTTCAAGGTCTGTAACTAAAATTGCATCCATCATGCTGAAATCTGTAAACTGCTTTTTAATAATATCTATTTTTTGACTATTCCTCATTTCTGATGGGCACAAATTAAAACCGATTTTGCGGCAGCTCAAAATGAAAGCGGCATAGAAATTGTTTCTCATTTTTTATGCCAACCCAAAGCGTTTCTGTAAATAATTTATTGATTTTATTAAAAATCATAGCAAAATAGCACTTGAAAAGTAGACGCTCCTATGGTGATTTTAATTGGCTAATTAGTTGAAGTTATACAATAAAGCTGCCTATCATGATTATACTACACGATTTGAGCTTACCCCTGCAAGCTGAATTTTTTAATACTGCTCAGGGGCAGAAAATAAAAATCCGGGCCGCGTACACTTGCTGGCTGTGATGATATCATTTACATTGTCAATTGTTAATACGCGCACAGTGTAAAAGAACTGAAGAGGGAAATTTTCAAAAAGAGTTGACGAACTTTAAAAGTCTATCAGATTATTTGGGCCTTGGATAAAGGCCTTTTTTATGCAAAAAACGGCGGATGGAGTTGCTGCTCTCATCCGCCAAAAATAGGGGGCTCATCTCCCTCAATAAAGGTGTGTAGATGATATAATTAGGATGTTATTCTCAAGGATATTTTTAAAATAGAAAGGAGAATAGCCCTGGAAAAACCCTGCCAAATGTCCCTTTTTCGGGATCTGGAAGGTATGGGGGCATGGATTTGTCAGTGCGTTTTTTCATGGTTTCAGTTCCACCATTTGGCTCAAATGATGCCGGTTTCCATTTTTTTGGTGTATTAAGGATGCGGCCGGCACCAAGATTTTTTTTGCCCAAGTATTACATATCCTCATTTTTTTTATAAAGCTGTCCACCTTTCATCACGAACAAGATCGAATCAGGATTTCTTAAAATACTAATGTCATCAATGGGATTCCCTTTGATAACAACCAAATCCGCGATTTTACCTTCTTCGACAGTACCGAGATCTTTTTCCCATCCCATTACTTGGGCACCCACCTTCGTACCGGCGCAAAGTGCCTCGATTGTTGAATACCCTGCCTTTACCAATAGTTCTAACTCAAAAAGGTTATCTCCGTGATAATTACACGGGCATCCGGAATCCGTACCCATGGCTATCTTGACACCTGCTTCTATTGCCATCTTAATACTCTCCATATGAATTTTTTTTAATACGACCTGCTTTTTTCAGAGCATAATCTGGTATCTCTAACGCCAAACCCTTATTTTCGACGTTGGTGATGGCAGCAAGAGTTGGCAGAAGGAAAACGTTCTTTTTCTTCATAAGTGAGATCGTCTCATCATTAAGCCCGATTCCGTGTTCGATGGTGTCGACGCCAGCCAAAGCGAATTCAAAATTCCGTCAGTCCCTTCAGCATGAGCAGCTGTTTTTTCCCGGCTCCATGAGCAGTTGAAATACCTGCTTCAAGCTCTTCCTTTGTAAGCATTATGTTATCAGGTTCCACTCCGGGAGTCAGCACCCCTCCCGTTGCCATAAATTTTCCGATATCTGCTCCCGCCTTAACTTGTCTTCTTACTGCTTTTATTACTTCAAGAGGGCCATCGCATTCACAGGCACCGAAATTCCATCCTTGTCCTCCGGTCATGGTTAACATACGTCCACTGGCCAACATCCTTGGACCCTCCACGATACCATTATTGATAGCATCCCTTATAATTAAATCGATGTAATTTTTGCCTCCCATGTCTCTCACAGATGTTATGCCGGCCTGCAGTGTTCGAGATGCAAATTGCGACCCTTTCAAGGCGATCATTTCATTTGGAAAACTTTAGACTTTTCGCAATATCAGCACTTGAATCAAGACAAAGATGAACGTGACAATCTATAAAACCCGGCAACAATGTACACCCTGTGATTTCAATTTTTTTGCTTTTTTTAGGAAAATTTTTTTTATTAAAAGATACATTGACAATTCGCTCATTATCTACTTCTACTATTGCATTATCAAGTATTTCCCCATTCCCAATAAATACCGTTCCGCCAAAAAAAATAGTTTTCATATTTGATTTATCCTTCAAGATGTTATTTTGTTATCACCAAGAAATACGAGATTGGTTGTAATATTCTATTCTTAATACACTTGTTAAGTTTTTTGCCATATTGCGCATTAATTTGTTATTGGAAAATTTACAAATAGGGTATCAACTCACTTTCAAATTTATCCCTATTTTTCTTATAAACCTTTTGTTTATGACTCCTTCCGGCCTTAAAACCAGCAGGGCGATAATTATGGAGGCGAAAAAAATATTCCTCCATTGGCCAATGATATCCGGAGAAAATTCGGGAATACCCCAAAGGATAGGGGCGAAAATCAATACCCCCCACATGGTGGCTCGACCACCCACCATTACAATGCTGAATCCATATATAAGAAGATTAAAACTAAAAATTTCTGGAAAAAGAGTCCCTATGTTAAAGGCATAGAGTACTCCTGCCGTTCCTCCTAATACTCCAGAAAATGTTTGAAGTAATATACTCATTTTTTTAGTATTAACCCCAAGGGCACCGGCCAATTCGCGGTCAAAATCAGTCAACTCCATTGCTCTCCCAAATCTCGAATTACTCATTCGATAAAGAAAAAACATTATAGCAAAAACCAAAAGATACGTAATCGGCAGTATGAAGGGCATTTCCGGATAAAAGCTAAATCCAGCCGCCCCTCCTAAAAATTCCAGATTACGAATGATGGTTTGAACTATAAAAGTAAGTGATATAGTAGCGACTGCCATGGCAAACCCACTCACTCGTGCTAAGGGGAAAGACAATAAAAATGCAATGATGGAACTAACTAATATCCCAGCAATGGACCCAAACATGACTGACCATCCGAGATCACGGGTGCTATAAGCAGCAAAATAGGCTGCAATTGCCATACAAAATACTGGGCCGTTATACATTTGTCCTGCCCTTAATGGAATATAAATGGACCATCCCAAAATAATCAAAATACCGACATCAACGAAAAATCCCTGCATATGCAAAGAGAGCATATTAATTTCCCTCCTACTTGACTTTAGCTATCTAAATTTTGGCCCCAAAAAGCCCATTAGGGCGAAAGCATAATTGTTAGCATTATAATACCCATTGCCACTGCATCGGTCCATGCTCCCATGAAATACCCGGTTGTAAGGGATTCAATAATGCCTAATAGCAAACCACAAAAAACAGCCCCTTTTAGATTACCCAAGCCAGCAAAAAGCATTACTGCCAAGCTCGAAAAGACAACGTATTACCAAGTGATGGGGAAACAAATCCAAGGGTCATGGAAAATAGTACGGCAGTTATGCCAGCCAGTAAACCGGTAATGGCAAATCCAATTAAAGTAACCCTTGTAATTGGAACCCCCATTACTTGTGCAGTATCAATATCTTGAGCAATTGCCCTGAGAGCCATACCTTGTTTAGTGTGATAAAGAAAATAGCTGAAAATAATCAGAACCAATATACCACCTAAAACGACAAAAATTCCTCCTAATGACAAAACGATAACACCAAATTCAAATGTCTGGTCACTTCCTGTTAGCACCTTTGGAAAGCGAACAGGCATGCCATGGTTGAAGGTATGGGACATAATCTCAGTGAGTATCATTCCGAATGCAACAGTAAAAATGAGGCATTCAAAAACACTCTTGCGTTGGCGGAGCCTTCTTATCAAAGGTTCCATAACTATAGTCGTAAGTATGGCAATAACAATAGCAGCGCTCACACCCAGGAAGAGATGGTCGTTTGTTTTCGTAAGGACAAGCCAAGCTACATACATGGCGATTGTGATCACTTCTCCATGAGCAAATTGAATGAACCCCGCTATTAATAACAGAAAAGTAGTGGCAACCGCTGCCAATACATAAAGGCTACCTGAAAGAAGTCCATTTACCAAATGTGCCACAAAAATTTCCATATAGATACCTCTCTCAAATTTTTATTCGGCAGCGAGATACGCTTTGCGTACTGCTGGGTTTATAGCAAGCTCTCTGGCACTTCCTTCAATAACAATATTTCCTTTTTCGAATACATAGCCTCGGTCAGCGACTTTTAATGCCTTTCGAGCGTTTTGTTCTGCGAGCAGTATAGTATATCCTTCTGATTTCAATTCACTTATGATCCGAAACAAACTGGACACAGCAACCGGGGCTAACCCAAGAGACGGCTCATCAAGCATTAGCAACTTTGGTTTACCCATCATAGCACGGGCGATTCCCAACATTTGACGTTCTCCGCCACTGAGGGTTCCAGCTTTTTGATCCTTTCTTTCTTTCAAAACCGGGAATTTTTCAAATACTTTGTTTATAGAATCACTTATATCTCCTTTGCGATAATACGCACCCAACTGGAGATTTTCGAAAACACTCATGAGTTGCATTACACTTCTGCCTTCTGGAACGAGATTAATTCCGGCAGATACTATTTTGTCAACTGGCCATGAGGTGATATCTCTTCCCATAAAAAAAATTCTGCCGGTTAAAGCTTTTTGAATCCCAAGCACTGCCTTCAATAGGGTAGATTTCCCACTCCCATTTGCGCCGATTAGCGATACCAATTCCCCTTTATGCACCTCCAGATTTACGCCATGTATTGCTTCAATTTGATCGTAGGACACGAAAAGTTTCTCAAGTACTAAGATGTGTTCATTATTCTTCACCAAGATACGCCTCCAATACCTTTTTCGAATTTTGAACTTTATCCACAGTTCCTTCAGCTATTTTATTCCCGAAATTAAGCACAGTAACCTTATCTGAAATTCCCATGACCAACTTAATATCATGTGCCACAAGGACAATTGTTGTCCCCATACTTCTGATTTGCTGAATGATGTGTCTGACTTTTTCCGTCTCAGTGTGCCCCATGCCTGCAGTCGGTTCATCAAGCAGCAAGACTTTAGGGTTACTGGCAATTGCCCTAGATAGTTGAACCAGTTGTTCTTCAACCCATGCCAATTCACTTGCCACCCGTTCTCCATATCCTTCCAATCCTACAAATTTGAGAAGTTCGTTGGCACGTTCTTGCATTTTTTCTTCTTGATATGATTTAGTGAAAGGTATACGAAATACAGTGCCGATGAGGTCCGCCTTTGTAAGGCAGTGCATTCCAAGCATTACATTTTCCAAACATGTCATATCAGGCAGCACTCGAGGCATTTGAAAAGTTCTAGCAATTCCGGTTTCAATAATTTTTTCAGGCGAAAGATTAGTAATCTTTTTCCCCTCAAGATAGACGTCACCCCTGGTTGCAGAAAGAAGTCCAGTTATCACATTGAAAAAAAGTTGTTTTTCCAGCACCATTGGGGCCAATAAGACTATGTATGGTGCCTTTCTCTATTGAAATATCCACATCCGTCAGTGCGGAAAGTCCTGCGAAGTTTTTTGATAGTAATGAAGTAGACAAAATGGCCATTATAAAATTCCGTTTAATTAATTAACCATTATTTGAAAAAAAATTAACCCTATTTGATGTTGTCCACTCTCACAGGTTCTCCATCCTTAACCTGCATGATTATCATTTCAAATAATCCCCCTTCTTTAGAAGATTTAAAGGGTTTATAAATACTTTGGAATTCAGTCTCAGAGGATGACAGATAGCTTTTTATCTTCTCTCTTTCCTCCTTTAATTTGTCCGGAGCACCAGTAATTTCCAATTTTTCAAATGCATCCTTAATCGCATACACAGCATCGTAATAAATAGGGACCCATGCTGCGGGCTTTGCCCCATCAAAGTCTTCAGCATAATCGGCGATAAATGTTTGCCATTCAGGTTTGTTGTAAGAAAAATCAAACACCCAACTTAAAATATAAACTCCTTCAACTTCTTTGCCACCAACCTTAAAAAAAGACTCTCCACCTGCTGCCGTCTGGCATGCGATAGCCCCCTTTTCTTTCCAACCACGTGCATCTAGCTCAAGTATAATACGAGCCATTTGCATTGGACCGGAACTTAGAACAAAGCCATTGGGCTTCTTTCCTAATCCTCTGATAACTGCTGCACCCATGTCAACTGACTCGGGATCAATTTGGATCACGTCCAACACCTCAATGCCGGATTCCTCACAAACTTTTTTTATATGCTTTGCCATATTCCACCCAAATTGGGTTTTTCGTATCTTGATAAATTACTACACTTTTGATATCCGGATTGATACCAAGCCATTGCTTTATGGTGGCAGCTGACTTTGCAGTATTTGGGAAAAAAGTAATGGCCCATGGATAAGCTTTTTCCACTTCGCTAGGGGAGCAAGCTGCCGGCATACACATCACCTTTTGCCGAACAGCAATACCCGCACTAGAGCGGGTATCCATTGTGCTAAGTGGCCCGATTACAATTAGGCTTTCCTTAACTGCGTTCCTCATACAAGAAACAGCTCTTGCAGGGTCATATCCTGTATCGCAAAGAGATATTTCAATGTTTTTTCCAGCAATTCCTCCTGATGCATTAATTTCCTCAACAGCCCGCTTAACACCCCACTGTTGTTCGACCCCGGCATGTGCGACAGGGCCTGTCTGAATAGTAATCAGTGGAATTATCCATTTGTCGTTCAAAATTTTTTGACTACAATATCCCATACTCGGGTAAGTTACGAAAACCAAACCTAAAATCAAGCTCCTCCAACAATTCCTCAACACGTTCTTTTTGTTCATAATTTAGTCTCCTAGTTTTAAATTTTGCTTATTTTAACCAAATTGAACAATTCGGCTTCGATATAGAATGCGTAGCAAATACTATGCCTTGTCGTTTTATTCGCAAAAAAGAGAATTTGCTGTCTTTGAATAATGGTTTTTAGATTACGAAGGCCCTTGTTTCCCCGGTCTTATATGTATTTTTGCATATTTAACTATTTTTATCATATGCATTTGTGCTACATCCTTAATTATTAATCTGGCTCCCTGTTGTCCCCAAAAAACGATTTTTATGAAGTAAGCGATTTATAGACCCCATCTTTCGCAGAGCAGAAGCCTTATTAATCTGCTTCCAGCAACGAGGAGGCATACAATGATTAAATTTCGGAAAAAAAAACAAAGGGATATCAGCGATATGAAAATCCCATATCGCTGGGTGAGCGGCATTGAGGCCATTAACGGCTCGTTCGTTATTGTCAGGGGACAAGTGCAGTTGGATTTCTTTCTTTGTCAAGCGGGTAATGTTTAAAGCCGAACCAGGTGGGCAGATCTTTCATTTTTGCACCTTGCCATCTGACCAAAATATTTCATCCAGCTCGGATTTTGACGCTCAGGATATGGTCATGTGGCTGCTGGATCGGTTTAAACGGTCTATAGTACGTTCGTTGATGCCGGTGTGCAACTTGTGATAATAATCATTGCGCAGCCAGACAGAGAAGGATTCATTGAGTTCTTCCGTGAAATGAAAATCATCAGCTTTATTGAAGAACTTCCTGTCATTGAAAAGATATTGCGCCACCTTGATCTCTGGGACATCCGCAACCATGGTCCTGGCCATGCATTGCTCGTGTCCGCCGGGGTGTCCATCCGGGCGGTGTCACACTCGAACACGAACTGGGCCCGGCCGAAAGGGGCTTCAAAGCCGTCTACGGGAAATCCGAAATTATGGGTGACGTTGTCCGGGTCTTCATACTGACTGACGTTGGGCAGATGCCCGGCAAACGGGCCGAGCAGCAGGCCGGCTTGTTGGGCATTTTTGGAGTTCTCCCCATTGATTCACAAAAGGCCGATGGTGCCGGTTGTGGGAAACCCACAACTCGGATGCCCTGCCTCAGGTTTCCTCTTTTCTGACATGAACTGCGGCATCAGGCACAACCGGTCTGTCAGACAGTCCGACCAATCCTTACATCTAAAACGGCCGGTAGTGCAGAGACACCTGCTGATCTTTGTCGAACCGGTCGTTCTGGCTGTATATGGTGCAGGTATGCGGCGGCACCGCCACTTGATATACGGTGTAATGGCCGGCAAAGGTTTTGTCCGTGATGCGGCCGGTTCCGTCCGGATCCGCCGTGATCACCAGGTTCTCCGGCCGGGCCGTAAGCGGTCTGCCGTTCAGCGTGCCGGCAACGGCTCCGTCCACCTGGAACAGCTCAAACAGCGCGGAAGGGATTTCGTTGACCGGCCCCAGAACCTGGCCACGGCCGGTGTGGCTGAGTGGAAATACACTTGCCGGGGGGTGTCGAACTGCTGGAGCCGCCCGTCCAGGAGCACACCGATGCGGTCGGACATGGCAAACGCCTCTTCCAGGTCATGGGTGACGCTGATGGTGGGAATGCCAAAGGCCTGCTGGGTGGTGCGGATGAACCGGGCCGTTTCCATTTTCAGGTTCCGGTCCAGGTTGGCAAAGGGCTCATCCAGCAGCAGCACGGCTGGGTTCACGATCATGGCCCTGGCAATGGCTGCCCGCTGCTTCTGGCCGGCGGACAGCTGGGCCGGATACTGGTCTGCATGGGGGGCCAGCTGAAAATAATTCAGCATTCGGTCCACCTGTTCGGTGATCTGCGGTTTTTTCAGGTGCCGGGCCTTGAGCCCGAAACCGATATTGTCCCGCACGGTCATGGCGGGAAACAGCACATAATCCTGGAACACGATGATTACCGGGTGGTGCCGGTTCACGGGTTCGGAAAAGAACACTTCTCCCGTATCCGGGGTGTCCAGGCCGGCGATGATGTTGAGCAGGGTGGTTTTGCCCGCCCCGGACGGCCCCACAATGGAGACCAGTTCGCTGGACTGGACGTCACAAGAGATGTCTTCCAGAACAGCCTGGGTTTTAAACCGCTTGCTTATGTGACGGAGTTCAATATCCATGGGATATCCGACAGATACTGCTGGATTTTGGCAAAGGTGTCCGGGTTCTGGATGGGCCGGTCGGTCCGGGTGTACTCATACCAGGCCATGAAGCACCAGGACAGGGCCCGCAGCAGGATGGTCTGTTCCATGACTCTGGATTTTTCCGCCAGTTCTTCAAAAGGGATGTCCGGACAGGCCAGGCCGTGATACACGGAAAGAAAGCGGTGACGGTCTCCCCATCCCAGGACGGTGTCGGTCTTCCACAAGGTGGTGGTGGGGGCCATGAAGTGACCCAAGTCCTGGTACCGACAGGAGACCACGGCCTTTTCCCAGTCCACCAAGAAGCCCCGGTCCGGGCGGATGAGAAAATTGCCGGAGTTCACCTCGGTGTTCACCAGGCATAACGGTTCTGTTTGAAACAATGGGCGGGTTTCCGCTGCCAGGGTCTGGACGGTGTCATGGTAGGACAGAATCTGCGCCTGTTCTTTTTTTAGGGGATGGTCGGCAAACCGGTGAACCAGGCCGATACTTTCATCAGCAATCGCAGCCATGGGGTCGGCCTGAACGATCAGGCTGTCCGTCACCGGGGCGGAATGGATCCGGGCAAAGATCCGGGCCGCTGTTTCCAGGTCCCGGCCGTAGTCCAGGGGCCTGCCCGGAATGAATTCCATGAGCAGGGCACCGCCGCCCAGAGGATCGGGCCGGGGGTGGCAGGCCAGGGGTTCGGGGTAACCCGGAGTCGGCCAGGGCTGTCAGCACCTGGTATTCATAGGCGATCTGATCATCCCCCAGGCCTAGCTGGCTGCCGTGGTTGATGCGCAGCACACACGGGCCGTCTTCACAATCGACCCGGTAATTGGCATTGTATTCCCCGGCTGCCAGAAATGTCACGGAAAATGGAGGGGATACCCACCCGGTATCTGTAAGAAACTGCTGTATCTGTTTCAGTCTGTCGGTATCCGGCATGGTTGAGTCGCTTATGCTCCCCAGGAATCTAACGGTAAACAGCGGCCTATCAGGTCAGCGCTGTCATCCGGATTTGATCGCCTCATTTTTTTCGATCCAACTGCCGGGATTATACCATCTTTGGGATCTGGGGTAAATTTTTTTTTAGAAATTGTCTGATGCGCGGGTGGGTGGCACCGCTCAGGTCCTTGAATGTGCCGTCAAAAAAATGCCGCCGGCCGGACCATCCCCCAAATTTTTTTGTAACCTATCTGTAAGTCTTGCTGGCTTACTCTGCAGGGGATGGATGAATATAAAAAAGGAGATTTTCTATGGCAACGGCAACTAAAATTAAGTGTATCCCCCCAATGGTCATCATCTTTTTGATTTTTATTCCAGTATTAACAGTTTCCGCAGATTCGGAAAAAGAATGCCGGGCTACTTCAGATGCGTATTTCGATACCATGACCGGGCATAGATATGTTAAAAATGCGGACGGGACATATTCGGAATATTCAAAAAAGGACGGGTTTTCAGAACCAGGGTTCCAAACACTCTCCCCCTGCTGGTTTCAGGAAAATATACCTGTAAAATCAGTGAAGGTAGTTTTCTGGTGTATGAAAAAATGGACCAGGGCCGGCTTCAACGTCTAATCCTTCCGTTTTCCAGTCCGCACCCAAAAGGCTGGCGCTGTGAAGATCTGCTGTTTTCTGTAACTCAACTCCGCAAGGATTTGTCAAAAGACCGGGCAGCTGACACCCGCTTGAGCGCGAAGCTATTCTGATGGTGATTTGAAAACATCAAAACCCAATGTTGGGTAAACCAACAAGATTTGCGCCGGCGGGCCATGCCTTGCATTTTTCCGGGCACCTCCGAAATGGTTCTGCCGCCGCAGCAAAGCAGGGTGAATTTTCACCCTGCTTTTTTATCTGAAATGACTGAAAATCTCTTTTTTGATAGCTGTCATGGCCGTGACTGAAAAATGCCCCAGTTCCTGCTTGAATAACGTCTCATATCTGTTAAACACCTGTTTGGCATCTATGAGCCGATCCATCTTTAAATAAAGGCGGATGAGATTTTTGTAGAATACTTCGACCATCGGATCGGTTTTAATTCCTTCCTCAACTTTCGGGTTTAACAATAACTGGCTAACTTTCGCTTTTCTAACAAACCGGAACATTGCAGTGCTGTAATCATGGCCGCATCAAAAAAAGCTGTCGCTGTTTTTCGCAATAGCTGCCAAGCTTTTCAACTGGTTGCCGGCAAGCGTCATTATCCTGTAAAACGATTCAACAAATGAAATATCGGAAACCTCATCACAGCAGGCATAGAACAATTCTCCAAATGTCTTGTCATCAGTTTCTATACGATGCTGATACGCCAAAAACATATACCGCAGGAAAACAATAGTGGTGTGGGCC
>LQAJ01000155.1_pt1 | contig 30616 bp, 45 predicted proteins | sample 1535811 | NCBI WGS metagenome assembly LQAJ01 (sample SAMN04331587, study PRJNA305678) | bioreactor metagenome | isolation source: bioreactor_6 inoculated with Wadden Sea sediment 2nd replicate of a... | place: Germany: Wadden Sea, Janssand Flat
ATCCTGGGCGGAGAAACTACAGTTAATGTGACGGGAACCGGGAAGGGAGGACGGAATCAGGATCTGGCGATGAGGATGGTGAAGTTTCTGGCGGGTAAGGAAGGGTATTCTCTTTGTCTCATTGGCGACGGATGGTGATGATGGCCCAACGGATGCGGCAGGTGCAGTGGCTGATGGTCAGGTCTATGAAGATGGAGCTGAAAAACTTGGGCTGAAAATTGAAGAATATATTGCCAATAATGACGCTTATGAATACTTAAAGCAAACCGGCTGCCTGCTGATGACTGGGGCAACCGGGACAAATGTCAATGATTTGATTTTTATCTTTATTGCTAAAGCTGATTTGGCTTAGGCAGCGGACGAAATATGATAGGTAAAGGTCAATTGATGGGCTAAGTTCTCGTCTGAACTGTCAAGCTTGTTGATAATGTTAGTCAGATGGCGGAAGACAATGGCTTGAGGCACTTGCAGATTATCTGCAATGGCGCTTACCGCCTCATTTTTCTTAGCGGCAGAAAGAACCGTAATCTCACGGGGTGTGAGCTGGTTATAGGATGTTTTTTCAAAAAATAATTGTCGTCTCATATCTCAATAAACCTTTGTACTATTGCAACACCAAGTATTTGTACTTTTCCTTCATATCTCTAAGGTGTCTAGATTATAGGTTCCGCCGGTCACAAAACAGGCTTCAATGACCTAGGATGAGGCTTTAAATAACAACAAAAACCTATAAATTCGTGTAGTCATAAGATAAAAATATATTACTATTATTCACTTTTTTTCTTAAAATTGAGCATTTATCTAGACTGGATCGCTATTATTACAGTTAGATAAGTGAATCGTAACGTTGATGAACAGCGATACCAATTAATTATGGGAAGACTAGTTGGACTCTGATTTATAATAGAAGAGGCATTCCTTAAGTGATTGTGGAAAGGATTGAAAATGGAGAAGGTTAGTTATGGCGGCTGGGATAATTGTTATCGGTTAAGCAATGACTTCGTTGAATTAATCATCACCAGCGATGTTGGCCCAAGGATCATCCGATTTGGTTTTATCGGCAAAGAGAATATGTTCAAAGAGTTCGCCGATCAGATAGGAAAGACAGAAGGCAAAGAATGGATGAATTTTGGTGGCCACCGCCTCTGGCATGCCCCGGAAGCTATCCCGAGATCCTATTACATTGATGTTGAGCCAGTTTTGATCCAGGAGATTGAAAATGGTCTGATCGCCACCCAAAAACCAGAACCAACCACCGGCTTACAAAAACAACTTGAGATCACCTTGTCTCCGGACAAACCGGTAGTGCAAGTAAAACACACGCTGATTAATCACAACCTATGGCCGATTGAAACAGCGCCCTGGGCACTCTCCGTCATGGCGCCGGGTGGGGTGGGCATTATGACCTTACCAGCTCGAGGACCGCATCCGGAATTTCTCCTGCCGACCAGTACGCTCTCAATCTGGCCCTATACCGACCTTAGTGATCCCCGTTGGGTGTTTGGTAAGCGTTATTTACTGCTTAAGCAGGACCCAACAAACCGTTCGCCTCAAAAAATCGGTATTTATGCCACAGATGGTTGGGCGGGCTATGCTAACTATGATGCCTTATTTGTCAAACAAGTGCCGCTGCAATTTGGTGAGGTCTATCCTGACCTGGGCGCGAATTTTGAGATGTTCACCAATGAGGATATTCTGGAAGTTGAAAGCCTGGGTCCGATGGAATCCATCCCAATAAAAGGGCAAATCTCTCATCTCGAGACCTGGACACTCTTTGATAATGTCCCCAAGCCGGAGACCGAGGATGATGTCATCAAGAACATCATTCCATTGCTCAAATAATTTGGAAATCAAAAAAGGGCTGAGAAAATCAGCCCTTATTACATTAATCATTTCCTTCAGTCTAGCCAGGGAAAAGGCTGATCATTTTCCGATGACCATACCGGCTGTGAAGCCGACAGCGCTCCAAACCAGAATGAGCAAACCCAGAAAACCGGCTTTGGTATGGAGGGTCTTCTTGAGTGCTTGTTTGGTTTTTAGAATTGGGCCGTTTTCATCCATCAGGGGGGTGACGATATCCCAAAACTTGACTTCCATTTTTCGAACTAACCGTTTTCTATTCATGGTGGATTCCCTGTTAGCGGCTGGTGGATGTTTTTAGGATGCGGCCAGTCTCATCGGTGACCACGCGGACGGTTTGTTTAATGGTCATTCCATCCGGCGTTTCACCTGAACCGGTAAAGAGCAATAGATAGCGTTCATTACCCTGTGAGGTGACCTTCGGGCTCTTGCCTATTAGATTTGGATAACGGCGATAAACCTGCTGACAAACTTTATCAAGTACTTTGCGTTCCATATCAGCCTCGCATCCGTTTTCTAAGGAAAGCCGGGACATCAAGGTCATTGGCATTGATATGCGCTTGCCCAGGAGTATAGGCGAAGGCGGGTTCCCGGTGCTGTTCTTTTGGCATCTCAAAATATGAGGATGCCGGTACTGCCTGGGGAATTCTGTCATTTATCGGAAGGTCGCTAGGTATTTCTCGGCGCCGGGGATGGCTTTTTCCATAGGCAGGCCGCCAAGTCCGGTGACGATCAGGATCACCTGGCTCGATCGGTCAGGTTGGGGTCATTGATCACGCCAGGGATGATCTCTGCGGCGTTACCCGCTTCTTCATGCAGGTGGTTTAAAGTCTCAGTCACTTCTGCAAAAGTGAGGTCAGGACCGCCAGAGAAATTGGCGATCACACCGGTTGCCGTGCTGAGGTCCACTTTTTCCAACAGAGGGTGGTTCAGAGCCTGGTCGAGGGCTTTCAGAGCTTTGCCTTCGCCTTCACCTGTTCCAATGGACATCAATGCACCGCCGCCCAATTCCATCACATGCCGAATGTGGGCGAAATCGACATTAATCAAGCCGGTTTCCGTCAACAGCTCGGAAATACCCTGCACGCCTTGCCGCAGGACATCATCCGCCATTTTGAAGGCCATTTCGAGGGTAAGATTCTCAGGTGCAACCTCCAACAGGCGGTCATTGGGCACAGTAATGAGGGTATGTGTGAATTGGCGGAGCTTTTGCAGACCAATCATTGCATTTTTCTGGCGTTTTGTCATCTCAAATGAGAAGGGAGTCGTTACAACTGCGATGGTCACAGCGCCAAGGTGCTTGGAAACCCGGGCAGCTACTGGAACGGCCCCAGTCCCGGTCCCGCCGCCCATCCCTGCGGTCAGGAAGACCATATCTGCGCCGTCGAGGGCATCTGCCAGAGCCTGGAAGCTCTCTTCAGCGGCTTTTTCACCGACCGAGGGCAGGCTGCCAGCACCAAGGCCCCGGGTGCATTTAGGGCCCAATTGGACCTTGACATCCGCCAGGGAGCTTTCCAGCGCTTGAACATCCGTGTTACAGGCAATGAATTCAACGCCGGACATCCCATGTTCGATCATCCGGTTAACAGCGTTGCAGCCACCACCGCCAAGACCAACCACTTTGATAACCGGTGACTTGGCTTCGATGGGAGTTCGATTTAAATTTTCATTGGATTGAGAATTCATCATGTTGACCTCAATTTCTAGATGACATACCATGTAATAAGGTTGCAATTTCTATTCCGGATTGCGGGAGGATCTCCACTGTGCAACCGGCAGCTCTGAGGGCGGCAATCTTAGCGTCGGGAAAGATCACGGGATCAGGGAATATCGAGACCTTTTTGGCTAATTTTGCTTCTTCAAGCGAGAAACCGATCGTTGGATTGCATTGTTTGATGATGGGGCGGACCTTCTTCAGGACCACATCCGACACACCGGTCTCACGAGCGGGGAGCAGGAGATAATGAGTAATGGGTTTACCTTTGAAGGTGGATTTATCCTCAGATGCCAGAGTGTTCCCGTTATTGATCCCAAAGATGCTTTTTAGAGAGGCTACAGATAGGTTCCCACCAAGGAGCATCGAGAGGGTGTCCAAATCGAAGGTGCAGGCCAGGATGGAGCCATCAAACACGGGGAGACTGGCTTCAACATCTGATTCCGAACCGTGACAGGCTTCCACGATCAATTGGAGCCTCTCAAGTGAGGTGTCAGCGCCTGCCAGGCTTACATCCACCGCAGGATTGCCCGCATCCATAATCAAGACGGTGGGGCGCTTTCCGGTCGTTCGCTCAACAATGGCTTGCAGCCATTCATAATTATTGAAACCTAATTGGTCTTCCTGGCCTTCAGGGGTCGCATAGGGTTGTGTGGAGGGCCAATTTTCAGGGCCACCTTCACCCCAGGTCAGGGACCGGTTGAAAGTATAGCCAACGCTTGCCAGGCATAATTTTTCTAAAAGTACATCCATTTGACGGCGTTTTAAGCCCGGATGGCCATTTCAAGAAAGGCGGTGTCCCAGTAATCGCCGCCAGGCTGGAGAGGTGGGAAGACGGGGGTGAGCCTAGTTTCTCAATGTAGTCAGCCAGGGGGATAAAGCGATCGAGGAAATGATCCACCAGATTATCATTGCGCCAACCGGAATTGGTCCAACCAGATTTGCAATTGGGCTGAGAACCCAAAATGACATACTTCACGCCCCATTTGGCATAGGTATCCAGAAGGATGGCGACATCATTGAACTTCCTGGCCAGGGGGAGCTCTTCGGTAAAGTGGATGATGATTTCCTGATCGTTGGCATAAGCGGATTGAAAGACATCTTCCGGAATGGCCCTGTCGAAACTCGCTTCGATGATCAACTGTTTGCCACCGAGTTCTTTTAAAATGGGGAACCAGGTGTCTATACGGTTCTTGATGAGGAATTCAGGGGCTGAAAAATAGGAGAAACCCAGTGTTTGTTGGAAGTTGGCCATAATTTTTCCTTAAATAAAATCAGAAATACTTGCAGATCTTATTGCAAGGGTCGTGCCAACTTAATATCCAAATCCTGCTATAATTTTGCTGTTATGATACTCATCACCGGTGGAACCGGATTTATCGGTAATATTCTGATCAGGCACCTTTCAGACAATGGCTATCCAATAAAACTTCTGATTCGTCCTTCAGATCACTCACCAAACCTGCCGAAGGGCTTGCCTGTGGAGGTGACAGTGGCGAGTCTGCAGGATGAGAGGGGTGTTCGGGCAGCCATGAAGGGGGTTGATATTGTCTACCACCTCGCCAGCGCTGAATCGCAGGGCCGTCTAGCCAAGCTGGATGAAGTTGATATCAAGGGTACCTTGGCGATCTCTCGGGCTGCCAAGCAAGCAAAGGTCAACCGGCTCATTTACCTCAGTCACCTTGGCGCTGACCGGGCGTCAGCTTTTCCCTTATTAAAAGCAAAAGGAATTGCGGAGCATTTCGTCCGTCAATCCGGCATACCCTATACTATTTTCCGTTCAGCAATTGCTTATGGTGAAGGCGACCATTTCACCAATAACCTAGCGGCATTACTGAAACGTTCGCCGGGCGTTGCCCTTTTGCCTGGGCGGTGGGCTAACGCAACTGCAGCCAATCTGGGTGGAAGATCTGGCAACTGTGCTCTCATGGACGCTTGACATGGAGGGTACGATTGATGAGACCATTGAGGTCGGTGGCCCGGAGTATTTGACATTTGTTGAAATCTGTAAGTTGGTCTCTGCAGCAATTGGAATCAAGCGATATTATTTATCAACAACACAGCTTGTCCTCAATATTATTACGGAATCTCTGGAGATTCTAGCGCCTGCTTTTCCGACCTCAGTATTTTGGTCGGATTATCTGGCAGCAAATCGAACAACCAATCTTGACACCCTACCGACACGTTTTGACTTATTGCCAGCAAAGATGAGTCAGCGGTTGGGGTACCTGAAAGGGAAGGATTTCCGCCCGAGAGCATACAAGAAGTGGCGGTCCAACCCACATATTTCTCAACGAAAGAAGACATCTAATTAATGGGATTAAAAGCAGTTACCGTCCACGCTCATTTTTACCAACCTCCACGAGAAGACCCCTTATCCGGATTGATTCCTGATGAGACCGGTGCCGAACCCTTTCGAAATTGGAATGAGCGGATCCTCTCTGAATGCTATAAACCCAATGCAGAACTGGGAAATTATGCCAAGTTAAGTTTCAATTTCGGTCCCACCATCCTCAACTGGATGGAAAGCTTTGATCCTGAGACTTATCATGCGATTATTGAGCAAGAGCGGGAAAACTTCCTGAAATATGGCGTCGGCAATGGTATGGCCCAGGCCTATAACCACACGATCCTACCGCTGGCCAACTCACGAGATAAAACGAACCAGATCAAATGGGGCATAGCAGATTTTTTCCACCGATTTGGGCACCAACCGATGGGAATGTGGCTGCCGGAGACGGCGGTGGACCTGGAGACATTGAGCATTTTGGCCGACAATGGTATCCAATACACCATTTTAGCCCCCTGGCAGGTCAAAGGCTCGGGAAACCTTTCCAAGAATGATTGTTATTATGTTGAACTGCCGGGAAATCGAAAACCAATGATTGTCTTCTTATATGACCAAGGTCTTAGCACCTCGGTCAGTTTTATGAATGAAGCCACCCGTAACGCCGATTACTTCGTTGACCGCTGGATCAATCCCACATTTTCAAACGTGAATACGGATGGCGATCGGATGCTGCTGATCGCTTCGGATGGGGAACTTTATGGTCATCATAAGACCTTCCGCGAGAAATTCCTGGCGCATATGCTCAATGGGGCTTTGCACAGCCGTGAATATGAGATTACCTATCCTGGATTGTGGCTGCAGACCCATAAACCAACGCAGTCGGTTGTGTTGATTGAGAATACATCGTGGAGCTGTCATCACGGGGTTGAGCGTTGGCGGACCGAATGTGGATGCACGCCTGGCGCGGTCTGGAAACTCCGCTGCGTATGGGGATGGAAAAGTTGGCGGATGAAATTGACCGGGCCTATGAGGATTTCCTGGCACCTATGACAAAGGATCTCTGGGATTTGCGAGATGAATACATCAAGGTGATTTTAGGAGAGATCAGCCTGAGTGAATTATTCCTGCGATATATCCCTGAGACCCTGACACCGGAAACTGCAGCGAAAGTTGGGATGCTCCTGGCAGCTCAATATGAGCGCCAACGGATGTTCACATCCTGCGGCTGGTTCTTTGAGCATTTTCACCGAATTGAACCGCAGAACAACATAGCTTATGCAGCTCAGGCAGTTTGGTTGACGAAAAAGGCGACCGGAATCAATCTGAAGGTAACAGCGATGGAAGTCTTCAAGCAAGTTAAAGATGAGCGAACCGGATTGCGCGGAGACACCGTCTTCGCGGAACGCTATAATCGATCCAAGGATTTTTCAGAGAGCGCTGTCTCTTATTTCAACCCTTCCAGCAGCTTTTCCACCTGATAGTCGGAGTCTTTTTCAGCTTCCAGGATCGTCTGCACTAATGTGTAGGCATCAAAGAGATTCTCAACGGCTTCCGTCAAGCTCAACTCAGGTTTGGAGACCTGATCGATCAATCCGATAGTCATCATCCACCACATCATCGATTCAAAAGCTTCCTTGTTGAACCATAAGACGTCCCGATGGCGATTGACACTCAGGAAGGAACGAACCTCCTGGCTGCCAAGCCATTTTTCCATCAGACCGGCGGCTGTTTCGCCTGCGAGGTGGGTTGTCCAATCCTGCTGGCTGACCAGTAATTTGAGGATTGTGACAGCGCTGTGCGCCTGACCGGCATCGAAGCCCATTTCTTGCAAGGTTTGATCTACATGCCGGGCCAGCCCCATTCATCCAGCCAGCTGCGGCTGATCTCAGTATATGAGCCTTCGGGGGTGATGATCCGACCTAACAACCTCAAATCATTCCACACGACTAAAACAGTCCAGATGAATGAGTAATCCACCAGGTTGTTTTGCACATATTCAACAATTTCGGAATATTGTTTTGACCCCGGGAAAGGATAGCGTGTCTCGAAAATGCGCAATTTGAGTATACTTTCCAGTCCAGCCTGCATTTCCTGAATTATGGCCTCGGTGTTTTGCTGGCCGTTGACAAAGCCGTTGACCGACTGAATGAGATAGCGGAATTTCTCAGACTGTACGTGCAGAATCTCGGGGTTGAGCTTGATCTTGGGATCGGTCACCCTGGCATTGAAGATATTGTGCAGGTTTTGAGCGTTGATCAGCTCCCGGATGGGATTGAGTACCGGAGCGAGCATTAATTCCCGGATAGCTTCATTGATGCTAGGTACGCCCCGACCATTGAGGTAAATGGCAAGCTGGCGATATTGCCCTTCACCATTATCCTCAACCTCATGGAAATCGATCAGGACCTTATAGGCATAGGCGTCCAGTTCAAAATAGAGGCCCTTATCACGGATTTCTTCTGTGGAGCGGATATATTCCAGACCAGAATGGATATCTCTGAAGATCACAAACCGGTTAGGCGCGGCGTTGATCCTCAAGCCCTCAGCCAGCGGTTTAGATTCGATCTGATTGTTTGCTTTATTCAGGTAACTCGATGACCATTTGACCCAGCCCCGAGTGCTGCCAAAGTGGTTATGGTAAACGACCAGCCCTCTCTGTCCGCCAGTACCGTTGGAATAAGCAAAAACATTTTCGTCCACCCGGCCTTCACCGGAATAGAAGTCATAGAGCAGGAAGTTCTCCACCCCGGCAAATATCATCCGATGCCGGAGGATTGGGAAAATGTCGTGTTCATGGCGATGGATCAGGTAGTTATCCGGATCTTCTTCCCAATAGGGCCGGTAATATTCCATGCCATATTTTTCGGAATAGCCCTCGATCTGACCATGCCCAAACATGGGGAGGCCGGGCATCGTAGCCATTAAAGTGCAAATGCCAAAATACTTGTCGCCTTTACCAAACTGCTCAACAGCGGTCTTTTCATCAGGATTATTCATGAAGTTGACATAGCGCTTGAGGATTTGTGGGTCAAACTCGAGCGTATTTTTGATCAGCTGGCGATATTTGGCATTTTCCTCGTTGCGCAGCTATTCATAAAGGCGCTGTTGTAGACCCGATGCATCCCCAGGGTCCGGACGAAGTAACCTTCCATCAACCAGAAAGCCTCAGCCAGCAGAAGGGTGTCTGGGACTTCGCTTGCCACCCGTTCAACGACTTCCCGCCAGAATTCCACCGGGAACACCTCGTCAAATTGCGCTTTAGTCATGCTGTGGTCTGACCGGCTGGGAATGGCGCCGCCCGTTCCCGGTGAAGGGAACCAAAGGCGTTGGTAATGCTTCTTGGCCAGGGTCATGGCGGCATCGAAACGGATAATGGGGAATTTGCGGGCCACATGCAGGATTGTTTGGATAACGGCTTCCCGGACATCTTCTCGTAGGTAGTTCAGTTGAGCGGTGTCATTCCAGGGCATGCTGGTGCCATCGTTGCCGTGGAAGATGTAGCGGGTATCACCGCTCCAGCGGTCCACACGCTTGAAGACGACGGCGGCATCGGTGCGATCATAATAGTGATCTTCGATGTAGATACCAACATGCTCATCCGGGCTGAGGTCTTTTCCATTGAAGCTGTAGGAAGGGAAGGGGCTGTAGGGAAGTGAGAGGAACCAATCCGGATGCTGGAGTACCCAGTCTGAATCGATGCCCATGTGGTTGGGCACCATATCGCTTGCCAGGCGGATCCCTCGCTGCCAGGCGCGCTCCCGCAGGCGCTGATAGGCTTCATCACCGCCCAGCTTCGGCAATAGCATAGTTGCGGAGGGAATAGGCCGAGGCAACTGCTTCAGGATTGCCACAGAGCTGCTTGATCGTGCGGGAAGCCTCACTGCGCTCCCACAGACCGATCAGCCAGAGCCCATTGAAGCCCCAGCTGGCGAGCTTATCCAATTCTTCGTCGGGAATCTGGTCAAGCTGGGTGATTTCCTGGTGATATTGTTCAGAAAGTTGGTAAAGCCAGACATAGGTGTTCTTGGCGATCATCACCGTTCTCGGCATCCAGTCGCTGTCAGGAGAGAAATTCTCCTCGTCAATCAGGGCTGACTGGTCATAACTGGGCACCAGGGTGGGCCCAGGGCCGTTGAAGATAGCTTTTTCCTCTTCATGGATCAAGTCCAGTGAGTTGAGCAGCCTGTAAAGGTAATCTCCCAGGAGGGAACCCCAATGCTTGCGGATATATTCCAACTGACCGGAGAGAGAATTAGGTACCGCAACGGCTGGCGCCCGCAGCATGGAGAGCAGGTCCTGTTGATCCGGTCCAAAATCGGGCTGGTCTTTGAAGAATAATTGCAGGCTTTCCATCACCTGCCGGTAGATGGTGGCCTGAGAGAGTTGAGTGTCATCAAATAATTCGGAGAATGAAGAGACCGCCGGATTCTGGTTGGTGACCCACAACATGATGATCTCTTCAGAGCGATGAGTTTATGCGAAACACCTTCGGTCAAACCAACGAGATATTCTTCGACGGGTTGATCCTCCAGGTAGACGGCGCTGGGTGGGAATTCCTCCGTGAAACGGGTCAGCAACAGGTTGACCTGTTTTTCTCCCAATGTATCCGTCAATTCATCCAGTGCTTTCGCCAGGACTTTCGGATCAAGCTGTTTCCGGTAGAGGGCGAAAACCATATGCAGGATTTCGTCGATCAGACCAATGGCATTGATCTCACCTGCGCGCACAGCGCGTTCAGGGTAATTTGCCAGGTCACGTTTCTGATTGATCTTCTGCGTGAAAGTGCGCGCAGCCAGGAAATCCGCAAAAACCACATTTCCATCGGTGGCAAACAAGGTCTGATCAAAACCAAATTTTTCACGTGCCAGTCTGGAAACATGGAATTCATACATAAGATGCCTCTCCTTGATGAATATGGATACAGTGAATTATACACTTGGAAGTGAGCTTAAAAATAAAACCACCTCAAAAGAGGTGGTTTTTGTGGGCTTAATTTTCCCTTTTCAGGATATGGGTCACGATATTGGACCCGCTGCCGCCGATATTCTGGGCCATGCCGAATTCAGGATTGGGCACCTGGGTACCGATGGCCTGACCGCGAAGTTGTTGAACCACTTCGACGATCTGGTACATCCCGGTGGCGCCCACTGGATGCCCCCGGGCCTTGAGCCCGCCGCGGGTAGCAACGGGGATTGTGCCGTTCACTTTGATTTTGCCTTCTTTTGCCAATAGCGGCCCCTTACCGGGTTCGGCAAAGCCGTTGGCCTCGAGTGATAGGGCGGCCATGATGGTGAAGGCGTCGTGATATTCAAAGACATCAATATCTTCAGGTTTGATCCCAGCCTGGGCATAGGCCGATTTGGAGGATTTCTCCGCGGCGGAAAGCCAGAGGGGCTGCCGGCGATCATGGACTGAGATGGTGTCCGTGGCTGCAGACGAACCCGCAACAACGATTCGGGGCAAATCGGGTGCCAGCATTTCCACCGGCACCAGGATGGCGGCTGCCGCGCCATCCCCAATGGGGGAGGCGTCCATCAGGTTAATGGGATCGCAGATCATGGTTGATTTGATGAATTGCTCTTCGGTGATGGGTTTCTGGAACCGGGCAAAAGGGTTGTAAACTGCGTTGGCGTGGGCGTTGATCGCGAATTCCGCAAAATCAATCCCCTGCCAGCCATACTCATGCATGTACCTCTTCATAATCAGCGCATTGAGGGCCACAAATGAGAGCCCGTGGTCCACTTCCCAATCCGCATCAGCAGCTGTCGCCAGTGCGCTGGTGATCTCATTACTGGGTGAATCGGTCATTTTCTCCACACCGACGGCCAGCGCGATATCCGATTGACCTGAGGCCACTGCCAGATAAGCCATTCGAAAGGCGGCACTGCCTGAACTGCAGGCTGATTCGATCTTGACCGCATCGGTAAATCGCTGACCGATCCAATCCGCGACCATTGAGCCGAGTTGGCCTTGCTGGTTGGCAACCCCAGACATCATATTGCCGACATAGATGCTCTCGATCTGGCTGACCTGAGCTTCCGCCTTAGCTTCCAGGGCAGCTTCGCCGGCCAGTTCGCGTAATGATTTATCCCAATGTTCATCGACCTTAGTTTGGCCGATGCCAATTACCGCAACATCTCTCATGGATCAGTGTCCTTTCATTTCAATTCATTCTGATTATATCGGACAACGCTATCAAGACCTATCAATTCACCCAGAGTCGGCGTAAAGTATAATTGTTAGGTGCTTTTCAACGTTATTGAGTCATGGGAGACGATTAGTGAAACGGCGCAGCATCTATTTAGGGTTAATTATAATTATCGTCTTATTGAGCGGTTGTTATCGGACAGCGAACCTGACCCCCGCGCCCTTATTACCAACGACTTATGCCCAAATTCTCCAGACACTGACCCCTGAAACGGCTGACCAAACGGCAAATATTACCCCGGAACCGGAGCCTCAGGTAGAAACGCTTTGGATCCAACCAGGCATCCCTGACACCTATCTGGCCGGGCTGGACTTGACCGGACTGACGCTGATGGAAACAGCAGACGAGGTTGATCTACGGATCAACGCACTGCCGATAACCGAAGATGGTCCTTCAGGCACGATTTGGACGTATGTTTTGGCTGCACCTTTCTACACGATCACTGATGAAATTAGCCTGGCGAGTCTGAGATCAATCTGGCAGGGTCATGCGTTGGCTAGATTTGAGAAGGTCGTTGTAACTGAGAGCACTGCTCAGGCAATGGCAGTGTTGTTGGGTGAACCCAGCCCAACGACGGTTGAGATTGTGGATTCAGAAACCCTTCAATCGCTGGCGATCAGCGATGAGCCACTGCTTACGATTTTCCCCTTTGAAGCGCTAAGACGTACCTGGAAGGCCCTGCGGGTGGATGAGGTTTCACCCATTGATTCGGATTTTTCGCCTGAAACCTATGCCCTTTCTCTCAAATTTGTCTTGGAAAGCGATATTGACCATAGTTTGGCTTTGCCCCCAAGTAATTATGACCCAGACAAACGTACAGTACTGGTGATGACCGGGGTGACAGCGCTGACCCGGGCCACAGCTTATATGATGGAAATCAATGGCAACACCTTCCCAGGCGCGGACATTCAGGAATGGATGGCCTCCGCTGACCTGACGCACATCAGCAACGAGGTACCTTTTGCCGCTAACTGTCCTTCACCGGATCCCAACCAGGAAAATCTGATCTTCTGTTCCTCAACGGATCGAATTGAACTTCTGGAATATGTAGGCACGGATATTATCGAACTGACCGGCAACCATATGCTGGATTACGGGGCTGCGGCAATGAATCTGACCCTGGAGATGTATGAGGAGCGGGGATGGACTTATTACGCAGGTGGTTGGGACCTGATAGATGCCCAAGCGGCTCGGAAGATCACCCATAATGGCAATACCCTGGCTTTTATTGGCTGTAATCCGGTTGGGCCTACCAGTGACTTTGCGACCGTATCCCAGCCGGGTTCAGCTCCTTGCGGGGATTACAGCTGGATTATTGAAGCTATTGCAGAGGTGCGAGCTGAGGGCTATTTACCCATTGTCACGCTCCAATATGCCGAGGATTACACCGCTGTGCCAAGTGCACAGATGATTGCCGATTTCAAGGCCCTGGCTGATGCAGGTGCAGTGGTCGTCAACGGCAGCCAGGCCCATACCCCTAAGGTGATGACTTTCTATAAGGATGCCTTCCTGCATTACGGCCTTGGGAACCTTTTCTTCGACCAGATGAACGTCTATTACGGCGAAACTTACATGCCAAACACCCGGGATGAGTTTATAGACCGGCTGGTGTTTTACGATAACCAGCTCATCAGCGTGGAACTGTTGACTGCTGAACTGGAAGATTATGCCCGTCCCAGGCCGATGACCACGGCAGAGCGTGAGGCATTCCTGGACCGGATTTTCAATGCCGCTCAGGGTTATTGGGAGTAGTTATGCAAAAAATCTATGACATTACATTACCGATCACTCCAGAGATGGCAGTCTGGCCGGGAGATCCAAAAGTGACCCTCCGGCGGGTAAATTCCCTCGATAAGGGTGATTCATCCAATGTGACCCAAATCCGTATGAGCGTGCACACCGGAACGCACATTGACGCTCCGCTGCACTTCTTGAGAGATGGCAAAAGCATTGGGGAGATATCGCTCCAAAAGCTGATCGGAAAAGTCCTTGTCATGGAAATGGGTGGGGACGTTGACGTTATCACCCAAACCGTGCTTGAGCAGCATCCACAAAATGAGGTTTTGAAAACAGCCTCAAAGGTATTATTCAAAACGCGGAATTCCTCCCACTTGGCATCCTGGGGGAGTACGTTTCATAAGGATTATGTTGCCCTGGATTCATCGGGCGCAAGGTATCTTGCAGAGTTCGATTTGAACCTTATTGGCGTGGACTACCTCTCCGTGGCAGCCTATCACGATATAAAAATTCCCCATCAACTGCTGTTGGAAAGAGAAATGGTCCTTCTGGAGGGAATCAACCTGGCGGAGGTGCCGGCTGGCATTTATGATCTCTACTGTCTGCCTATTTATCTGGCGGAATGCGAAGGCGCACCGGCACGTGTAATTTTGATCTCAGAATAATTAGATTTGGAACAATTAAATCCATTCCACCGTCATATGGATATGAACGGAATGAATTTGTGGAGGAAAATATGAAAAAACTACTTGTTGGTGTGATCCTGATGTCGCTGCTGTGGTCTGCAGGATGTACCGCCATATCACCCACTGAAACACCCAACGAAGAAACGGAGACTGTTGTGCCCTCAGAACCCGGTATGCAAATGAGCAGTATGGGACGGGTAACCGCTCCGGAAGTCACCGATGCCCAAATGCAAGCTCTGGCCGGTGATAACACGGCTTTTGCCCTGGATTTCTATAATCAGATCCGCAGCGAAGATGGGAATATCATCTATTCGCCTTTCAGCATTTCCGTAGCCTTGGCAATGACGATGGCTGGGGCGGAAGGTGACACAGAAACTGCCATGCTGGACGCGCTTAGGATGAGCCTCCCAGCTGATATGGTCTATCCAGCCTATGACGCGCTGTTGCTTGCAATTGAAAGTTCAGAAGAAGGTGCCAGCGAAGATATGGCTGGGAGCCCCTTTACCTTGAATATCGCCAATTCCATTTGGGGACAATCTGGTTTTGCCTTCAAAGAGCCCTTCCTGAACACACTGAGTCAATATTTTGGCGCTGGGATCTACACCGTGGACTACGTGCAAGATCCTGAAGCCGCCCGCCAGGCCATCAACGGCTGGGTGGAAGATGAGACCATGGATAAGATCAAGGACCTCATTCCTGAAGGCGCGATTGATCAGATGACACGGCTTGTGTTGGCGAACGCCATTTATTTCAAAGGCTCCTGGTACTATCCCTTCAATGAGGGTGCGACCGCACCGGCTGAATTCAATCTGCTGGATGGTTCTCAAACAGAAGTTGATATGATGACCCTCACTGGGGAACATCTGATGTATGCCAAAGGGAATGGTTACCAGGTGGTTCAGTTACCCTATATGAGTTCCGATTTTGTAATGACGATCATCGTGCCGGATGTAGGTAATTTCGAAGCGATTGAAGCCGGTCTGACGGCTGATTCCTTTGCGGAAATGACCCAGGGGCTGGAATATAAGCTGGTTGATCTGCAGATGCCCAAATATGACTTTGAAACCAGCCTCAATGTGAACGATGTCCTGATTGCTTTGGGAATGGGTGAGGCCTTTGATCCGGGATTGGCCGATTTCTCCGGAATGACGGATGAGGATCGCCTGTTCATTTCCGATGTATTGCACAAAGCAACCATTACCGTAGATGAAAATGGGACTGAAGCCGCCGCCGCGACCGCTGTGATCATGAAACTTACAGCCGCCATGCCCGAAGACGCCCTCTCACTTGTGCTGGATCATCCTTTTATGTTCTTCATAGAACATCAACCCACTGGATCGATCCTCTTTATGGGGCGGGTCGTAGAACCAAAATAATACCAAAAAATAAGATAAAAGAGTTCCTGATGAAGGAACTCTTTTGATTTAAGGGGAATTTTTTGCGCCTAAGGCTGTATAATAATTCTAAATCACCCTAGGATGGAATTGCTGTCAGGTGCTCTATGGAGAACAATGAGAAATATCAAATGAACGAAATGAACTTACAAGCCTACCGCTTGATGTTCATCCCGCTGGAAGCCATTTTGTTGGTCATTGGGATCCTCATTCAGGACCAGCCGCGTTTCTTATTCATTTTTTTTCTTGGCCTTCGGCTTGTATTCTATCTGGGGTCTGTGGTTTCCGATCGTCCGTTCCCGCCAGCGGGTGGTGGATTATTTTAAATTTCAAACCCTTGCCAAACACGTCCCGGAAGATCTGCCCGATCTCGAATCTTATGTCCATGACAAGGATGTGCGCCGTCAGGTCAATGAGGAATTGGGAATCAGCGCAAATTGGCGCAAGACCCGCAGGAAGCTTGATTTCATCCTGCCGGTCTTGTATACACTATCGTGGATATTCTTGTATATCTACAAAATCTAATTATTTATCACCCGAAGCAGATTAATTGACAATTTCCGGCATCGTGATCAAGTGGTATGCCAGGGTTTCCAGGTCACGGGCTTTCTTTGAGTTGCCCAATTGTTCAATAATCTCCTGGAAGTGACTGCGAATGATCTCGCTCTCACCGATGTAGGAAAATAGGTCACTTCGCCGGAGAGGATGTCACTTAATCCCATCTTTTCGTATAGTTCACTAACGAGGCCGTAGCTCCATTGCTCGGAAATCTTCAACTCGTCTGCCAGGTCCCGCCGGCCGAGGCTGAAAATGAAGGCGAAACGCGCTACTTCAGCTTCATGTTCGGTGAAACCGGGCAGGTGTTTGCGTCCATCCAGCACCAGTTTGGTATCAGGTAGAGTGATGTTCATTTGAGTGGCTAGCCGGTAGGTAGAGGGGGTAAACACGATCGAACCATCGTAGGCGAAGGTGATCACCCAGCTCAGCGAATAACCTACCTCGTGCTTTAGAACATAACCACACACCCGTGGATCACTGATCTGACGGATGATCCGCGATTCAGGTTGGATGCCAGTGAGCAGGATTTTTGCATTGGATTTGGCTTCATTCAGTGATTCGCAAATTTCATCGATGGTAAATTCCTCACCGAAGAGGTCAACATCAACAATCAGCAGGTCGAAGGGTTGGTAGGCTTTTCCCAAATATTCACAGAGTTCGACCCTGGTGGTGAATTCAGACACTAACCGAGTACGCCAGTCCCGAACCATTAAAAGCGCCATCCAGTTTCGCGAAAAACATCGTCTTCCAATATTGTGACTAGAATATCTTTATTCATCGGATTATGGTTATTTCTCTAATTCGGAAGTGCAATAGGGGCAGCGGGTGGCCTTGATATCAATGGATTTCATGCAGAATGGGCATTCCTTCTCAGTGGGTTCTGCCTCAGCCTCTGTATCTTTTGTAGAAACTTTTTCCTTAATGGTTTGCAGTCCCTTTACCATTAGGAAGATGACAAAGGCTAGGATCAGGAAACTGATCACGTCGGTTAAGAACTGACCATAATTGAAGGTCACAGCGCCGGCATCTTTTGCCATCTCTAATGTCGCATCAGCGGGGAGGGCGGTTTGGCCCTGTTTTAGAACAATGAACAGGTCCTGAAAATTAACATTACCAATCAGCAATCCGAAAGGCGGCATCAATAGGTTGTTGACAACTGAATTGACGATAGCGCTGAAAGCGGATCCAATGATGATTCCTATGGCGAGGTCCATGACATCGCCCCTGGCAACAAAATCGCGAAAATCTGTTAATAATTTCTTCATTGTATTTAACATCCTCTTCGAGCATAATATTGACTGTTTGATTTTCTGATTATAATATGATTTAATCCATAGGTTTATACGTCGATTTATTGGCACAAAGATGAAAGCATGAGGCAAAAATGAAAAGAGTTGCTGTACTTACCAGTGGAGGCGATGCGCCAGGAATGAACGCCGCTATCCGTTCTGTGATCCGTTGCGGTGTGGCTAAAGGTTGGATGATGTATGGCGTTAAGAATGGTTATTCAGGACTGATCTCGGGGAATTTCCGGGAAATGGGTACCCGTGATGTCGGCGGCATCCTTCAAAAGGGTGGTACCATCCTCGGCTCAGCTCGCTGTCTTGAATTTAAAACTGAAGAAGGCCGTCTCAAAGGGATTCGTGCCCTTCGCCAAATGGGCATTGACGCTTTGGTTGTGATTGGTGGAAATGGTTCTCAAACCGGAAATTATCATATTCATAAATTAGGTTTCCCGACAGTTGGTATTGCATCAACCATTGATAACGACCTATATGGCACAGAGATGACCATTGGTGTGGATACTGCGCTAAATATAGTCCTTGAGGCGATTGACCGGCTGAAAACCACAGCCACCTCGCACCAACGGGCTTTCCTGGTTGAGGTGATGGGACGTGACTGCGGTTATCTGGCCCTGATGGCTGGAATCGCCGGCGGTGCAGAATATATCTTGCTGCCAGAGGTTGAAACAGATCCTGAGGAAGTCGCAGAGACTTTACAACTGGCATATGAACACGGAAAAGAGCATGCGATCATCGTGGTCGCTGAAGGTGCAAAATATAATGCCTCAGCCCTGATTGAATATTTTGACCAGCATCAGGATCGCTTGGGCTTCAAAATTCGTGAGACTATTTTAGGCCATGTCCAGCGCGGTGGTGAACCCAGCGCCTATGACCGTATCCTGGCCAGCAAGTTTGGTGATGGCGCAATTGAGGCCATTGACCGGGGTGAATTTGGTGTGCTGGTTGGGCAAAACCAAAATGAAATAACCACCGTTCCATTGGAAGAGGTGGTTTCTCATAAGAAAGAAATTTCGATGGATTTGGTTCGTCTGTCGAGGATCCTGGATTAAGTCCTAGTCCACTTTACGGAGAAAAGCCTCGATAAAAGGATCGAGATCACCATCCAGGACGGCTGAGGTGTCACCCATTTCAAAGTCTGTCCGATGATCTTTTACCAATTGATAGGGGTGGAGGACATAGGACCGGATTTGGGAACCCCATTCCGCTTTGGTGTATTCACCTCTTAGCTCGGAAAGTTTCTCTTCCTGGGCTTCCTGTTTAATCTCAAGTAAACGCGCTTTCAAAACACGAAGCGCGTTTTCTCTATTTTGGACCTGTGAGCGCTCGTTCTGGCAGGTGACGACCAGGCCGGTGGGAATATGGGTCAGCCGAACCGCTGTAGCGTTCTTCTGCACGTTTTGACCGCCCGCGCCGGAAGATTTGTATACATCAATCTTGATGTCCTCAGCAGGAACATTGATCTCATTGGTATCCGCCATTTCAGGCAGCACCTCAACCAGGGCAAAGGAGGTGTGCCGGCGGTGGGCTGCGTCAAAGGGAGAGAGCCGCACTAACCGGTGAACGCCTTTTTCCGGACGTAAATAGCCATAGGCAAGCGACCCGGTAACGGCAATGGTGACGCTTTTGATGCCAGCTTCTTCGCCATCGGTCCGATCGAGAATTTCTGCTTTGTAGCCGCGCCTCTCCGTCCAGCGAAGGTACATTCGCTCCAGCATAGCCGCCCAATCCTGGGAATCGGTTCCACCCGCGCCGGCGTGGATAGCCAGCAGGGCATTGCCGCGGTCATATTTGCCGGAGAGCAGGGTGTTCAATTCGAGGTAGTCAATTTCACCCTCGATGCTGGTGACTTCTTCAGCAAGCTCTTCCAGCATGGACTCTTCTGCAATTTCCAACAGTTCGAGCGTGTCTTCTGTTCGTTTCTTCAGGGCTTCGTAAGCGTTGATTTCGTTACGCAGATCCGATTGAAGGATCATGATCTTTTGAGCATGCTCCCGGTTATCCCACAGTTTAGGGTTCTGGGTTTCTATATCCAGCCGGGTCAGCTCATCTTTTTTATTCGCGAGGTCAAAGATGCTCCTGAAGGTTCAGCAGTTTTTGATATGCCTCATTGAGACGGGTATCCAATTCAGTAGCCATAATGTCCTCCAGATAATTAATTCGCGATAATTCCATCGACAAACGCTTCGGGGTCGAAACCTCGTAAGTCGTCAATACCTTCACCCAGGCCGGCATAGAGGATCGGCAGTCCTAATTGGGCTTTGATCGCAAATGCCATGCCGCCTTTGGCGGAAGAATCCAACTTAGCCAGGATGACGCCATCAAGCGTGACGGCCTCCTGGAAGGCTTTAGCCTGCTGCAGGGCATTCTGACCCGTCGTGGCATCCAAAACCAGCCAGGTGGCGTGTGGAGCGCCCTCAAGGGCTTTCCCGCTGACACCGATAGACCTTCTTGATCTCTTCCATCAAGTTATATTTTGTATGCAGACGGCCTGCTGTGTCAATAATCACCACATCCTTATTACGGGAAATGGCTGAGGTGATGCCGTCGTATGCAGCTGCGCCAGGGTCTCCACCCGGCTGACCGGCCACCATAGGCACATCGACGCGTTCGGCCCAGACCTTCAGTTGGTCAATGGCTGCCGCACGATAGGTATCCGCCGCTACCAAAGAAGAGACTTGCCTTCCTCCTGGTAGAGATGCGCCAGTTTGGCCGCTGAGGTCGTTTTACCGGAACCATTTACGCCCACCAGAATGATAACTGTGGGGTGGATGGAGAAATCGGGAAGATTGGGCTCTGCTAAACGGGTGAGTAACTCATCCTTCAGGGCTTGCAGGACTTCATCGTTATGGGTTAATCCCTGTTCTTTGACCGCTGTTTTGACCGCCTGGATCACGGAATCCGTCGTCTCGAAGCCCATATCGGCCTGAAGCAGTAAGGCCTCCAGTTCATCCCAGGTGTTGTCATTCAGCTCTGAGGTGCCCAGGAAATTAGCGATTCGACCAAAAGTGACTTTACGGGTCTTTTCGAGGCCCTTTTTCCATTTGTTGAAGATGTTTTCTGTCATAACGGCTCGATTATAACATGCTGAGAATCAAGAACCATTCTCCACTTCTGAGGCCAATTGGCCGCAGCCAGCAGAGATTTCGATCCCACGCCGCATTCTGACTGTGACGGGGATGTTATGCTTTTCAAGGACCTGGGCAAAGGCGCTGACCTGGCTAGACCGGGTGCCTTCCTTTTTGAATCCTCGGGTTGGGTTCAAAGGGATCAGGTTCACATGGCAGATCATCCCACGGATAGCTTGTGCCAGCGCTTCCGCATCTTCAATGGAGTCATTGACGCCGTCAATTAAGGCATATTCAAAGGTGATCCGTCGTTTGGTCTTGGTGATGTAATAGCGGCAGGCTTTCAGTAGCTCTGAGACGGTAAATTTCTTGCTGACAGGCATCATCGACGCTCGTAGGTCGTTATCGACGCTGTGCAGGCTGATTGCCAGATTGTACTGCGTATTCAAATCTGCAAAGGCTATGATTTTGGGGATCAAGCCGACAGTGCTGAGGGTGATTCGTCGCGCACCGAGGCCAAAAGCTTCAGGGTCGTTCAACCGGTTGAGTCCTTCCATCACATTATCGAAGTTGTGGAAGGGTTCACCCATGCCCATCATCACGATATTGGTGACCTGGTCGTCAGTTTGTGCCAGGACCCGGGCGTAGTAAAGCACTTGAGCGATGATCTCACCGCTGGAAAGGTTGCGCTGAAGCCCATCTGACCGGTGGCACAGAAGGTACAACCCATACCGCAGCCGGATTGCGAACTGATGCAAAGCGTACGGCGTTCGTCATAATACATCAGTACGGCTTCAATGTATTGCCCATCTCGCAGCTTGAAGAGTGTCTTAACGGTCTGCTTATCCGCGGATTCAATTGTCCGGACAGGGTCCAGCGCAATAAAGTCAAAGGCCTCAGAAATCTGCTCACGCAAGCTCTTTGAAAGCGTGCTGATCTCATCGGGATGATTGATGAATTTCTTGTAGATCGCTGTCCAGCCTGTTTGGCGCGGTAGGTTGGCTGTTTTTGCTGTGCAAACCAGCCCGTTAGTGCTTCCTCGTTGAGGTCATAGATCAGTTGTTTTTGTTCAGTCATTAGAAAACCAATTCTGATAGGTTCTGCAAAATAATATCAGGCGGGGTGGTCATTTGGTGCGCCTGTTCCAGCGTAGAGGCCCCGGAAAGGACAAACGCTGAGCGGATACCTGCGGCCTGGGCACCGAGGATGTCAGTTTCCAGGCGATCGCCAACACCTATAGTTTCCTCCGGCTTTAGGCCCAATCTGCGCAGAGCCATTTGGTAGAGCAGAGGTTCCGGCTTGCCAATGATCTTGGCTTTATGACCTGAGGCGACTTCAATTGCAGCAATCACCGTGCCAGCGCCAGGGATCAATCCTTCAGGCGAGGGATAGGTCACGTCCGGATTTGTGCCGATGAACTCACAGCCGCCTCTGACCAGTAATTCGGCATTCTTGATCTTTTCGTAGGTCAGGCTGGTATCCATCGCTGCGACAACCACTTGAATCTCATCGCTGCGTTCCGTGAACACCGTCAGCCCGGCATCTTCCAGAATTTTGGTCAGGCTGGGTGTGCCTACTGCATAGACGTTACAGCCGTCAGGGTATTTCTCCGCCAGGTGGATTGCTGTTGCCTGAGCTGCAGAAATCACTTGCCAATCTTCGAGTTCGACCCAAAGCGGCGAATCTTTGAGAAGAATTCATCCACGGTTTTGGTGCCATTGTTGGTGGCCAGAATAACTTTGAGGCCCTGATCGTTGAATGCCTTGAATATCGCCGGAAGGTCACCGATCGGTTCTGTGTCCTTCCAGAGGACACCGTCCATATCGAGGATCAGACCTTTGATATTTGGCAGGTGATCTGAAATCATGCATACTCCTTGCAAAAAATGCCGGATGTCAAAAATGGCAATCCGGCATTTAATTAATTTTGGTTGGGATTATTTAATTGGCGCTTCAAGCACCTTATCCACCAGACCATATTCAACCGCCTGTTGAGCGCTCATATAAAAGTCGCGTTCGGTGTCTCGGATGATGGTCTCAATATCCTGACCGGTTGCATCGGAAAGGATTTCGTTGAGGCGTTCCTTGATCCGCAGGATCTCTTTGGCCTGGATTTCAATATCCGAAGCCTGACCCTGAGCACCACCCAGCGGCTGGTGCATGTGGATGGTTGCGTGAGGCAGGGCATAACGCTGACCCTTTTCACCCGCAGCCAGGAGGACGGTGCCAAAGCTGGCGGCCACACCAACAGCGACGGTACTGATCTTGTTGGGGATCATGCGCATCGTGTCAAAGATCGCCATGCCGGCATAAACCTGCCCGCCGGGGGAGTTGATGTACATCTGAATACCGCTCTCCGGGTCTTCCCGGCTCAGGTAAAGCAGCTGTGCAACGACCAAGTTCGCAACCTGGTCATCAATGGGGGAGCCTAAAAACACAATCCGGTTCTTGAGCAGCAGGGAGTAAATATCGTAAGCGCGTTCTCCCCGACCGGAATTTTCTACAACCATCGGGACAACTGAGGATAAATCGTTGTTGAACATTTTCATTCCTTCCTTAGTTTTCCTTTTATTTTGGCTTACCTTTATCTGAATAGTATAAGAATTCTACTCTTCAGTTTCTTCAGTTTCTTCAGCTTCAACTACCTCTTCAGCCTCGTCAACAGCTTCAGCAACAGCTTCTTCCGACACTTCTTCTTCAGCGGCTTCTTCAGTTTCCTCAGCTTCTGTCTCTTCGGGGATAGGCTGGCCGGTGGCAAGCAGTTTCAGGCGTTCCTGCAGTTGGGCGTTGATGGTTCGCTGCATGCCTTCCATGCTGATGGCACGGGAAAATTCTTCCTTGCCCATTTCTTTTTGCATTTCTTCGGCATTACCTGAATAGAAGATTTCCGTCATGACCTGGTTGATCTGGTCCTTGAACTTTTTCTCATCCAGTTTCAGATCCTCGGCGGCAATCAGGGCGTCTACCAGCAGAGAGCGTTCCAGCCGTTCCTTCGCAACAGGCAGGACCTCTTCTTCCATGAATTTACCTTCGTCCATCTCGCGAAGCTTGAGGTAGGTTTCGAATTCAAGGTTCTGCTTGGCAAGGCGGGATTTGATGTCCTCGAGGACATGTTCCTGCTCGTGTTCCAGCATCTGAGGCGGATAAATCATCTTGGTCTGTTTGGCGATATCATCCAACAAGCCGTTGAAATATTCATCGTCATATTTTTCCTGATGATCCTTCCGCAGCTGCTCTTCAACGGAAGAGCGGAAGGCATCTGTGCTGTCATAGTTACCCAGGGTTTGCACGAATTCTTCATCGAATTCAGGCAGTTCAAGTTCTTTCACCGATTGAACATCAACGGTGAAAACGGCTTTCTTGCCGCTATAATCTTTGTTTTGAAGTTCTTTGGATAGGTCTTCTGAATGGTCTTGGTCTCACCAGCGCTAACACCTTCCAGCTTGGCGGCAAAACCGGGGAAGGGCCACTCACTGTCCGATTTTTCACCCTTCACAGGAATAACAACCTGTTGGGGAGTTTTGTCGGTGATGGTGGTGTCCTCATCTTCAGGAACATCTACAAAATGACCGCTCAGATTAAAATAGACCAAATCGCCTACTTTGGCAGGATGTTCAGCAGGATGATGGTCGCAGCGTTGCGGCGTAAATTGGTGATGAAATCGTCCACATTGCTGAGGTCAAATTCTTCCAATTCGTAAGGTTTGCGAACCTCGCGGTATTCACCGAGGTCAATTTCAGGTTCCAGCGGAACTGTGAAGACCATCTTGGGCGGGTCATAGCTTTCAACCTTATCTAGGCTGCCTGGAGCGGAGGGTTCGATATCGGCTTCTTCCAGGAATTTGCCATAATCATCATCCAAAAGGATGTCTATGGCTTCCTGCAGGATCGCAGCTTCGCCATACCGGTTCACGATTACTTCATAAGGGGCTTTCCCGGGGCGAAAACCAGGGATCTTTGTGTCCTTGGAGATTTTGCGCGCTGCCCGGCGCTTGAAGCCCTCGAATTCTTTTTCGGTGTATTCGACGGTGAGTTCGGCCTGACGATCATCTAAAATTTTCTTTTCGATTTTCAAAGTAAAGTCCTTTTATGCTCTGTTTTTCGATTTTTCTCCTGGTATCAGGAGAGATAATGACTTAGCTTCATTATAACTTGATAAATAAATTGACAACTTGCGGATTTTACCACAAAGGTTTTCAAAATACACCTATTAACTCATCTTAGGTTCTTGTTTTATCCGCAAAAAGCGGATAAATGCAAAGGTGAGATGACATTATCCGCTTTGATCCAAATTAATTTAACTTTATTAATTATATAATGGAAGAAATAGACGGGTCCATCCATATGGCAAAAGGAGATGGTGATGAAAACTGGAAGATATGTAGGTGTATTAACTGCTGGTGGGGACAGTCCAGGACTTAATGCTGCATTGCGCGGTATTGGAAAGGCCGGCTTGGGTCAGTACGACATGAAATTGATTGGTTTCCTGGATGGATTCAGGGGCCTGATGCAAAACCGTACCATTCGCCTGGATGAAAAACAACTTTCCGGCATTCTCACCCAAGGCGGCACAATCCTGGGGACAAGTCGGGATAAGCCGCATAAAATGCCGGTCGGTGGCGAGTTTTTGGATATGACGGACGCCATGTTGGATACTTATGAACGCCATCACCTGGATGCTTTGGTCTGTTTGGGCGGCGGCGGCACCCAAAAAAGCGCCCTGCGATTAAAAAAATAAGGGTATGAACGTGCTCACGCTGCCAAAGACGATTGATAATGACGTCGCCATGACGGATGTGACCTTTGGGTTCGATACCGCTTTGGGTATCGCCACGGAGGCAATTGACCGGCTTCACAGCACGGCTCACAGTCATCACCGGATCATCCTGGTTGAAATTATGGGACACAATACCGGCTGGCTGGCATTGGGGGCTGGGGTGGCAGGTGGCGGATGTGATCCTGATCCCTGAAATTCCTTACAGCGACGAGAAGATCGCTGAAGCCATCCTGCAGCGCAGCCGCGGCGGCAAGCGGTTCAGCATTGTTGCCGTATCTGAAGGGGCTATGTCCGTGGAAACCGCAGCCCGCTTGAAAAAGGTTCAGGAAAAGCTGGATAAAGCGGAAAACAGTAAAGCCAAGGAAGCAGAAAAGGAAAAACTAAGTGAAATTGAAGCCGAAAGGGCTGACAGCACGGTGAAGCTGACCCAACGGCTGGAACAACTGACGGGCTGGAATCCAGAGTGACTATCCTGGGCTACCTGCAGCGGGTGGGGCGCCATCAGCTGCGGATAGACTACTTGCGACTCGTTTGGGAACGGCCTGTGCCAGATGCTGAATGAGGAAAAATATGGCGTGATGGTGGCTGCCCGGGGAGCCGGGGTGAAACCCGTTCCGTTGGAGGAAGTGGCCGGAAAACGCAAGGTTATTCCTGTAGATCATCCCTGGCTGGATAGCGCCCGTGCTGTGGGCACTTGTCTGGGTGATTAAGTTCAAAATACTGTATTAAATAATTAAGAGACCCAGGTTATTTCTTGGGTCTCTTTTAATTGATTTGGAATTAACGATTATTGTTCCAGGGGAACGGAAATCAACGATTCCTGGATCCAATCCACCAGGTCCTGATCCCAGAAGAAGACATCCATTTCTTTGCTGACCGTGGGAATATAGTTTCGGCCGTAGGTGATTAAGTCATCACCCGGGTTAAAGTACTGAATGGTCGCCGGATCCACCTCGCTGATCATGCACAAGCCCGTCTGGATTTGCGCGGGCGTGACGTCTGTCAGGACAACATTGGAGAAAGCATCAATCACATCCGGTAAGTTAGCATATACAGTCGGATCGCTCAGGCGCTCCAAAATGCCCTGTATGATGAGTGATTGATAGTCAATCCGGATGTTATCGGAAGAGTTCTTGCGGTTCCGGGCCAGGATCAAAGCCTTCTCACCGGTGAGCCATTGGGTGCCCGCCGGGAAGGTGGCCGCAGGTTCCGCATCAACCGATTGGGGCAAAGTCACGGTGATTCCGCCGATACTGTCAATAAAGTTCTGGAAGGCGGAGAAATTGATCACCAGGTAGTTGTCCACACTGACACCGAAATTGGTTTGTAGTGCTTCTGCCAGGCGCCTGCGCCATAACCGGAACCAGAAAAATGGCCCATCCCTGCGTACCGAAGAGGTAGGTCTGGTTGAGCAGCACGGGGGCATCTACTTCAAGATTTGGGCCGGGATCTTCAATCAGGATCGCACGGGGCAGGGCGACGATATTCACCTGTGGAATGGTGAAATCAATATGCACGATCCGGATCACATCCGCCAGGCCATAGAGGTAATTGGTGCCGCGGAAATCGGTCCCAACGACCAGAATCGTCATTTCATCCACGTCACCACAGACGGGTGGGGGACCTTCATCGACGGGTTCATCCGTTGTCTCGGCAGGACTATTGTCATGAACATCTGAGGCCTGATCTGTTGGCAGATCAAGCGGATCACCCAGCGGTTGATTCATGAGGGTGGAAAAAAGGGAGGTGAGCAGAATGCCACCGCCAATGAGCGCAACGGCAAGAAGGCCAATGGATAGGCCTAACAAAACGGAGTTTGTTTTTTTATTTTTAGTTTTGGTTGATTTACCTGAATTTCCTGAAGTCATAATGGTCCTTTATTGATTTTCTTTGCCATTTATAATGCCAACTGAATGAATACGGACGGAAATTCCTTAGTGTTTGTTCCAGCACCAAAGACCACTATACTCTAAAAATCAAAAAATCGTTATGTTCGTGTTAATAATTATTGGTTTGATTTACTGAGAGGGGGGACCTACAACAGCCATTCGGGATGGTCTTCCCGGGCTTGAGCGATGATGGCATAGCCGGCAATTTTTAGCCACGGCACCTTCTTGCCATACAATCGATAATATTCAAAGTAGTGATTGAAATGGTCTTGAATGGTCTTTTCCTGTGATTCTACCGATTGCATCAGCCAGGTATCGCCCCAACGCAAGTTGTCATAGTCCATCTGAGAAAGCATTTTTGGAATAAATTCGTTCTTGAAGTATCGCGATAACAACGGCTCTTCAGATGTGGCTTGGGCAGCCCTAATCTTCCCTTGAAATTGAGAAACGAACACGTTATATGTGAGGTCATCTGGTAATAAATGGGGGTAGACCTGACGGCGCAATTCGTTGACATCACGGAAGGTCAGTATGGGACCTTTACAACTATTAGGTTTGATCTCAACAAGAGACGCGATATACCCGTCAGAATTTTCGAGGGTGTCTCCTAAAGTCATTGCCATCAGGCTTTGTCTAGCGCTGCCCTCAAAAGCGTTTTCAGGACAATGCTGGGCGATCACGGAGGCTAGGTTACTGAGGAACTCCGGATAGGATAGATCAACCAAATGGTCCTGATTGACGAACCACTTTTTCCCGTGGATATCTTTTATCTCGATGAGTGGATTGCTGACAGAGATGATTTCAGCGATGGGATGGTTGGAAAAAACCAGTTTGTGGCCGGCCCTAAAATGCCTCATTACCCGATCAACATCAATGGACATGACACCTCAAATCTGAGTCTGTACGACGCGTAAAAACCTAACCGTTGCTGGAATGATCAATTTCCAAATATTTATTTGCTATCCCCAATGGTTGGATGTAAGGCTTCGATAGGGTAGTCGCACAGGTTGATTTGATTTATTTTTGAAGACTGAGTGGGGAAGGAGGGGGTCGAACCCTCACGCATTGCTGCACGTGATCCTAAGTCACGCCTGTCTGCCAATTCCAGCACTTCCCCTGAAATTGCAATGCAATTATACGTGAGAGGGGTAGGAGCGTCAATGAATTTATTAGATAAGGTGATTTTAGGCGAGTATAATTATCCCGTGAGCAAGAGGCATAGAAGAATATTCAACAAGGAGCTCCATTGACCAGAATCATCAAAAACTCAACGCCTGGTAAGGAAAGAAACCACCTGAGTAAAGCCATTGTCGTTACCATCAGGGAATTTATGCGACAGACCGAACCGGATAAAAACACCAAGGATATGATCGCCTTCATCATTCTTGCACTGCGAGAGATCGCCGATGGAATCGATAAATCCGTCATAGCCTGGGAGAAACGGGGCTATTGGGTCAAAGCGGATAAGTATCGCATGGATTGGGCCTGGGTCTTGCCATTTGAGCAGGATTTGAATAAATACTTCAAGTCGGATGACTGGGGGCAAATCGCCGGCAAATTGGTTGCCCTCATGGGCCGCTTTAGCAGTATTAAGGTCTCAGATAAGCATCGGATGGGCAAACCCTGGGTGGGGGCTTATAAGAAATATCTCTCTGATAAATAAACATCGTGGATAATTGTAAGGAATTCTCAAATAGATATGAAACTGTGGAATAAAAAGCCTGTAATGATAATCTCTGTTGTCCTGATCGCAGTCATCCTACTCGGCTCGATATATTACTTGACCATGTATCCACGGCGGGGGACCGTACGTGAATTTGATGTTTCTATGCCGTTGGGGGCTTTACTATCTAAAAAGGAAGCTGAGCAGGATCTAACATATTTATATAATCACCTCAGATCACGTCATCCAGTCTGGCTGGACGGTTCTCAGGCTCTGACACAGGCTGTCGAAAATCAATACAACATTGAGCTTGCAAACCTCAACGACTCAGTGACGGTCCTTGAACTGTGGCAATCCGCTGGAAGGATCGCAGCCCAACTTAACGATGGTCACACTTGGGTAAAATGGAAGAATCCCAATACGACGCTTTATATTGACAATTTTATGCAACTCAGCGATTATGGCAGCCCTCTGGCTATCAATGGGGTGCCGATCGACGAAATATTGGATCAATATCTTTCGATGACCTCTTTCGAATTGCAATTCTATGCTGAGGCAGTTTTTTTATAAGACTGTCATTGTTGCTGAGCCATTATTGGTTTTTTGCGGCGTAGATACATCAGATGGTGTCGAAATGACTTTTGAGACGGAGAATGGCAAACAGACTTATCATTACGAATTTGTAACGCTTGAGCAGGTTACTCGTTATGCGAACGATGCGAACAATGAAAACTGGGTTCAATATGACATTGATCTGGATAATTCTGTGGGAATTTTCACCCTTCGGGGGTGTATCGACAACAAGGAATACCAGGATACGCTTGATTCATTCTTCGCAGAAGTTTTTGAAAATGATCTAGAAACGTAGTTTTGGATCTGCGAGGGAATGGGGGAGGAAACTCCAGAGTAGCAAACAAATTCCTACAGTATTTAGATGTAAAGACCTATCACTCCTGGGATAGTGCAATTCGATATGGTTGGCTTCTAAAACAAAACAATGATGTTATCGTCAAAACCACAAGCAGCCTGAGACATTCAGCGGAGACTTATATGTCCTTACTGATACTTTCACATACAGCGCTGCAATGGATTTCGCCATGCTAATTGGTGATAACGATCTGGGTATTTTAGTTGGAACGCCCTCAGGTAACCTTCCCGACAGTTACGGGGATAGCCTTTTCTTCCAAATGCCTAACTCAGGCCTAATGATCAGTATTTCGTATAAAAGCTGGCATCGGATTGATAGTTCACAAGCTGGTGAGCCAGTCATGCCGGATTATGTGGTGCCATCAGAAGAGGCATTAGCTAAAGCGCTGGAGTTGATCCAAAATTGACATTTTAGGGGGCAGGGGGGGGTAGGAGTCAGGATTGGAGCTAGTACTTCATTTGATTTTCGATTTGTTGCGATTTTGCATGCTAGGCTCGACAAGCAATATTATTTAATGTGTAATTTATTGACAGCTAGCAGGGGAG
>LQAJ01000156.1_pt1 | contig 30324 bp, 40 predicted proteins | sample 1535811 | NCBI WGS metagenome assembly LQAJ01 (sample SAMN04331587, study PRJNA305678) | bioreactor metagenome | isolation source: bioreactor_6 inoculated with Wadden Sea sediment 2nd replicate of a... | place: Germany: Wadden Sea, Janssand Flat
ACCCTTTTGTTCAAAAAACAATAAAAAACATTTTTTTGGTCTTCATTGCATATTTAGAACATTTTTTGTGATTTTAAATGTCTTTCCAACTTATTTTAAAGGCAAAAAAAAGGTAAGCAGGAAACAGCTTACCAGAAGTTTTTATATTTTGATGAGTTCATTTTCATGAACAATGAAAAAAAGGGGGCTTCATCCACTGGGCGTACTCTGTGTCCGAATGGCTTGGATTACGATGAATTATGCCAATACTTTCAATCCTCGTGTCCATTTTTTGACTTTCATAGGCTTCTTGCAGGGCTTCCATGCTGGCATGTTCTTTGGCTTGATCCTTACTTTGTGCCCAACATTCATGCAGAAGGAGTTTAACTGGTTTCAAGAAAACATCAGCCTTCACATCCGTGTCCGTTGCAATATGAAGCTTGTTATCGATGGTAATTCCAAAAGACGGCAGGGTATGATTCTGCCTTGTGATGCCAATTTGAACAGGGCCAATTTTAAACCCTTCTTCGGTATAATCCCTGCATTTAACTTGCATAGCAATTGTTTCATAACCTGTTGTTCCAAAGGGTTGCTTGGCACTATCTTCGATTATACTTTGACAAGATCTATCATAGTATGGTTTACCCGGTCCCCAAATGGTGAGCATTTTATCTTTTAAGAACTTGGGCAAGAAAAAAAGTCCCATGATATGATCCTGATGGTAATGGGTTAGAATCAGATCAACCGCCTTATACCGGTTAAGAACACTGGAAAAATCCGTTAATCTCGATAGGCCAGTGCCTGCGTCAATAAGGATTAAGCGATTGTTATACTCTATGAGTGTCGCACTTGTCTGTCTCCCAAAAGCCGGCATCCATCCTCCAGTTCCCAAAGGCCATATTTTTCATTTTTTCCTCCTTACTTTAATCTATAAGCACACTGGCGTATGATTCTTTTCCTTCTTTAAATTTTTGAATATATGTTATTTCACCACTGGCTTTAACGCTAGATCTTTACAGATATAGTCACTTCCCCCTGGATCAATTATGCTAAAAGACTGGGTCTTAAAGCTGTACATAAAGACACCTGTGGCATACATGTCACGCGTCTCTGTCCCAGTATATAACTCGTTGGGATTCTCATTTAGATAAACAAAAAAAACGCCCGTCTGGTGCCCATATGGGAAGACCTGTATACTCCATTGTAGCCAGGGTTTCCTGGGTCTGAATATTTATTAAATGACCTTTCAACTGCCCCTTGCTTTCTGTTTCAATTATAAGGTGCTTATTGTCTGGTGACCACTTGGCTAGGGTCAGATTTTCAAAACGTCCTAAGAAAATGGGCAAAGCCCCCTTAGAGTCAGACCCCTCACTAGAAACCAAGTATAAATCCCCCTGATTTTTCTTTCCAGTGACCCATATAAGCCCCTTGTCTTCCTCGGGCGATTTTGAAAGTTTATACACACTATCATATGTTGATATGAGACCCTCTAAAGCTTTCATATCCAGACCGTCTGTCATGCTTTGAAAAACAAGGCGTACCAGTTCTGCGTTCTCTCTTCTAACCTGGTCACTCAGACCCGTTTCTGATGGCAAATTATTAGAAACATTTTCGAGTTCATTTATTTTATCAAGGGCCGTCGAAAGCTGAATCTTTAATTCTGATACTTCCTTTTCCAGGGTTTGAACCCGCCCCTGTTCTGCTGTAATAACCATCTCTAAGTCTTCAATCTGTGATGTTGGATCGAGTCTGGACGACTCTTCAGAACAAGCAAGTAAAGACAAGGCCACTACACATAGGGCTGTAACTTTAAATTTTGTTTTCAAATTTTTTTTCATTTTAACACTCCACTACAAGTATTTATGGAAGATTAAATCATCCACCCATTCATTTGTTGCTTCATTAAAATGATGCATATGTACAGAACCTGTGCAGTGAAACCCTTCTTTTAAGACGGCGCTAATGGAGGAATGATTGTTGCTGTAAATATAGGCTCTTACAATTTTAATACCACGTTCTTTTAAACGGGGGTAGACCTCTTCTGCCAGTCTGTTCACCAGTCCTTCTCCCCGTCTTGACTTAAGCACCGCTGCCGACATAAAGGCACTGTGGTTTCTTCCTTCATGTCCTTGTTTTGCCTTAACAAGGGCTATTATATGGTTGGCTTCGCGCATCATAAACAAGTGCTCATGATCATTTTCAATCCACGATATAACATCCTTGATTGATGTCACATCAGCAAAGGACATCTCAGCATGTTCTTCCCTTAATCGTGTGCAAAAATCAAATAGTGCTTCTGCATCTGTCATTTTCACTTCTGAAATGTTCATATAGTCCCCTGGTTCAAGTTTATCGTCTATATTATTTATAAGATTGTGTCTATGATAGTTTCAAATCCCTTGAGGAAGTCCCTTGTAGATTTGACCTACCTTTCTAAACTATAGGCATCTTCGACCCGCTCGCTCATGTACCGAAGTGTGTCACGAACCCCTTGATTGTAGGCTTCAATAGCCATGTTTTCAGTAAAGAAGTCCAGAACCAGCATGGCTGCAAGGTCACCAATATCCTCATCCCGTTCTTCTCTAAAAAAGACTTGTATGTCTTCAATCATTCTCTTTTTTGTCTCATCATCAAACTTTAATGGTCTTTTTCTCATGCTTGGTCCTCCAGGTCAAATAAACTTTGTAACTTCAACTGCTTTATTTTCATAACCAAGTGAACTTGGTTAAAGGTTGCGTGATCGCGAACCAAATCGTAGACTTTTTCGTTCGTCCATCTTGTCTTGCTGCATCAAGAATGAGCATAATCGTCTTCGTTTCAGGCAGTTGCCGACGAATATAGGCTTCATAAATTTTATAATTTTCTCCATTGATCCAGTCATAAAAATACTTCATAACAGTGGCTTCTTTGACATTCATAGTTTGTGCAATGTCTTGTATATCCATACCTTTTTCAAGACAAGTTTCGTACTGCTTAACCCGGTCCGTTTTTTGCCTTGGCTTAGTCTTGCCACTAATCCATTTCTTCCAATCAAGAACCTGTGCCATATTCATAAAAGCCTTGGCTGTCACCTGTGCATCTTCAAGGGCTCTATGGGCCCTGTCATTATGAAGAGTGAAAAAAGCCGTCAGGTCAGATAGTTTAGCTCCCGGTGTGGATATGCCCATCTCTTTCTTATAGGCTCGAAACATTCGCATCGTACAAATATATTCATTGATGGGATCTAGTCCTGCATCTTTTAAAGCATTGTTCAAAAAACGCATGTCAAATGAGGCGTTGTGAGCCACGATTAATTTGCCTCTCAAAAATCTAGAAAAGCCTTCAATAATATCTGATAAATAGGGTGCATCTTTTACCATTTCCGTGCTAATACCTGTTATTTTAGTAATTCTTCTTGATATGGGTTTACCTGGATTAACAAGTGTGCTTCTCTCATCTTTTATTTTTCCATCACGAATCCATACATATCCAATTTCTATAATGGTGTCTTCATTGCGAAGACCCGTTGTCTCAAAATCCAGTACTACAAAATCCATACTTTACCCTCTCGATATCGATTCATTTCATATGTTCCCATGTCATTATGCACAGAACATATTGTCTGGTCTTGATTATATCAAAAATCACGGTTTCAGTCTTTTCCATATGGCTTTTCTGTAAGCGGAATAAGGAAATATAACACAAATCCTAAAAAAAAGGCATAAAAAAAAGGCTGCTTGATCACAACCTTTTCATATAGAAAATCTTTTTCTCTCAGTTTATGGCTTAGGTCTTTCAATTGTCTTTAGCCAATAGATCAGGGCAATACCTGCTACAATTATTTTTAAAAGGGGTATTCTTCTATGTATATGAACATCAATGTGAAATAACCCCAGTCGCACTTGTGTTTCTGGTTGATTCCCGTTACCTGAAAAGAGGTTCATGCCTTTGATCGGTTTCATACTTGTCCTCCTTTGTGCTTTGAATCATTTGCCTGGTATGGTCTGTTATACCCCGTATAGACTTACTTACACGAAAACCCTCTAAGCCATGCGTTCGGTCTTAGAGGGTTCATATAATTTCAGCATCTAGCACTTGTGTTAAAATGACTCACTTATATAACACTTATGATATGCTTTCATTTATTCTTTGAAGAAGTCCTTTAGTTTATCAGAAAGAACATCACCAAGGGTTGCAGTTGCATCCCCATCTTGTGCAAACTCTTCCACAGCTTGTTCAACCGCCGCCGAATCATCATCAACTGCTTTGATAGACAAGCTCATGCGCTGGTCGCCTGGTTTGATGTCAAGAATACGAACTTCAACCTTTTGACCTGCTTGAAGAGCATCCTTAGGGTGTTTTATGTGTTCATTGGAAATTTCAGAAACGTGAACAAGACCTTCAACCCCTGATTCAAGAGCAACAAATGCACCAAAATCAGCCACACGGACAACTGTGCCTTCAACCACATCGTTGACATTGTGGTAAGCGTTGATATTATCCCAAGGATTGTCCTGTACATTAAGAACTTTCAGTGAAAGTCTATTCTTTTCCTTATCCACACTTAGAATTTCAACATCCACTTGGTCGCCAATGCTAACCACTTCACTTGGGTGCTTCACGCGCTTCCAGCTCAGTTGAGAAACGTGAGCCAGGCCGTCAAGTCCACCAATATCAATAAAAGCACCAAACTTTTCAAGACGTTTAACCTCGCCCTTCATTGTGTCACCCGGTAGAAGTGTGTCCCAAAGTTTTGCACGCTTTTCCTTTAACTCACCCTGTTCCACTTCTCTACGAGAAAGCACAACATTCTTCTTTTCTTTGTTCAGTTCGATGATTTTTACATTAAGTTCCTGACCCACAAAGGATTCAAGATCTTCAACATAGGCCACGGAAAGCTGAGACGCTGGAATAAATGCACGCACACCCTTTACAAAGCTACAGCGCCACCCTTTACAGTTTCTTTAACTGTAATGTCCATTGTTTTTCCATTTTCAAATGCTTCAGCCAGTTCGTCCCAAACCACAACTTGGTCTGCACGTTTTTTGAAAGCACCACATTGCCCTCGCCATCGTCAGCCTTTAATACATACACATCAATTTCGTCGCCTTCAGAAACGATTTGTGATGGCTCTTTGCCACTTTCTGAAGTGAGTTCATTTTTCGTAATAATACCATCCGACATATGTCCAATGTTTACAATTACGTCTTCCTCACCTACAGTCATAACTGTGCCTTTTAGAATTGCACCTTTTTCCAGTTTTGTCATAGACTTATCAATTTCATCCATGAACTGGTTCATATCCTGCTGATCTGTCATTTTACACTCTCCTTGATAAATATTTATGATGAACTTATATATTTACGTTGGTATCTTCAAGATAACACATATAAATTGATATATGCTATCTTGAAATCCCGATTGCCTTTATAAGCCCACGCTACTATTATAACAAATAATCTGATAATTCCACTTGAAAAATGGTATAATAATAGAATTTTAACAAGATAAAGTTTTTATTTTTTGTATAAAACATCCATACTATATCTATAAGTACAATCTCAAGTCTGCCCTTTGAGACCAATATCAATCAAAAATCCTTTTAGGACCATACTAAAGCGCGACTGGATGAAATCGTGCTTTACAGAATTAGGGGTTTAATAAAGGTTAAAGTAGAGCTTTTAATAGATGTTTAAAAAAGCCAATCAAGGACAGGAGGCCTGTCGCTTCATTGGCTTTTTCTCTTTACTTCATTATACAGATAAATTATCCCAATATAAATTCTGAAATAGGTCGTCCTGGAGGAACGATTGGATAGACGTCTTCATTTTTTTCAATGTGACAATCTATAAGAACCGGCGCGGTCCCGTGCCCCTGCCAAGCCATAGCCCATTCCAGCTCTTTATCATTTGTGACCTTGAAACCTTTTATTCCATAAGCCTCAACAAGTTTAACATAATCAGTTTCATTTCCAATGCAAGTCTGTGCATACCTTTCATTTTGAAAAAGCTTCTGCCACTGTCTAACCATGCCAAGGGCACCGTTATTCATAAGCACTATGGTCACAGGAATATTTTCAGCTGCAAGCGTGGACAGCTCATTACAATTCATTCTAAAACTGCCATCTCCCGTCACAAGGACAACATGTTCGTCTTTGTTGCCCACTTTTGCCCCAATGGCAGCACCAAGACCATACCCCATGGTTCCAAGACCACCTGAAGTTAAGAACTGTCTTGTTCTATTAAAAGGCCAGTACTGGGCTGTCCACATTTGATGTTGGCCTACATCTGTTGCGACAATAGCGTCTCCAACTCTTTTGTGGACAGCTTCAAGGATGCTCTTCGGACTCACACTTTCATCAATAAATTGAATGGACTTCTTCTGGCTGTTAATTCTATCTTTCCACGCACTTCGATCACAAGCATCAATTGAATAAGCTAATGATTTCAACCAGACCTCTAAATCTCCACACAGGCTTAGATCAGCTTTCATATTTTTATCAAATTCCGTTTTATCAATATCAATATGAATAATTTTGCCTGTCTGGCAAGGCATCTGGATTGCCAATAACCTGTCGCTAAAGCGAGCCCCACTGCAATAATGAGATCACTCTCCATGACCGCTGTGTTGGTTTCGGAAAATCCATGCATGCCCACAAGACCATAGGAAAGTTCATGGCTTCTTGGGATGGATCCTAGTCCCATGAGTGTGTTGACCACAGGAATGTCACCCTTTTCTGCCAGAAACATGAGGCTCTTTTCTGCACTTCCTAGTGCCACACCGCCTCCTGCATAAATCACAGGCTCCTAGATTCATCGACCCATTTGACTGCCAGGTCAAGGTCGCCCTCAATTTTAAGCGTGCCCTGCACCTCTTTCATGGCAGGATCAGCAGGTGTAAAGTTTGTCTTTTCAATAAAAACATCCTTTGTAATATCCACTAGAACTGGTCCCGGCCGGCCTGTCACAGCAATACTCATAGCTTCTTCTAGGACGCCAGCAAGCTCATTGACATCACGCACTAAATAGCTGTGCTTGGTGATCGGCAGAGTCATACCAGTAATGTCAATTTCTTGAAAGGAATCCTTTCCCAGAAGAACACTAGGCACTTGACCCGTTATGACAAGGAGGGGCACAGAATCCATATAGGCTGTGGCAATTCCCGTCACTGTGTTGGTTGCCCCTGGACCTGATGTGGCAAAGCATACGCCTAGTTTGCCAGTTGAACGGGCATAACCATCGGCTGCATGCACAGCCCCTTGCTCATGCGCCGCACGAACATGGGTGAAGCAGTCCATTTGATCATACAAGGCATCATAAAGTGGAATGACTGCACCGCCAGGATAGCCAAATAGTGTATTTACGTCATGGGTTTTTAAGCATTCCAGTAAAATTTCTGCCCCCGTTAACTGCATTTCTACTCCCCCTTGTTACCTGTACGTCGCCCCTAAATCAGCTGAAGATACAAGTTTTCTATACCTTTTCAGATAGCCCTTTGCTGGTTTGTCGGGCTGAATCCAGTTTTTACGTCTTTCATTTAAAATTTCATCTGTCACATCCAAATGAATACGCCCATTTGCAATATCAATTTCCACCCGGTCTCCCTCTTCTATAAAGGCAATGGGACCGGCCTCCCAAGCTTCGGGAGACACGTGTCCAATGGCTGCTCCCCGGCTGCCACCAGAAAACCGACCATCTGTGATTAGAGCCACACTGGAATCAAGACCCATACCCCCAAGGGCTGCTGTTGGTGAAAGCATTTCCCGCATGCCTGGCCCACCTTTTGGACCTTCATACCTGACAATGATCACATCGCCCTCTTTTTATTTCACCATCTAATATGGCCTTATAACATGTTTCTTCTGAATCAAAAACACGGGCTGGACCTGTGTGCTGCATCATTTCAGGCAGGACGGCTGACTGTTTAACCACAGCGCCGTCAGGGGCAATGTTGCCCCTGAGTACTTTTATGCCCCCTTCTTGAGCAAAAGGGGTATCTATTGAGCGAATCACATCACTTTTTCTTTCTATAAATCTTTCTCCAATGGTTCGACCATCAACTGTTAAGCATTCTGTATTCAGAAGTCTCTTTTTATTAAGTTCGTTCATGACAGCCCCAATGCCACCTGCATAATATAAATCTTCAATGTGGTCTGTCCCTGCCGGGGACAACTTACAAAGATTTGGTGTTTCTCCACTGATTTTATCAATCCATGTCAGGGGAATATCCACACCCATTTCCCGGGCAATAGCCGTTAAGTGCAGGACTGTGTTTGTGGAACAGCCAAGGGCCATATCAACAGTCAGAGCATTTTCAAAGGCGTCTTCAGTCATAATCATTTCCGGTGTGTCACCATCTTCTATCATACGCATAACTTGGTGACCCGCCTCTTTGGCAAGACGCACCCTCTCAGCAAACACTGATGGGATCGTACCATTGCCTGACAAGCCCATGCCTAGGACTTCAGCCATGCAGTTCATGGAGTTTGCCGTGAACATACCCGCACAAGACCCACATCCTGGGCAAGCGTCAGATTCAATTTGACCGAGGTCTTCTTCAGACAGACGTCCTGCTTTTACCGCCCCAACACCTTCAAAGACTGTGATCAAGTCTGACTTGCCTGTGGCATTTCGGCCTGCGAGCATTGGTCCACCAGAAAGTATAAGACTTGGCACATTCAGTCGAGCGGCTGCCATAAGTGCTGCAGGAACTGTTTTATCACAGTTTGGAACAAGGACCATGCCATCAAGGGCATGGGCTGTCATCATGACTTCCACTGAATCGCAGATAATTTCTCGGCTGGCAAGGGAGTATTTCATACCTTCATGGTTCATGGCAAGTCCATCACAAACCGCAATCATTGGAAACTCCACCGGGGTGCCTCCCGCTGCTAAAATCCCCTTTTAACAGCTTCTACTATGGGTTTGAGTCCTATATGGCCTGGTACGATTTCATTGTAACCGCTTACCACACCAACTATGGGTTTTTCTATTTCACGGTCGGTCATGCCTAGTGCTTTTAGCAAGGACCTATGTGGGGCTTTTTTCAATGCCTTTTTTTTATGTTATTGCTTTTCATATTGTCGACTCCTTGTGGTGTGCCTAGTATTACTGGTCTTTGATCCAGCTCATCATACGGCGTAGATTTTTACCCACATCAACCATAGGGTGTTCAAGCTCGTCTTCTTTAATGCGGTTGTAAAGCGGTCTGCCATTTTTATTCTCTGTCAGCCATTCTCTCGCAAATGTTCCGTCTTGAATTTCTGACAGAACAGACTTCATCTCTTGGCGTGTGTCTTTTGTGATAATTCTCTTGCCGACCATAAAATCACCATACTCAGCTGTGTCACTGATGGAGTAGCGCATCTTTTCAAATCCGCCCTCATACAGTAGGTCGACAATGAGTTTCATTTCGTGTAAGCACTCAAAATATGCAACTTCCGGCTGATAGCCTGCTTCAACAAGGGTATCAAAGCCTGCCTTGATTAGCTCTGTGGCACCACCGCAAAGGACAGCCTGCTCACCGAAAAGGTCTGTTTCTGTTTCCTCTTTGAATGTGGTTTCAAGCAGACCAGCTCTTGTAGAACCAATGCCCTTTGCATAAGCCATAGCAAGTTCCCTTGCCTTACCGCTGTAATCTTGATGAACAGCAAAGAGTGCAGGAACACCCTTACCATCTTCATAAACACGACGCACCAAGTGGCCTGGTCCTTTTGGAGCAACCATGAAAACGTCCACATCTGCAGGCGGGTCAATTTGATCAAAGTGAATATTAAATCCATGAGCAAAAGCTAGGGCGTTGCCCGGCTCTAAGCCCTGCTTGACAGACTTGTTATAAACGTCCCCTTGTTTTTCATCCGGAATGAGCATCATAACAAGATCAGAGCGTTTTGCCGCTTCATCCACAGATGTGACTGTGAATCCATCATTCAGGGCTTTGTCCACTGATTTTGAACCTTCATAAAGCCCTATCACCACTTTAACGCCAGAGTCTTTAGGTTTTTTGCATGTGCATGACCCTGACTACCATACCCGATGATTGCCACGGTCTTGCCTTCAAGTGCTTGTAGAGAACTGTCCTGATCGTAATACATTTTCATTTTCATACCCTCCTAAAGGTCATCCCTTGATTCTTTATCTTTATAAACTTGGGTCTTTGTCCTGTATGGTTTATGATCCATGTCACTGAGGTCATTTAACTCACAAACTTGCTGGGCAACGTTATAGCATTTTAATGCCACTCACGCCATAGACCTTTTCCATTTGGTGCACTGCGCGCCGTGTCAGATCACCATCACCATCAAGGGTTAGAGTGAGTTCTGATCCCGCCTTTCCGCTTAGATCTCGCATTTCGACATCCAGCACATAAAACTCTTTGCGCCTGAGTGTGCCTACCACTCTGAGCATCGTATTCACGCCATCTTCCAGTTTTGCAGTCACTTGAGTCCTCATCGAACCCCTCCTTTTTTAGCAATCTTTAATTCACGCAATATTCTGTCTTTAATGCGTTGGGGAAAAGCATCTCACTTACCAAGGTGTACTCATTCTCCCGTCTGCTTTTGCCTACCTGCTTTTCTTTTTTTTTTGCAAGTCTTTTATAAAACAAAAGCTCCCTCATCTCCACGAACATATCGTTCATAGAGATGAGGGAGCCTTCCCACATGGTACCACTCTAATTCACAGTTTACACTGCCTTGGTTCAGATCGGCCAAACTTTTAGCGAATCCTATTCTCTGTAACGGGAGATCCCGTCTTTGCCTACTTCTTTTCAACAAAGCCGCTCAGAAGCTACTAATCATTTCGTGTCACCGCCGGATTTCCACCAAGACCAGCTCTCTATGTGTGAGTGACAAAACTTTCCTCTTCTTCACTGCGTTTAAAATGCTTATATTCTATTTTGATACATAATTATACGGTTTGTGTTTCGTCTAGCTAGGGACGTTTCCTCACGGTTCGCGTTACCACCCTAGTTGCATTCCGTTTTATCGGGAATACCTCTTGTTTCAAATCGGCTCATATAGATATATAAGCGAATTCTAGCCCGATAACGAGGGCAAACGTTCAGGTCTACTCACGAATTTTTGACCTGTCTGCTCAGGAGTGATCATTCAACTTCTGCACGCCGTTAGCTTCTCACCATCGCTAACTCTCTGAAGTCCGTGTTTTTCAGAAATCTTAATCTCCATCGACGCATTTTATAATGTGCTCGATTTATTTACCATCTTGGAACAGAATTGTTCGTCGATTTGTTGATACTGATTATACGAGTCTCACCTCCCTATGTCAACAGAAAATATGAAATAAATTAAATATTTTGAATGCTTATAATTCATGTTGAATAAATTTTCTCTGTTTTCATATGTGTCAATCCTTTGAGTCGTCAATAGGGCAACGTTTTCATAATGCAATCATCCTGTGATTGATTTTCTTTATGGTTAGGGTATTTTCCTTTTCAAAATTTGAATACTCAAATTTATAAAAAGCATGGGCTTCATGATTTTCATCTGAGAGGGCTTGAAGAAGGTGGGCGTATTCCCTAGGACTCCCTAGTTCTTTAGGCGGTGTTATCCCCATAGCATCCACACAGATAGGATATGCGTTTTTCATATCTGGTGCCATATAGGCTTCCACTTTCACATCAAATGTCCACTTGTCCACTATGTCTTGTTTCATTTCTATACGGTCTCCTGGTTCTAGGTTAAAGACAAAGAGGCGGGTCGTTATGCTGTTTAGACATTCTTTTAATACATCAATATGAGAGTGCCGCTGGCACACCGTGATGCCTCTTACCTTGAAAGCACTAAACTTTGACAGGGGCCAACCAAAAGCTATATCAACGGTTTTCTGTAACTGCATAAAGGTCATCGTGTCTTCCACCAAAATTCGTCTCCAGACTGGCGGTTTAACCCCTCTTAGGGAAACTTTAAGTTGATATACCTTTGCCATAGAACCATCCCCCTTTTATCATTTCTAGAGTATTATTTTAATCAAATGCAAAGCCCTCACCTAGAACTTCTTTGATATTGGAAGCTGTCACAAATGCCATTTTATCTTGTTGATGCACATATTGTTTGAGTCTCACGAATTCTCGTCGAGATAAAATACTGTTCACGACGGCCTTTTCTTCTCCTGAGTATGCCCCTTGTGCCCTATAAAGCGTTGCACCCCGTTCTAAATCCTCTAAAATGAACTTTTGTATTTGCTTATAGTCTTTAGAAATAACGGACACACTTATTTTTCTGTTTAATCTTTCAATGAGATTGTCAATCACAGCCGCATTTATGACAATCCCAAGAACAGCATACATCCCCAAGACGGGCCCGAATGCCATGCCTGCCATAAGTGTCACTAGAAAATCCGACAGCAATAGTGACTTGCCAATGTCTATCTTAAACATTCTGTTAAGAATCTTGGCAATTATATCCGTCCCACCTGTTGATGCATTTTGATGAAAGAGGATGCCCATGCCTATGCCCTGAATAACAATGCCGTAAATGAGGTTGATCATTAAATCTGAAACAAGAGGGGCTGATAAAGGCGTGAGTCCTTCCAGCAAGGCAATAAGCCCGGTAAGAGCAAAACTAGAATAGATTGTATTGGCTCCAAACTCTTTCCCAATGAGAAGAAAGGCCAGTACAAACAGAAGAATATTCATAATAAACATGCATGTTCCTATGCTTATAAAGGGCAGGTAGGCATTAACGACCATAGCGAATCCCGTTACGCCACCCACAGCTAAATTTGCAGGAATTAGAAAGTAATGAAGACCTACAGCTGTTGCAAGAATGCCTATGTTCAATATGGCAAAATCCCTAATTTTTTTCATGAAACAACCTCCTTTGAGATTGAATGGATGCCAGGCATAGGCGATGAATGAAGGGTTAATTAAATCATCGCCTGGCCAGTGCCTAACATCGTTGAATTATTCGCGCATTTTGCGCCATTTAGAAGAGGGGACTGCTTCGTTGCAGCCAAAAGTTGCGTCTTTGCAACTCATTTTCAGCGCCTTACAAAATAGCAATGACCAGCCATCACTATACCCTATATAGATGATTTGCTCCTTGGTCTCTACACACGGTATAGTGATGGTTCATCGCTTTATTTTGCAGTCACTTTATCTATATATAAATCGGGTGATGTCCATCTTATTTTCCATCTTAGTTCCCTTCTTATTACCCCTTCATACTGCCTGTTTTCATGTATCTGTCATGCCAGCTTAGAGCCTGACCAATAATATGTGGGGTATGCTTAAAGCGCCCATCCTTGGCCTTGTTGAAATAGGCATGGAGATCTTTTTTATAATCTGGATGGGCACAATTTTCTATAATCACCCACGCCCGCTCTTTTGGACTTAATCCACGAAGATCAGCAACGCCTTGGTCTGTGATGATGACCATTACATCATGTTCTGTATGATCACAGTGAGACACCATAGGAACTACGGCTGAAATGTCTCCCCCCTTTGCCACTGAAGGTGTGGTGAAAATAGAAATAGAGCCATTACGGGTAAAGTCTCCAGACCCACCAATACCATTCATCATCCTTGATCCCATAATGTTTGTGGAATTGACATTGCCGTAAATATCAACTTCAATGGCTGTATTGATGGCAATGACACCCAGTCTCCTAATAACTTCTGGATGGTTGGAAATCTCCTGTGGTCGTAGAATGATTTTCTCCCTGTAAAAGTCAATATTGTCTTGGAATCTTTTTAAACCGGTTTCAGATGGCGTGATAGAAGTGCCCGAAGCCACAGAAACCTTGCCACTATCTAGGAGGTCCAGCATGGAATCCTGGATGACCTCTGTATAACACACCAAGTCATGAAATTCTGAATGGTTCAGACCTGAAAGAACTGCGTTTGCAACACTGCCAACACCCGACTGTATTGGCAAAAGTGTGTGGTCTAGCCTGCCGGTTCTAACCTCATTCCTTAAAAACTCAATAAGGTTATTCGAAATTTTTTGCGATGTCTCATCCACTTGTGAAAGGGGTCTGACATTGTCTTGAATGTCCGAATACACTATGGCAGCAATTTTGTCAGGATGACACGGGATGGAGATTTCCCCAATCCTATCCTCTGTTTTAAAAATTGGGATAGGCGCTTTGAGAGGGGGCTTTTGCGGCATATAAATATCATGCATCCCTTCCAGTTGAAGAGGCTGGGCTGTATTGATTTCTATAATAACCTTTTCTGCCATATCCACATATGTTGGAGTTGCCCAACAGAAGTGGTCGGAATAATATTCCCCTCTTCTGTGATTGCAAGGGCCTCAACAATAGCCACATCAATAGCCCCTAAGAATCCAAGTTTTGTATAGTTGGGAACGTGGCTAAGGTGCATGTCCAAGTAATTGCACTTGCCATCATTTGTATGCTTTCTAAGAGATTCATTGGTCTGATAGGGCAAGCGTTTGTCAATTAAGCCTGCTCTGGCCCATGCCCCGTCAAGTTCGTCTCCCACTGATGCCCCTGTCATAAGATTGACTTTAATATCTAAGTTTTCATCTTCTTTTCTCCTGGCGAGTGCCAGAGGTACCGCCTTTGGATAGCCAGAAGGGGTAAAACCAGAAGTGGCAATTGTCATACCATCTTCAATCAACCAAACAGCTTCATCTGCTTTCACCACTTTATCAAGCAAGGATTGGCATCTTATTCTATTTTCAATGTTTTTAATTTCTTTTTTATTTTCAGTCATTATATACTCCTTTAAACCAGGTAGGTCATTAGTCTTGTAAACATAATCATCGATATTAAGGCAACTGGGTATGTGGCTCCGTAACCAGCCGCCACTTCATCTGATTGACAGGATTCCAGTGCCGCCGCAAGTCCGGGAGTGCTTGTCATTCCACCACATATGGCCCCTGCTAAAACGATCCAATTCATTTTCATAAAATATCGTCCTATAATTATACCCGTTGCCATGGCTGCAAGTGCGCTGATTAGGGCTGCGCTTAAGTAAACCAGGCCCTCTGACGCAGTTGCATAGGGTTGAACCAACACACTGTATATAAAATATCACAGTGCCAAGCCTACAAATAAACTGCCGGAACTTCCCAGCTTTAATCCTCTAAAATTCAACTTCCCAAAATATCCACCTAAAACGATTGTTGCTGCAATGAGTGCAAATGGATTTAAAAAAACAGTTTGTAAACTAAGAGACACAGGGTCACCTCCATAAACGAATTGATTAAAAGTGATCCTTGCTCCATGCATGAAAAAGGATAAAAAAACGCCTACCACAGGCAGACGGATTACGTTTTCGATAAATGTCATGCTGACATTCGCTTTTCGCACATTCCATGTCACTTGATTGAGATAATCCTGTGAAATAGAAAACCCCTTCAAAAATGAAGGGGGTCATGTACAAGTCGAATTTTTATCGATCGTAACACCACCCATCCTCGTGGGCCATTCGGTATTGATCTTCATGGCAGGTCTCCTGACTCAATCTGTATGGTTTTATCAGCCTTCCCATTCTTTTGAACAGTGGCATATTGATAAAACACAGATTTTACAGTGGCGGGACCGTGCTGGATTTTCACCAGTCTTCCCTTTTAAATCGATCGAAATCGATACCATAAAGCGCATTATTAAGTTCAGATACATAATAACAGTGGTTTCAATTGCTGTCAACAAACATTCGATTTATATTCGAAGAATGCCACAAACTCAACTTATATCAGAACTAAAATGGAGTTCTGATATAGTGATGTTATTATTTTGCCTTAAGCTAATAGGTGTGTATTCATAAGCACCTTTTTTTCCACTTATAATTCTTATGTCTGGTCTAAGTGGGAATCCTTTTGGCACATGATCTACCACGGCCACTTGACCTGTATTCAGTTTAACAAGCGACCCGGTCGGATAGGGATTGATTTTTTTTACAAATATATTGACCAAGTCCATGTCATAGTGTCTGCCTGCTCCACCCATGATAAACTCAATGGCTTCAGTTGCAGTCAGAGCCCTTCTATATGGTCTATCTGATGTCATGGCATCATATATATCTGCAATGCCAACAATTTGAGACAACTGATGAATGGTTTCTTTATTGGCCCTATTGGGGTAGCCTGTGCCATCTAGGTGTTCGTGGTGCTGTAGGGTGATGGCCTTCACATAGGCGCTCAAAAATGCATGCTCTTTTAGATAAGCATGCCCTTTTTTAGGGTGCATTAATACCGCCAATTTCTCTTCTTGAGTCAACTCACCACGTTTATAGGTTATAGCAGGGTCAAGTATGGCCATGCCTATGTCATGGAAGATAGCGCCCACAAACAGTTGACGTATCATTTCGTTTCCAAGCCCTGCCTCCCAGCCAATAAGTACAGATAAAATGGCGGTGTTAAATGCCGAGCTAAAGAGATAATTGTCCACATTCTTAATATCAATATATTCCAGCTGGGCATCTTTTGCTGAGCTTAAATCATAAATCACATCATCTGTGAGCTTATTGAGGCCATCGACATACTCAAATATTGATTGAGGCTTCCACTCCCCTTGGGTGTCTCTATGACCTGCTGCATTAAAAATATCTCTTATAAGCATCATGCCCTGATGTCGTAAGTGGGGGTCAACCAATTTATTGATTTCATTGTCGATGTGTTCATCGTGAATGTAGACCGTGAAAATACTATTAGAATTTATTTTTTCAATCATACGTGCCGTAAGCTTGGCACCCTCTTTAAGAAGCACACGTCCATCTAAAGTATAGAGCGTGTCTGCTAAAATTGCGTCCTCTGGTATGAGTTCTGTAGGTACTATACGCATATTTTCCCCTTCTTCATTAGTTATTTTGACCTATTTCTAGCATAGTCTACTTGATTGGTTTTTTCAATATTCGTAGTAGCGAAAATGACTATAGTCCATAACGTTTCTCATTTTTTTAGGCCCATGCACAGTATAAGTCACTATTATTAGTCATACCCGTTGTTTGGATTGAACAACATTCTATTGGAATATTTCTTATTTTAGGGAAATGAAAGAAGCCCTATAACATAATATTATGATTATAGGGCTTCTTTCATTCATCCACTCACCGCTGGTATATGGGTTTGTATATTATTGACTTTAGGCATGCATAAACAAGGACAAACATACCCCAGTAGAAGGCTAAATTGCCGTATCCCCATAACATTTTCCTATAAATGAACTTATGGACTCCAACCGTTAGTAAAATTAACATAATGTCGTATAGGATGAATCTTAAGTTTTTCATGGCTTTCTCCTAACCTTACTATTATTCCTACTCCAATCCCTTCAGACTAGCTATTTACATTATAGCTTTTATTTAAGTGAATTTTTTCCAATTAACCACATTGTAAACTGATAAAAAAATTACGGTTTACCTTTGAAAAACGAAATAACATAAGTAGCCCAACAAAAAACGCCACCCAATTACGATGAAAATCGTACTTAGGTGGCGTTATTATATTAAGGTTGATTTAATGCATCTATTACTTAACAGCTTCAACAGCCACTGTTTCACCAAGAGCTGATTTTACAGCTTCAACGATGTTTACAGCTTTTAGGCCATATGCTTCCATAAGCTGGTCTGGCTTGCCTGATTCGCCGAACGTGTCTTTGACACCAACACGTACAACTTTTGTAGGCGCGTGCTCAGAAACAACTTCTGAAACTGCAGAACCAAGACCACCAATGATGCTGTGTTCTTCAGCTGTTACAATTGCTTTCGTTTCTGTTGCAGCTTTTACGATAATGTCTGTATCGATAGGCTTGATTGTGTGCATGTCGATTAGACGTACTGAGTAACCTTCTTTTTCAAGTGTTTCTTTTGCTTCAACGGCTTCAGCAACAAGAATACCTGTAGCAATGATTGTTACATCTGTACCCTCTGACATTTGAATGCCTTTACCAATTTCAAACTTAACGTCTTCTGAGTGAACCACTGGCACAGCTGCACGACCAAAACGTGCATAAACTGGTCCAACATACTCAAGCATAGCCTCAACAGCTTTTTGAGCTGTCACGTCATCACCTGGGTTTAGGACAACCATGTTTGGTAGCGAACGCATGATTGATAGGTCTTCGATGGCCTGGTGTGAAGCACCATCATCACCAACAGTTACACCTGCGTGTGTTGCACAGATTTTTACGTTTAGTTTCGGGTAGCAAACTGAGTTACGAACGACTTCGAACGCACGACCAGCAGCAAACATGGCAAATGATGAAGCCACAGGAATTTTACCCGATGCAGCAAGACCAGCAGCAACACCGATCATATTTTGCTCTGCAATACCCATATTGAAATGTCTTTCAGGATAAGCACCACCGAAAACAGCAGTTTTTGTTGACTTTGAAAGGTCAGCATCCAGAACGACTACATTATTATTTTCTCCACCGATACGCTTAAGAGCGTTACCGTATGATTCACGAGTAGCAATATTCTTAGACATTAGCAGTCACCTCCAAGTTCCTTGAGGGCCTGAGCAAGCTGCTCATCACTTGGTGCTTGTCCATGCCAGCCGTAATCGCCTTCCATGAATGAAACACCTTTACCTTTAACTGTATTAGCAAGAATAACTGAAGGTTTTTCAGTCTCTTTTTTTGCTTCTTCAAATGCTGCAAGAATAGCGTCCATGTCATGGCCGTCAATTTCAATAACATTCCATCCGAAAGCTTCAAACTTCTTATCAACCGGCTTAATGCCCATTACAGAATCATTTGAACCGTCAATTTGAAGACCATTGTAATCTAGGATAGCTGTCAGGTTGTTTAGCTTGTAGTGAGCACCTGCCATTAGAGCTTCCCATACTAGACCTTCATTGATTTCGCCATCGCCAAGTAGAGTGTAAACTCTGTTGTCACGGCCATCAATTTTGTTTGCTAGTGCCATACCCACTGCAGTGGAAATACCTTGGCCTAGAGAACCTGTTGACATGTCAACACCTGGTGTGCCTTTCATGTCTGGGTGACCTTGAAGCATTGCACCAAACTTACGTAGCTTTAGCAGTTCTTCTTTAGCAAAGTAACCACGGTTAGCAAGTGCTGCATAAAGCACTGGCGCCGCATGACCTTTTGAAAGAACAAACTTGTCTCTGTTTTCTTTCTTTGGTGCCTCTGGGTCAATATCCATAACGTTAAAATATAGTGCTGCAACAATGTCGGCAGCTGACAGTGAACCACCTGGGTGGCCCGAGCCTGCCGCGTTAATCATACGAACAATATCTTGACGCATGATATTCGCTGTAGCTTTAAGCTCAGCAACATTCTGATTCATGTGTGTTTCTCCCTTCGTTTTTCCTAAAGCTGTGATTTATGTAAGAACACAAACGCTTTAGGTTATGGATTAACTATTTCTCTAAACCCTTCGCCAAGGACTTCATGGGTTGTTGAAACCATTATAAATGCACGTGGATCAACTTCCATAACAATGTCTTTGAGCTTCGAGACCTGTGCACGGTTAACCACAACAAGTAAAACTTGTTTGTCTTTGCCCGTGTACATGCCCTTACCATAAAGACTCGTTACACCACGTTCCAATTTTTCTATAATGACATCACTAATCTCTTGAGGATGATCAGTGATGATATGAAACGACTTAGAATAATCAAGACCTTCCACTATAAAGTCTGCGACTTTTACAAGCACATATAGACCTATCATGGAATAGAGTGATGTTTCTATGCGCTGGTCCACAACACCAGCTGCAAGTATTACAAATAAATCTAGAATCATCATCATTTTTGCAATAGAAAAGCCTGGGAATAATTTATTCAGTATTGCACCGCCTAAATCTGTGCCTCCCGTTGTTCCACCGCTTCTAAAAACGAGACCGATTCCCACACCAACCATAATGCCACCAAATATTGAAGCCAGTAGCACATCATTTGTTGCCATATAGGAAACATTGTCCCTTGAAAACATCCATAAAAACACACTAAGTGCAGCTGTTCCATATGCTGTTTTGACGCCAAATGAACGTCCTAGCACATAAACACCTGCAATGAAAAGGGGCACATTGATTAAAATGTTGGTCACATAAATCTCAATGCCACTTAATTTTTTTATGACTATGGCAAGCCCTGTTACGCCACCTGGCGCAATCGTGTTTGGTTCAAGAAACAGTACGAGTCCTGCCGCTAGAAGGAATGTTCCCACTGTTAGCAGTAGATAATCCAGAATCACTTTATACAAATTCTTTGACATAAGACACGTCCTTCCATTAAATGTGAACCCTTGAAATAATCACATTTTGCGCTGGAATCAGCTCACAGTATCCGATTATAACATAGATTAATGAACATGCAAGGGAACAAATGCCCTAATCAAGTTCATGACAAATTATCTTAGGATCTTCCAAAACAAAGAATTCAGGTCGTCTGAGGCAGACAGTATCTTTGAAATTTTAAATAATCTTATGAAAATTTTATATAATTTAATAGACTTGTGAATATGTCATATGTCATGTAAATAGGTCTTTTCGACTTAATCAGAAGTGTTTTAGATTCGATCCACCTGTAAAACAACATAGAAAAAGCAAATGACCATGCTCAGGCAAAATCATTTACTTTGGCCCAGATTACCAATTTCATCAGCAATCCAGGTGTACATTTATTTTGAAACATCACGCGATAGCAAAACTTTTATCAAAAATTTTGGCAATGACATCATGCGTCCTATTCGGCTAGGTTCCCTGAGCAGTCTGTAAAACCACTCCAGGTTGAGATCAATAAATATTTTAGGCGCTCGTTTTGACGATCCTGCCCAAACATCAACACTGCCACCCACACCCATAGCAATTTTTGTGTTCAGTATTTTTCTATGTTCATAAATCCATTTTTCCTGTTTAGGACAACCAAGGGCAACAAATAGAATGTCGGGCTTTACTTCGTTGATTTTATCAACGACCCTCAGCTCATCATCATCTTTGAAATAACCGTCATGATACCCCGCTATTTCTATATTTGGATATTTGTCCTTGATTTTGTTACATGCCTTTTCAGGTATGCCTGGCTTTCCGCCTAAGATAAAAATAGATCCATTCGTGTTGTTACAGAACTTGAGCATGCGTTCCATAAATTCAATACCAGGCAGTCTTTCCTCAAGCCCAAGATTATGAATACGTGATGCGTAAATAACGCCAATCCCATCTGGAATCACAAGGGATGCATCTAGGAGTGCATCTTTTAGATCTTGATCTTCCTGTGCCATCATGATGATTTCAGGATTTGGTGTGTATATTGCATTAAATGTACCTTGCTTGAACAGAGACAGAAATTTATTGTATGCTTCATCAGCATTCAACTTATCAATTCTTACGCCTAGAATTTTGACCGATTTGGTGTCCATGCTTACTTCCCCTTCTGCATTAAGTCTCCAAGAATCGCTTCATTGGTCTTAAACTTCAACTGAAGTTCATTGACATGTTCTCTAAGATAGGTTTTCGCTGAGTCATGATTGTCCATAAGTTGGTCCAGTGCCATTTTAATCTTATCTGAATTAAAATCCTTCACCGTACAAACAGCTTCAAGGCCCAGGGTCTCAAGAAAATAGTCGATCTTGGGGTCATATGAGATACCAATCAGCGGTACCTCAGCAACTGCTGAAAATATAAGCGAATGAAGTCGAACACCCACCAGGGCATCCAGATTTTCCACCACGCTCATAATCTCACTGGCCGTATATTCTTTGTCTATTACAGCCACAGTATCCGATTTTGCAAAGTTGCAAATATCCAAATCCTCTTTTATATAAAAGGGGATCATTAGGATATTATACGACTCAGTCAGTGATTGTATCAGGTTTTTCAATTTTTGTCTATCTGCACGGGTTTTAAAATCCTTTGTACGCATTGATAGGCCTACAATAGGCTTGTCATCAATTGGTCTGTTAAAAGCCCTTTTAATTATTTTTTGACCCGTATCTAGTTCTATTTTTTCCATGTCTACAACCGGATCTGCAGTGACATGTATTTTATCAGGCTGAATGCCCATATCGATGAGATCAATTTTAGAATTTTCTTCCCGCACCGTAATGGCGTCGACCTTTTGCAACACCCATTTCATTATCTTTCTATTGATGTCCTTATTCACAGGCCCTATTCCATGAGAATAGAGCATTATCTTTTTTCTAAACATCAATCCAAAAATAATCACAGCCAGGTAGTAATGAATGCTTCTCTTGCTTGTGGTGTCTTGAAGTAGGCTACCACCACCTGAAATAAGCACATCTGTATTTTTTACAGCCTTTATAACCGAGAAGACTTTTGATCTATGTACAGTCTTAATGCCCAAGTCACGCTCCGTTTTTTTCAGGGGACGCCGTTAAGACTGTCAATTCAATTTTTTCATCCATCCTGGAAATCGAGCGTATCATTGTTTCAAGAATGGCTTCGTCACCCAGGTTATTAAATCCATAATAGCCTGATATGAGTGCCTTATTCATTCAGATATCTTCCTCTCAAATTCACTAGAACACGTACGAGGACATTGATAATCAGTATACCGACAATTCCTATCAGGGCGCCTAATCCAGCTCCATAAATGGTACGAGCTATGGATAGGTAAAGCGGGGCACGTAGATGGCTAAATGTGTTGACGACTGATGTAATACCAATCATCACAACCGCCGCAAACGGGAATACCAATGACTTCCACCCTTTTAAGGCAAAGTAAGACACAACCATAACCGATGGGAAAGCAAGAAGCAGTTCCTTTGATCGCGGTCTGGCTAAGAAATTGTACTCAAGGAAGTTTCTAAACAACATTTCAAGATTTGAAGGCTGAATTGTTGTTTCATGTCCAGTTCTAGCTATATATACTACACCAAGTATCCCTACCACTCCCAGTATTAGGAGATGGAGAACCTTGATTCGTTCATTTACCAGTGCTTTAAGATCGAAAATATAGGTTTCGTTCTCACTCATATCACGTATAGGTCTGTCATAGCCAAATCGCAATATATATATAATACAAAATAGGGCCAGCGGAGCCAGTTGGCTCACCTTGACGCCTCTAAAGAATTCCATTTCAAGCAAATAGGCAGAACTTGATAAAATGCTTCCAACAAATATCCCCCCCACCATGGCAATTGAGGCCACAATAAGAAGTAGGGATAGACCTTTTAATATAATGCTCTGCATTTTATCTATTTGTCGATTCACTATAAACTGCTTTAAGACATCCATCATTGCAATTGCAGCTAGGGTTGGGAATAGAACAGATGCCCCCAGTGCCATTACAATCACAGACAGGTTCGGCACCACAAAGTTTGCCCCTGTGACCCCCAGAACTCCCACAGATAGAAGAAGGGCCTGCACTTTATCACGCATCGGAAATAAGCTGTTTAGTGCAATGATTCCAAGAACCACAAGACCATAACCAATCACGCATAAATTAATAACACCAGGTTCATTATATGCTAGCTTTGATGCATTTCCTAATGATATTTTGTGCTCTGCCAGTCTATTCTGCAAATTATTAAAGGATTCTGTATAAATTTCTGGGTCTGTTATATAAATAATTTCATTGTCTTTATCCCGAAATGGTCTAAAATAGACACTTCTGATATTTCTTTCCGTAACGGCCCGGTAAATTGTGTTCTCAATTTCCTCAGCCCCTTATAGCCATACCACTGGTATCTTTCCTGGATGTATCCCACTACAGGAAAAACGCGTACAGCATCATAATCAAGCATTTCTGTTAACTTAACCAGACCCTCTTGCTTAACCTGAGACCTTTGTACACCGGTTTCTATTAAGCCTGTTGATATATGATTTTCCTTCATATAATTGTAAATGTCATCAAGACTTTCTGTTTTGGAATTGTATCCAAGAACGGACTCACCTTGAAAAACAAAGTATTTTGGTAAAATATCAAAGGCCTTCATTTCATTTTCAAAGGCTTCTACCAGTTTTTCTGGATATCTGTCAAAATTACTTGGCCGTGGCAAAACTTCCAAACCACTTGCCTGAACTTGGGCGATCACATCACCATCAAAGCCAAGACCAATCCAGCTGAGTTTTGAATCCACAAGCTTACGTAGGGTCCTTTTACCTTCCCCTTCTTCATCAACCAAATAGCCTGTTTCTGCATAGAGACCTTCCTCAGGCTCACCATCTAAAACAATAACGTAGTTGTCCCCTTCAAAGCCCTTGAAGAAAGATTTAGGGTAGCGCTCTGACAAACCTTCCATTATAAAGTCATACCATACTTCTGACTCTGTTAGAACGATCATGTCAAATTTGTCTGTCGAGTTTTTTACATAGTTTGCCACTTTCTCTGATACACGGCTTTGCCAGTAAATGTCCTCAGTGAATTTTGCCATCACCTCATACTCAATGGGCTTTTGGTCTGCTTTTAAGTTTTCAAGAGTGCTTTCCTTTACAGCAACACTTGTGAAGCCCAGCGACTTGAAATGTTTAAACCAGTAGGCAAGATCGTATTCAGACTGGTCTGCAAGCAGTTTTGCTTCTTCGTAGTCAAGACTCATTTCAACAGTTTTGTGGGCGCTTTCCACACCGATTCTGTCAAAGGCCACAATCCCCACAACAATTAGACTGATCACCAGTATAATCATGTATAATTTTTTTAGCATAATCGTCCACCAATTCCTTATATGTATTGTCTTTCTATTTGAGCGACTTGCAAATCATCATTCAAGAACTCTTTCTATACCATATATAGAAACATAAGAACCAAAAATTCTATATGGTATATAGATAGAAGGCATTGATCTGTAAATTTTGCAAGCGCCTGAATTATATGTTTTTTCTCTCATAATATATGTTTTCTTTATATATAACTTTTCTTTCATATATAATTTTTCTTTCATAGAGAAGGCAAAAGCCTGTTCTTGCTTTTGCCGCTATGCACACACTTCCATTATTAACCACAACACCGCCCCAACCGAGTCATGGCTGACTATCCTCTCTGAAATGAATTTAAAATCATATGTGGGATGGATGGTGATTTTGGCTCTAATTTTCTACAACTGTATAAGGCCCCTTGATCATAACCCATGCATCACTTGTAATGGCCACTCCACGACCATCATTTTGGGGATTAAGTATTTGGTGGTTCTTTGGAACTTTCTTGCCCTGCGCTATATCATAGCCTTCCGTTAGATTGGCAAGTCCCCCATTGGCTGACGCAATGGCCACCCCTTCACCTGATCTGAGAATGAACTCAGAACTGTCTCCAAGATAGACCATACTGCCTGCCTTGACTTCTACAATTTCAAACAGGGCCCCACCCCCATTTGAAGAGGGACTAGACTCTTCAGCAAGTTTTGATTCAAGATACGTGTCCAGTTCTTCAAATCTCTTGTCCACATAACTCAACGTGACAAGGGGGTCTGATTCTGTCCCTGGCGCCGCCTGAGACATTTGTCTTGGTCCTGTAAGCGTTAAACCGATAACAAGGCCTAAGGCCACCAATCCTATATTTTTAAATGCTCGCATTTTATGCCTCCTAGTATTCCCACAAGAACTTCTATCAAATGATCCGTAAATACTTTCATCATCCATGTTGGTAAAATAAATTAACGGCCTACAAAACAGCTTATTATTTCACGACACCATTGATGCAATTTATCATAAGCTCTAAATTCCAAAAGAAACGTCTAAGTTTCCACGTATATTTTACTATAAATAATTTCCTATTACAAAAGCTTGTGTGGATTGAAACCACTTCGTAACACAATACCATACCAGATTTTATTTGCTAAAGGGGTCGGGACCGATAAAGACCTATTCTTTTATTCAATATAAAAAGCCAAGCATATGCTTGGCTTATAATTTAATAAAATATGTTATTTAGGGTCGTGCCACTATGTAGACTCGAACAAGCCGAGTGATATCATTAATCCGCGATCTACTTCTTCAACAAGTTCTGGTGTTAGAGCACCAATTTTTTGAATAAGTCTTCGCTTATCAATGGTACGAATCTGTTCGAGTAGTATGACGGAATCTTTAAGCAGGCCAACTTCGTCCTTACGTACCTCAACATGAGTAGGCAGTTTGGCTTTGGAAATCTTTGCAGTGATTGCAGCAACTATAACCGTTGGACTATACTTGTTTCCGACATTGTTTTGCACAATAATAACGGGTCTTTGTCCCCCTTGTTCTGATCCCACGACCGGATTTAAATCTGCGAAATACACCTCTCCTCGTTTAACGATCAAGATCGTCCTCGCTTTCCAGCTGGCTCTCGTAGGATTCTAGGCATCCAACATCCGAACACAAACCTGATTCGGCCATGTTTAGATTGATATCAGCCATGCGCTCATAACCTGAACGTAATTCTTCCAGTACACCATCCATTTTAATTGGCGCTTTGAAATGAAATTCTCTACTTAAGTTCCTCTTTATCATTTCTGGGTTGCTGCCAACCTTTAGTTCTGCCATTAATTCACCCGGCAGTTCGATTTGTACTTGCTTAATATCTTTCATCTGGGACACCTCCAATTTTAGCCAGTATGTATGAAGGGACAAAGTCATTATAATAATAGATTACCACAATGTAAAGCGATAAGCTATATTTGTAATATACAGAAAATTCACAGTAACACAATTTTAAGATTAAAGGTTGATTACCTTATAGGACTGCAAGAGCATCCTTAATTTGGATAATTTCATCCTGTGCCTTATATACCCTTGGAACTCTTTTGCTAATCATACAAACAACTTCATAATTGATAGTATTGATCCAACCAGCCACTTCATCTATAGATATGAACTTATCTTGACCAGTGCCAAAGAGTGTGATTTCATCCCCTCTTTGTACATCAAGTCCTGTTAAGTCAACCATACACTGGTCCATGCAAATTCGTCCAATAATAGGTCTGATTTCTCCACCTACAATGGCCTTTGCCTGACCTGTATATAGGCGGGTGTAACCATCGGCATAACCAAGGGGTATTGTTCCAATTCTCGTGTGCTTGTCCGTTGTGTACAGAAGACCATAGCTCACTCCAACACCTGGACCAACATCCTTTACATGACTAATTCTAGCTTTAAGGCTCATAACCTCTTTTAATTTCACATTTTCATGAGAAACTTCATGGGAAGGATATAATCCATAGAGCATAATACCTGCTCTGACCATATTGTAATTGATTTCTGGTAAGTCTATTATGGCTGCTGAATTGGATACATGTTTGATTGGAATATGAATATCCCTATTTTCAAGTGCCTCTATGACTGCATTGTATTTTTTGACCTGACCCAGTGTGTAGGATTTATCCACTTCATCTGCGACCGCAAAGTGGGTATAGATCCCTTCAACCTCTATGTTGCCAAGCTTAGAAATATACTCTGTCACAATTACAGCATCATCTTCAGCCCTTAGACCTAGACGCCCCATGCCCGTGTCAATTTTCACATGGACTTTTGCTGTAACCTTATTCTCTTTCGCCACCCTATCTAAGGCTTCAGCTTGTTCAAAAGCATACACAGTCTGAATCAAATTATGCCGAATGACTTCGTCAGAGTCTTCTTCAGGTGTGTACCCTAAAACTAAAATAGGCACATCCTTATAGGCTCTTCTTAACTGGACAGCTTCTGTCAATGTGGCAACAGCGAATCTGTCTGCACCATTGTCAAGGAGTGTTCTTCCGATTTCCACAGCCCCATGTCCGTAACCATCGGCTTTAATAACTGCTGTTACAAGGGCATATGGTTTTGTCACACGGCGCACTTCTCTGATGTTGTGTGCAAGATGGTCTAGGTTTACTTCCGCCCATACGGGTCTTCTCAGTTGTTGTTGCATGTTTCTTCCCCCCGGTTAAAATCATACACTTGTTGAGTTTCATCTGTCTAAATATACTGTTTATTGAGCGACTTACAAAATATCATTTTAGAACCTTCGCTGTACTATCATATAAATTTTAAGAGTCAGAAATTCTATCTATGGTTCAGCGAGGGCATATGTCTGTAATTTTGAAAGCGCCTGCTTTATAAAGAATTGTTCGACAATTCAAGTCGAACAATTGGCCTTTGCCTTTCAGCAAAAGCCAAGTTTACTTCACTCTCGAATTATACCCTAATTAATCGACAAGTTCCATGAGTGTATGTGTCAAACCACTCACAATATCGCCTGCTAGAAGGCCAAACTCACCCTTGCGTCCTGCCATAATATCCCCTGAACGACCATGTATATGGACACTTAAAAGAACGGCATCAGATGGTTTCATGCCTTGGGCTATGAAGCCTGTGATAATGCCTGTTAAAACATCACCACTGCCTGCTGTTGCCATACCGCTATTGCCTGTTAAATTGACAAAAACGTTCCCTTGAGGCATTGCAATAATTGTACGCGATCCCTTTAATACGAGAATCACACCGTGTTTTTGGGCAAATTCTCTGGATATATCTATGGGGTTTTCGCTGATTTCTTCCACAGTCAAACCTGTCAACCGAGCCATTTCGCCTGGATGTGGTGTGAGGACAATATCCGCCTTCTTGTGGTCCAGCCATGATACATTTTTGGCTAAAACATTCAGGCCGTCTGCATCAATGACCATTGGACACTCCACTTCATCAAGCATTTGTCGAACCAGTTCAGACATTTCACTGGACATGCCACAGCCTGGTCCTATAGCCACAACATCAGCCTCAGAGGACTCTTTTATAATTTTCGTAATTTGATTGATATTGATCACACCGCGTCGCATTTCATTTAAAGGAATCGTGACAACTTCTGGAACACTGGTTGTGATCAGCAAATTGAGACTTTCTGGTATATAGAGCTTAAGAAGACCAAGACCACTTCTTAAAGCCGCCTTGCACGTCAATATGGCTGCACCCGTCATGCCTGAACTTCCAGCTATAACATGTGCTTTCCCATACGTTCCTTTATGAGAGTTGCGTGGTCTGTCAGGCAAGAGCTTAACAATACGCTCCTCCGTTATTATATGATGCTTCATATCCACTTCGCCAATGGCCTTTTGAGGCAGACCAATCTGTCGAACCACAAGTTCACCATTAAAATCTGCACCTGGATACATGATGTTTCCTAGTTTAGGCAAGGCGAATGTAACCGTTTTATGAGCTCTTACTGCGCTGCCCATAACCCTTCCTGTATCACCACTTATTCCTGATGGTATATCGACAGAAACTGTGCATAAACTTAAGCGATTCACCACATCAATGGCACCTGCATGAATGCCCTGAACTTCTTTTGAAAGACCAGTCCCAAAAATTGCATCCACAACCACATCGTGAACAGGTATGAGCTTTTCAAGTTTTATGAGTCCACCTTGGTCATTCACATTGTCAATTTGAATATCAAGCTTCCTAAGAACTTGTAAGTTTAAGGATGCGTCCCCAGCAATATCTTTCGGTTGTCCCACAATAAAGAGTCTGATTTTCACACCTTGATTGTGAAGGTGTCTTGCAATGACAAAACCATCGCCTCCATTGTTGCCTGTGCCACACAAGATTAAAACTTTGTTGACAGGTTTGTCTAAATTATTAATTTCATCCACGACAGCACGACCAGCGTTCTCCATTAGGACAATGCCAGGTATGCCATACTTTTCTATTGTTACCCTGTCAATTTCACGCATTTCATTATTTAAGGCAAGTTTCATAAGATCAACCCCTTATACTGCCACGCCATTTGCTACCGCATACGTCTTGCAATGTGAGATAGAAAGCATAATTTGAGAAATCTCCAAATCTTTCGCTACCTGATCTGCTCCATTGTAAAGATAAACGACCGGTTTTCCCAGTTCATCTCTAAGTATTTCAATATCGGTCCACTGAAAACCACGTAAACCTGTGCCGAGAGCCTTTACTACCGCCTCTTTTGCGGCAAAATTGCCAGCCACGGATTCTGCCTTCATATTTTAGACGTGAAATAGGCTATTTCACGCTCTGTGAAAAGCCGCGTTAAGAAACGATCTGTCTTTTTCATTGCTTTTTCGATTCGATCGATTTCAATTATGTCCACACCAATTCCCTTGACCATGACATCATCTCCAAACACGTCTTTTTCGGATTCGTTCTTGCTTCGCTTCCGCGACCGTTGTACCATTATATCATAGAAATCTTAGGGATAAAACGAGGTGAAAAATGTCGAAATATATCTGCAACTCATGTCATAATAAGGTTCAGTATGATGAGTTCTATACAACAAGTTCATCTGAGTCTCCTAGTGCTGTATACGCATATTGTAGACATTGTCAGACTAGAGCCTGGGGCGGACTAAACTTCCACCCGGCCATGAACGAACTATTCAATAAGCACTTTCAGCCAAATTGGGAGTATGACTCTGCTGAAGCCAAGGCGTATTGTAAAGATATTGTGCTCGAGAAAAATGATTAAGTCTTGAGTGTATTGATCAGAGCCACTAACAAATGTCTGATTAGATCGGCTTTTAATGAATCGGTTTCTAAGCCAATC
>LQAJ01000157.1_pt1 | contig 30247 bp, 38 predicted proteins | sample 1535811 | NCBI WGS metagenome assembly LQAJ01 (sample SAMN04331587, study PRJNA305678) | bioreactor metagenome | isolation source: bioreactor_6 inoculated with Wadden Sea sediment 2nd replicate of a... | place: Germany: Wadden Sea, Janssand Flat
CGATGACGAGAACGTGTCCGGCACCGCCTTTGTGCATGTCGTGTGCGGGTGTTGGGATGCGGGACATGGCATTTTGTGAAATGAGATGGTGTCGAACGGGATGCCGTTCCCTTATCTGTCTGGGGATTCCGATGGTGCGGACATCAAGCACTCCGGTATGCCTTGCAGCTTCGGGCATGGCGAGTCCCAGTTTGGCTGCCTGAAAGGTGACAGTCGCATCTGCCCTGACCGCTTCCGGTTGCGGAGAGCCGGTCATGCCGTTTAGGCCGGAGGGAATATCCAGAGAAAGCGTGAACGCCTTGTCTCCCATGCGGTTGATGGTACGGATGAGGTCAAGGGTGTCAGCTCGCAGTTCTCCCTGAAAACCTGTGCCGAGCAGACCGTCGATGATAATGTCCGGCTGCGGGAGTGTGCTGAAGTCTACACTTGGGAGATATTTAAGTGGTATGCCGAGTTTTTGTGCCCACTTGAGGTTGGTGCGGGTCTCTCCGCGATAGTGCTTTTTCGGTTTGGTATGAAAACGGTTACTTCCGCGTCGTGTTCCGTGAGGTGGCGTGCTACGGCAAGGGCGTCGCCGCCATTATTGCCTGCCCCTGCGAAGCAAAATATCTCCCTGCCTCGCACGGAACCGTATTCCGACAACAGTACGTCAAGAGCTTCGCGACTGGCAGATTCCATCAGGGTCACACCGGGAATGCCGATTGCCTGTATTGTTTCCCGGTCCCATATGACCATTTCAGCAGGAGTTGGCAGAGGTAGAAACACGGAGTCTCCTTCTTTTATCGAATCTAGTCTTCCAGTACCACGGTGGCGGCTGCGGTGTCACGGGAGTGGGTCAGTGAAACATGAGAATTTCTGGCACCGAGTTTGTCGAATACTTCACGACCTCGGCCAAGGAAGAAGATTCGGGTTTGCCGCTTTGAGCGTGTACGACTTCAATACATTTGAAGTGTACGCCATCGGCAAAGCCGGTTCCCAGCGCCTTGACGGCGGCTTCTTTTGCGGCAAACAGTGCTGCGAGACGGGGAACTGGATTCTTTTTCGGTAATTGATCGAGTTCGCGTTCTGTCAGGATCTTTTCGGCAAAGCGTTTGCCGTATTTTCCCCAGAGTTCACGAATTCGATCTATTTCCGCAAGGTCTATGCCCAGTCCCCGAATCATTGCTGCTCCTAATCTACGAAACCGCGTACAAGTTCTGCCATGTCGCGGACGGCTCGGTCGAGTCCGACGTAAATGGCGCGGGCCTGATGGAGTGGCCGATGGAATATTCACTGATATTGGCAACATCCTTGAAAGCGAGGATGTTACGGTAATTTAGGCCATGTCCAAGGTTGATTTTGAGGCCGAGATAGTGTGCCTGCTTTATGCCGTCAAGGATCTTGGTAAGTTCTTTTTCCCGTTCCTTGAAGTTTTTGGCATCGGCGTAGTGTCCAGTGTGAATCTCAATGAATTCCGCACCGATGGCATGAGCCGCTTCCACCTGTCTGGGGTCAGCGTCAATGAACAGGCTGGATCGAATTCCCCGATCGTGAAGCGGGGCGAGGTAGTCGGCAAGTTCCTTTTCCCTGCCAATGCAGTTGAGGCCGCCTTCGGTGGTCAGTTCCTGCCTTTTTTCGGGAACAAGACAGACCATTTCAGGATCAACTTCAAGAGCAATGCCCTGCATTTCCTTTGTGGCCGCCATTTCCAGATGCAGACGGGTGTTGCATGTCTCTTTAATGAGTTTGACATCGCGGTCCTGAATGTGTCTGCGGTCTTCGCGCAGGTGGACAATGATGCCTGTGGCTCCGGCCATTTCGGCCATGTATGCGGCGGTAACGGGTTCAGGTTCAATGCCCATTCTGGCCTGTCGCAGAGTGGCTACGTGATCGACGTTCACAACGAGTACCGGCATGTGATATTCCTCCAAATGGGGTGATTGCTTTATATTCTTGGAGATTAAGCGTTCTTTTCCGGAATGGCAACTGTGTTGAGCAGTTTGTCTTAATGGGAGCGATTTCTGCTATATGTTGACAGGAAAACCCCGCAAGATGTATCGCGTACCCCTGAAAAAGAAATAAACTTTTATTTTGGAGATATAAATTCAATGAATGTATGCATCGTCGGCACAGGATATGTCGGTTTGGTTTCTGCCGCGTGTTTTGCCGAAATGGGCAATAATGTTTTTTGCGTTGATGTGAATCCACAGGTCGTTGAAACTCTGGAAAGTGGCAAAGTTCACATCTACGAACCCGGGCTTGAAGAGCTTGTCAGGCGGAATACGGCTGAAGGCCGGCTTCGTTTTACTACGGATTTGGGTGAAGGGATGCGCGACGCCTTGGTTGTGTTCATCACTGTCGGCACCCCGTGCGCTGATGACGGTTCCTGTGATTTGTCTTTTGTCGATGCTGTAGCCCGTGAAATTGGGCAGCGTATGACCAGTCCGAAGATTGTGGTGGATAAATCCACTGTTCCTGTGGGCACGGCAGATCGTGTTCGTGAGATAGTTGCCGGGGAACTGGAGAAGCGTGGTGAGGACATTCATTTTGATGTCGTCTCCAATCCCGAATTTTTGAAAGAGGGCGATGCTGTCAGTGATTTCATGAAGCCTGACCGTGTCATCGTCGGAACTGGCGATGAAGAGTCTGCCAAGGTCCTGCGTGATTTGTATTCCCCCTTTGCCCGCAGCAGGGAGAAGCTGATCGTTATGGGCGTACGCAGTGCGGAAATGACGAAGTATGCTGCCAACTGCATGCTTGCCACCAAGATTTCCTTTATCAACGAAGTCGCCAATATTTGCGAGCGCGTTGGTGCCAATGTCAGTGAAGTGCGGGCCGGGATCGGTTCTGATAGCCGTATCGGTTACAGCTTCATTTATCCCGGTGTGGATATGGTGGTTCCTGTTTCCCCAAGGATGTGAAGGCGCTGATCGGCACAGCGAAAGAATACGGCTATGACGCGAAGCTCATTCGCTCCGTGGATGAGGTGAATGATATTCAGAAGCGCGTGCTGGCCGAAAAGGTCAAGGCTTACTTCGAGCCGCAGGGCGGTGTGGAAGGGCGGACGCTCGCTTTATGGGGAATTGCGTTCAAGGCCAACACTGATGATATTCGTGAAGCCTCGGCAACTGAAGTCATCAAGGATTTGACAAGCCTTGGCATGAAAGTGAAGGCTTTTGATCCTGTGGCCAATGAGCGTGCCCGTGAGGAAATCGGCCATATCGAAGGGTTGGAAATCCTCGACAGCCAGTATGACGTGCTGGAAGGTGCTGATGCTCTTGCTGTGGTGACTGACTGGAACCAGTTCCGCGACCCCGACTTTGAAAAGATAAAGGATCTTCTCAAGGCTCCGATCGTTTTTGACGGACGGAACCTGTATGTCCCGGAACGTATGGGAGAAGCCGGTTTTGCCTATTTCAGTATCGGACGTCTTCCGGTCGAGTAAGGGCGGACAGAAAATATCAATAAAAAAAGCCTGTCTCGGATGTCGAGACAGGCTTTTTACCGGAAAAATTTTATTATCAACACTGACCTTTGGCGCAGGTGCGGAACTGGAGTTCCTGCAGAATGACTCTTTCATACTCCGGATTGTATTCAAGGTCCGTCTGTTCTTCCTGGTCAAGCATTTTTGCAAGCTGCTGAGTTTCTTCCCAGAAATCCAACAACTCTTCGTCGGCCAGATTTTTTACCTGTTCTTCGAGAGAACTCTGGGCATTGAAGGAGGCGTATTGACCCATGTGACGAGGTCCGTCCTTTTTTTTAAAATTTCTAAGTAAATCAACTCTATAGAGTTAAAGTCAAACCTACGTTAGTCATTTATTATGTGTCCGTCAACAAGACTTTGCGGGGATTATGTTATAACTGACACAACGGATATGAATCATTGGTTTAATATTTGAGAGTTTGAAAGTGCTGTCCGTGTTTGCCTTGTTTCGAATACGGATAAGTCGCCATGCGTTTCTGTTGTTTGGCGGCGTTCATATTTAGATTGACAAGAAAGTCTCTGATTGACAGATTGAATTGGACGAAAATAGCCAGTTATTTTTCACTTATCGGAGCGCTTGGCGAGGTTTCCATGAACGTTGAAGTCGAAGATCTGATTGACGTTGAAGAGGTTGAGGGGGATCAGGAACTCATACAGCTCGTCACCTTCAGCATTGGCGAGGAAGAGTTCGGGGTTAACATCCTTCAGGTACAGGAAATAATTCGTACCATGGAGATTACCACTGTCCCCCGTGCTCCTGAATTCGTTGAGGGCGTTATCAACCTGCGCGGCAAGGTTATCCCCATTGTCGATATGCGCAGCCGGTTCGGGCTTGAGTCCAAGGAACACGACAAGTACACCCGTATAATCGTTATCGAAATCGACATGATAATTGTCGGTTTTGTTGTTGATGCCGTGTCCGAAGTCTTGCGTATTCCTGCCAATTCCGTTCAGCCTCCGCCGCCGGTTGTTGCCGGTATGGATGCGGATTATATTGATGGCGTGGGCAAACTCGATGACCGCTTGCTTATTCTGCTTGATCTTGATTCTTTGCTTGATAACGAGGAAAAGGAAGTTCTGAGCGGCGTTTGATCCGTTGTTTTTCCAGGTGACAAGCCGCCTGACTCCCGATAGGGAAAAGGCGGCTTTTTTATTATGCATATTTTCTCACAGCGACTTTATTCATGACATCCACGTTTCCTGACGCCATATCCCGATTTATTGACGGCTCTTCGGAATCGGTCCGCGTATTCAAAAGCGGACCGGGGACGCAGGCGTTTATTGCCAGTTCGTTGCTTGAAAAGGGCAGCAGTGCGGCTATTGTTGTGCCCGGTGCGGCGGAGTTCAAGCAGATGCGTGCCTTGCTCGGTTTGCTGTCATCCGGCGGAGCTGGTGAATATGCGCCCATGTGGGAACGCGATTGGATCAGTATCGGTCCGTATGTTTCACGACGACCCGATGCCGAGGCATGGGGCGACCGTTGGGCTGCTTTGTATGCCTTGCTGTATGGCAAAAAGCCGTGTGGCGTACTGATGACCGTGGATAACCTGTTGCCGCACTGGCCTTCTTCCACCGTGCTTCAGGAAAACTGGGCAACGCTTACCAAGGGTGAGGAGATGTCGCCGGATATTCTCCTTGAGCAGCTTGTTTCATGGGGATATGTCCGCCGAAAAATTGTTTCCGGTCCCGGTGACATGGCGGTGCGTGGAGATATTCTTGATATTCATGCCGCCGGTTATGATTTGCCGCTTCGCCTTGAGTTCTTTGGTGACATTCTTGAGGAAATTCGGTTGTTCGATCCTGCGACCCAGCGGTCGAAGGTTGATCTTGCTGAGGCCGTGCTGCTGCCGGTTTCGCCGGGGATTACTACGGACAGTTATGCAGAACAGGCTCGGGAGGTCTGGGCTAAACTGCGTAAGACGGGTGAAATCGGTTCTGCCGAGGAACATGCGCTTCTGGAGCGTCTGGATGCAAATGACGGATTTGTCTGGCCGGGTATGTACTACGCCGATCCCGTAGGGTTGGAATCATTCTTTCCGGCAAACATGTCATATCTTCTGTCTGCCGGAGCGACACTGCGGGCGCGGCTTGAAGATCAGGATCAGGCGTGGCGTGATTTCGTTGACGAGGAAGGGCGGCAGAAAGGTGTCCGCTGGCCGTTACGATTCTTTTGCCGATCACACGATGGTGCGCGTGATGTCTGGCAGAACACGCGACAGATCGTATTTGAAGAATTGACCATGGGACGGGAGAAGGACGGAATTGATCTTGCGGAAAATCCGTACAGTGATTTTTCCGATCTGTTCTGGAAGCCCGAAGCCTCTCGTCGTCCGTGGTCGACTCTTATGAATGGTCTCAAGGAATGGTGTCGTTCCGAGTTCCAGACTATTCTCAGTTTCCGGACAGAGCGTTCCCGCAAGAAATTTCTGGCATTGGCCGAACAGGAACAGTTGCCCATATCGTTGGAATATTCCCCTAGGGGGCAGGGGCTTTTTGCCTTGGTTTCCCCTTTGCGCAGGGGAATGGAGATGGTTTGGAGCCGGATTCGAGTCCTCGGGGAAGAGGTGTTGCAACCCGAAGCTCCTCGTGTACATACCGGGCGCGACAGCGCATTCAAAGGTCTTGAGAAGTACGACGATCTGACCGAGGGCGATCTGTTGGTGCACCGCGATTATGGATTGGCGCAGTTCGGTGGGCTGCACCATATGAATGTCGGGGATGCTGCCAATGACTACCTGCTGCTTTTCTTTTCCGGCGAGGACAAGCTGTTTCTGCCGGTGGATCGGCTTAATCTGGTGCAGCGTTTCAAAGGTCCCGAGGGGCCAAGTCTCCTTCTCTGGACAAACTGGGCGGAACTCGTTGGGCCAAGACGACTGCCCGTGTGCGGAAAGCTATCGAGAAAATCGCGCACGAATTGGTCGAGATGTATGCTTTCCGTCGGGTGGCAAAAGGCTTTTCCTATGGGAATCTTGACGACATGTATTCCGAATTCGAGGCGACTTTCGGGTTTGAGGAAACGCCGGATCAGGACAAGGCCGTCAGAGATGTTTTCCGTGATATGGAAAAGCCTGAACCTATGGACCGGCTTGTGTGCGGTGACGTTGGGTTTGGGAAGACCGAAGTCGCGTTGCGTGCTGCATTTCGTGCCGCTTTGGAAGGATTGCAGTCCGCATTGTTGTGTCCGACCACAGTGCTGGCGGAGCAGCATTACCAGACTTTTACCAAGCGTATGGAAGGATTTCCGGTTCGCATAGGATTGTTGAGTCGTTTTGTGCCCAAGAAGCGACAGAAGACGATTGTCGAGGCTGCGGCGCGTGGCGAGATCGATATACTTATTGGTACCCATCGAATTTTGTCCAAGGACGTCGAACTGCCGAATCTCGGACTGCTGATTCTGGACGAGGAGCAGCGCTTTGGTGTCAAACACAAAGAAAGACTGAAACATTTCAGGAATAATATCGATGTGTTGACACTGACAGCCACGCCGATTCCACGAACTTTGCAATTGTCGCTTTCCGGTATTCGCGGGTTGTCGGTCATTGAGACTCCACCGGTAGACCGCAAGCCGGTCGAGACGGCCATTTCTGAGCGAGATCCTCTTGAGATGAAGGGCGTTCTGCGGCGTGAACTTGATCGGGGCGGCCAGGTCTACTGGGTCTATAACCGTGTCAACGGGCTGGATCGGGTGGCGGAGTTTGTACAGGGACTGGTCCCGGACGCCAAGGTGGCAACCGCTCACGGCAAGATGACTGAAAAGGCACTTGAAGAGGCCATGCGTGGTTTCTGGCATGGTGAAATTGATGTTCTTGTCTGTACTTCCATTGTTGAATCCGGGCTTGATTTTCCCAATGCGAACACCCTTATAGTCGATCAGGCACAGCTTTTCGGGCTTGGACAGTTGTATCAGCTTCGGGGACGTGTCGGGCGAAGCGAAAAGCAGGCATACGCTTATTTTGTCGTTCCGAGTGTGGACGATTTAAGTGCAATTGTTCGTAAACGCTTGCGTATTATTCTGGACATGGATTATCTGGGAGCAGGATTCAAGGTCGCCATGGAAGATCTCAGGCTTCGCGGAGCCGGAAACATCCTTGGTGAGTCCCAGTCCGGGCAGATTGCCAAAGTGGGCCTTGATTTGTTTCTTGAAATGCTTGAAGAGGAAGTTCGACGCGTACGTGGCGAGTCTGATATCAGGGCCTCAGAGCCTGAACTCAATTTTGTTTTTGAGGCACATATTCCGAGTGATTTCGTGCCGGATTCAAAGGAACGGTTACGTTATTACAGGGCGCTGTCATCAGCTGGTGATGAACGGACTCTCAAGGAGCTTGAAGCCGAAATTCGAGATCGTTTTGGGCATCTTCCTGATGAATTGGAAGCGTTCATGGGAGTTCTGCGTCTGAAGCAGACCTTGTCGCGCCTTCAGGCAGGGCGGGCTGAACTGTATCCGGCCCGAATGGTCATTTCCTGGCCTGATGATGCTGTCGCGGTTAATCCGGAGCGGCTTATCAGGTGGGTTGGTGATCAGGGAGAGCGGGCACGACTCATTCCGCCAGCCAAGCTGGAAGTTCGATACGGTGATACGCATTCCATGCGGCAGGCTCTGGAGAATGTCGCTGTTGAATTGGAAGAATTGCTCGATCCTGCAGATGAAGGTAAGCAGAATTCATAATCTGGGATAATAGATATGTTTCGAAAAATATTTCCACTCATCATCCTGGCCTTGCTGCTTGGATGTTCCAACGAATCTGACAATATTGGTATTGTCGCACGAGTCAATGATGCTCCAATCTATCTTGCTGAATTGGAGTTTCAGCACGATCAGTTTCAGGCCGATACAGCCGGTTCATATGTGCCGAGCGTTGAAAAACTGAAGGGCGAATATGGGGAGATTCTGACGGATCTCATCGTGCAGGAGCTTGTCGTGCAGGAGCTGGCCCGTCAGGATTTGGGCATTACTGATCATGAACTGCTCAAGGCCGAAGAGGAAGTCCGTGCGGACTATCCGGAAGGGGCTTTCGATCAGATGCTGGTCGAAGAGTATATTGACCTCAAGGCATGGCGTCGGCAGTTGAAAAACCATCTGGCCATGAAAAAGTTTTTCCATCAGGTGCTCAGGCCCCAGATCAAGATAGATTACAAGGAAGCTGAAAAGTATTACCGGGAGCATATTTCCGATTTTTATCTGCCGGAAAGCCTGCGGATTCTGGTTGTTCGTGGCCCCAGCCGTGAAATCGTGGACCGGGCTGTCGAGAAATATCTTGCCGAGCAGAATCAGATTGATTTGACGACTGCTTTTGGTGAAGTCGAAACACGTGAGGTGGTTGTCCGCGAAGGACGGTTGTCGGCAGCGTGGAAAAACGCCGTGTCCAGCCTTGAGCCGGGACAGTCCAGCGGTGTCATCACCAATCGATTCGGTTTTGAAGCTTTGGTGCTGCTTGAACGCAGTCCGGCCAAGGTGCTTGCTCCGGCGCAGGCGTATCCGATTGTGGAAAAAGCTCTTCTTGAAAAAAAGCTGCGTGATGCTTTCGGGCATTGGCTCGAACCGACGCTTCAGGGAGCGGAAATCACGGTCAGCAGTCACTTGCTTCCGGAAAAACAGAGTCTGGCAGTGAAGTGCAGTCGGATGAATTGTCGGAGAGTTCCGTGATTGAAACTGCGTCTGAAAATGGTACCGAAGGATAGGAAATAGCCTTCGTTGCATGATTTTTGTAAAGAGACTATTATTCGTCAAAATATGGTTATTTGTCCGTTTTGGACTTTGAGGAGTGTATACGTGTCCCGATTTTTTCTGTTGAGCTGGATTTTGCTGCTGCTTTTTCCTGCGACGTCTTTTTGGGGAAGAGGTTGTCTATAATGAGATTCTGGTCAAGATAAACGAAGAGATTATCACTCAGTTTGATCTTGATGAGGAGTTGAAGCCCATTCTTGCCCAGATAGGCAATCGTGAGCTGAGCGCAGCGGAGAAAGAACAGTTGAACAAGCTTCGTAAGCAGACTCTTGAAAAAATGGTCAATGACGTTCTTTTGGCTCAGGAAATCAAGAAATATCAGATTTCGGTTCCCGATGAGGTCGTTGAAGATGAAATTCGCCGGACACAGGAACAGCGGGGCATGTCTGCCGAGCAGTTTGCCGCAGCTGTCGAGAAAGACGGCTTGACCATGGAGGATTTTCGGAGTCGTCTCAAGGGGATGATCGAAAACAGGAACTGCTTGGTTACATGGTTCATAGCAAAGTGCTTGTTACGGATAGCGAAATTCAAAAAGAATATGAAACCAGACACGACGATTATGCTCTTGAAAAATGGTTGAACTCGCCATTATCCTTCTTCCGTCCGATGTTGCCGCCAAAGAGGTGAAAAAGCGTATTGAAGACGGCGAGTATACTTTTGCGGAAGCTGTCGAGAAATATAGCGTGGGTCCGGGCAAGGATAAGGGCGGCTCCATCGGTGAGGTGGACTGGTCTGATCTGGCGGACGATTGGAGAGCCTCCATTGAAGGCGTTCCTGCAGGTGGTGTTGGGCTCCCCATTATCGTTCAGGAGAAAGAGGCTTTGTTGTCACCTGTGAAAATTGTTGATGACAGATTGGTGCCGCTCGAGGAAGTGCGTGACAGCATTTTGAAAATTTGATGCAGAAGAAGCGTGAAAAAGTTTTTGATGAATACTTTGAGAACTTGAAGCAGAGTTCTGTTATCGTCTATATGACCAAATAACTGTTTGAAAATTCCTGATATTTTGTGTTTGAAAATGGAGATATTGAATGAATTTTGAGGAACTTGGGCTGACGCTGAAGCGTGAAAGAGAAAGAAGGGGTTGAGCATTGAGCTGGTCATGGAAGCAACCAAGATCAGCCGGACCAACATTGTCGCCATGGAAGAAGGCGATCGATCTTCATTGCCGCACGCTGTTTATGCGAAGGGTTTTGTCAAGAGTTATGCCCGGTATCTTGGTCTGGATGCAGACGAGCTGTCCATGACTGTTGATCGCGAGTTCGTTGATGAAACTGAAGACCTGGAAGAAACAGCGTACGATGTTAGTCCTGCTGCGGAAAAAGCTTTTCAGGGAGCGGATGTGGTTGAAACGAAGAACCGATCCGTTTTGCCTATGCTGCTCGTGGCGGTCCTGCTTATTGCCGTAGTCGTTCTGTTACTTATGAATTTGAATGCGGTTGAGTCGGAGAAGACGATTGCACCGGCTCCTGCCGCTGAAACTGTTGTTCCTGATGTGGATATTCCGACGTCCCCGACGGAACAGGAGTCTGTACCTCAAGAGTCGGTTGTTGAAGACGTTGCAACTCCAGCCGTAGAGACGGCAAATGAGTCAGAGGTCGCTACAGAGAATGAAGGTGCTGCTGACGCCACTCCTGAAGTGCCTGTTGAGACTGTCGTTGAATCACAGAAGCCTGCTGCTGTGCCTGAAAAGAAGGTTGAAGCTCCGGTCGAAAAGCCTGTGGTTGCTGTTAAACCCGAGAAACAGAAATATGATCATGTGCTGATTATTCGGGCTACAACGGACAAGGGGTGCTGGATTGGTGTCTGGCGGGGGAATGAAACCAAAATGGCCAGAGATTTCGTCTTGAAGCAGGGAGAGCCCTTGCGTTTGATGTTCAATAGCCCGCGTCGTATCAGAATCGGCAATGTCGCAGGGGTGACCGTGACATATAATGGAAAGCCGTATTCTCTTAGCGGTGCAACGGGGAATATTCAGACGCTTCGGTTTGGTACAGAGTAGATATCGTTTCGTTTACATATTTTGGGGAAGACCGGCATGAACTCCACTGAAAAAGCTTTGGTGCTGAAGGTCGGTCGATTTAGAGAGTCGGATTGCTGGCTTCGGCTTCTGACGCCTTCCCGCGGGGTATTCAATGCCTTTGCGTTTGGCGGCAGCCGGAGCCGTCGTCGTTTTGTCGGCTGCCTTGATCCGTTGAGCCATGTGCTTTTCACTATCGGGACAAGTCGGACGGGTGATTATATCGTACTTGAAGAAGGGTCGCTTCTTCATAATTTCCCGGAAGTTCGCAAAGATTCTTCTCGGACCGGCATGGCTGTTAACTGCATTCGATTTATCGAGGCGATTGAAGTCGGTGCCGGTGATGGCGGTGTCGCGTACGACCTGTTGCTTGAAACGTTGCGAATGCTGGAAACCGGCGGTGGGAATATTGATTTCATGCCGTGGTTTTTCCGCGCAAAACTTGTTTTCTCCTTAGGGTATACACCGGACTTTCTTGTTTGCGGAACCTGTGGAGAATCGGTTGGTGCTGGACATGGGTGTCAATTTGGTATTGAAAAGGGGCAGGTTGCGTGTCCGACTTGTCTTTCCGCCGGGAAACCGTTAGATGGACTTGCTCGACCGATTTCCACCGGCGTATTGCGTGCGCTTGACTGGATTCAGCGCAGCGGCCCCGCAGATTGGGTTACTGTTGCCATGGATCACGAGGTCAGGCGTCAGTGCGCGCAGGTGATTGAATTGTTTGTTGCTTACCACCTGGGTTTGTCCTGGGAAAATGGTACATATAAAAAGGTATGATTTTGGAGTAGTTGATGAATTTTCAGAACGTCATATTGACACTTCAGGACTTTTGGGCCGACTACGGCTGCGCAGTGGTGCAGCCCATGGATATTGAATGCGGAGCCGGGACATTCAACCCGTCTACTTTTTTCCGCGTTATCGGTCCTGAGCCGTGGAAGACGGCCTACGTTGAGCCGTCCCGCCGTCCACTGACGGCCGTTACGGGGAGAACCCCAACCGCTTGCAGCATTACTATCAGTTTCAGGTCATTCTGAAGCCGTCTCCGGACAATATTCAGGAATTGTACCTTGAGAGTCTGGCTGCGCTTGGTATCGATGCGAGCGAGCACGACATCCGTTTTGTCGAGGATGACTGGGAGTCTCCCACCCTTGGTGCCTGGGGACTTGGATGGGAAGTCTGGCTCAATGGTATGGAAGTGACCCAGTTTACGTACTTCCAGCAGGTTGGTGGTATTGATCTGAAGCCTGTTGCTGTGGAAATTACTTACGGTCTTGAACGTATATCCATGTACTTGCAGGAAAAAGAGTCAGTTTATGACCTCAAGTGGAATGATACGATCACGTACGGAAATGTTTTCCACCAGAACGAAGTGGAGATGTCCAAGTACAACTTTGAGTTGTCCGATGCGGACATGCTGTTCGACCTGTTTAACAAATTCGAGGGTGAGTGTTTGAAGCTCTGCGAGGAAGGTCTGCCGTGGCCTGCGTATGATTGCTGTCTCAAATGCTCCCATTCCTTCAACATGCTTGATGCCCGGGGCGCTATCTCCATTACGGAGCGCGCATCTTACATTGGCCGCGTGCGTAATCTTGCTTCCAAGATTGCGAGACTGTACGCGGATCAGCGTGAGGAACTTGGCTACCCGATGTTGAAGAAATAGTTCGATACGTATTTACAATAAAAGAGTACTACGATGGCCGAATTCATACTGGAAATCGGAACCGAGGAAATGCCTGCCCGTTTTGTGCCGAAACTGGCGGCAGAGTTGGAAAAGGTTTTACCAAACTGCTTGGCGAAGCCATGGTCGAAAATGGTGGTGTCGCTACGTATGCCACGCCGCGCCGAATCACTGCACACGTCGCTTCCATTGCTGATGCACAGCGCAGGGAAGAGGAGACCGTGACCGGTCCTCCGGTGCGTATCGCCTATGATGATGACGGCAACTTGACCAAGGCCGGTTCCGGCTTTGCCAAGACGCAGGGCGTAGCTGAGGACGCACTGTTCAAGCTTGAGACCGGCAAAGGTGAATACCTTGCTGCCAAGAAGATCGTTGGTGGTGGAAATACCATCGATATCCTGCCGGAAATTTGTATCAAGTCCATTGAATCACTGTCTTTCCCCAAGAAAATGCATTGGGGTGATTATGATTTTACCTTTGGTCGTCCGATTCGTTGGCTTCTGGCGTTGCTTGATGAAACGTTGTTGATTTTACCGTTGAAAACATGACGTCTGGTCGTGAAACCCGTGGACACCGTGTCATGGGGCCTGGTCCGTTTTCCGTGGCAGCCACTACTGAGTATTTCAAGATCATCAAGGATGACTGCAAGGTCGTCATTGATCCCGAAGTACGTAAGCAGTCGATCATTGAAGAAGGAAATCGTCTTGCCAAGGACCTTGGTGGCGAGATTGTCTGGACTGATGGTCTGCTTGAGGAAGTCGCGAATCTGGTCGAATACCCCAAGCCGCTTATTGGCGACATAGACACGCTGTATCTGGAGTTGCCGCGAGAGGTCTTGCTGACCTCCATGCAGTCGCATCAGAAGAGCTTTGGTGTGCAGGGAGCTGACGGTAAATTGTTGCCGCATTTCCTTACAACGCTGAATCTTGAGCCCAAAGATGTAGCATTGGTCAAGAAAGGGTGGGAGCGTGTGCTCAAGGCCCGTCTTGAAGATGCACGTTTCTTCTGGGAGGCTGATTGCAAGGTCGAATTCAAGACCTGGCTGGATAAGTTGGAAAACGTGGTCTTCCTCGGTCCTCTGGGATCTGTAGGTGACAAGTCACGGCGTATTGAAATGCTGTGTGGCAAGCTTGCCGAGCGTTTGGGAGAATCCAAGGGGATTCTGCCCGGAGAAATCGAAAAGTATGCCGAAGCCGGACGTCTTGCCAAAGCCGACCTCGTTTCTGAGATGGTTATCGAGTTTGATAGCCTGCAGGGCAAGATGGGCGGCATTTATGCCGAGCGTGCCGACAAGGGCGAAATCGTTTCCAAAGGTATTTATGAACAGTACCTGCCTGCCGGTCCCGAGACCCCGGTTCCGGCCAGCCTGTCCGGTGCCTTGGTTTCCATGGCAGATAAGGTTGACACCATGGCCGGTTGTTTCGGTCTCGGCAAGATGCCGACCGGTGCGAACGATCCGTACGCGCTCAGGCGTTGTGCACTGGGTATTGCCCGTATTATCATGGAACATGAACTTGATATCAATCTTGATGCGCTTCTTTCTTTCGCGCAGAAGGCCTACAGTTCAGATATCAAGTGGAAGGTGGAGCAGGACGAGGCACATGAGAAGCTTCTTGACTTCTTTGGTCAGCGCCTGCGTGCCTGTTCACAGGGCATGGATTTGAAACCCGTGTTGTTGATGCCGCGCTCGGCGCAGGTTTCAATGACATTCGCACACTCAAGGCCCGCCTTGAAGCCTTGAATGAATTCAGCAAGGAAGAGGATTTTGGACAGGCGGTGTTGACGTTCAAGCGTGCTGCCAATATTATTCGCAAGCAGGGTGATGAAGCCGGTCAGGAGTTGACTGGCAGTTATGATGCTGACCTGTTTGATGGAGAACATGAATCCGCTTTCGGTGCCAAGCTCGAAGAAACCGCACCTCGGTTTGAGGATCTGTGGGAACGGGGCGATTTCTCGGGATTGCTTGGGTTGCTGCGCGAATTACGTCCCAGCGTGGATGCCTTTTTCGACAATGTCATGGTTATGTGCGATGACAGTGCTGTCCGGTTGAATCGGCTTAATCTGTTGAAGGCATTGGTCGATCGACTTGGTCGTTTGGCTGATTTTAATGCGTTGCAAGTTTAAAAAAGTCTTGACATCAGGAGGAGAGTCCATATAAAAGGCTCTCCCTTCGGGAATAATAGCAAGAAATTACGTTTTTAATACGATAAAAAAGATCAGGAGTACCTACCTTGGCTAATCACAAATCCGCCCTTAAGAGGCACCGTCAGAGCTTGAAGCGTCGCGCCCGTAACCGCATTTCCAAGACCCGCATCAAGAACACCGTCAAGGCTGTTCGTGTTGCTGTCGAAGAAAAGAACCTCGCAACAGCACAGGAAGCCCTCAAGGACGCCACTTCCATTCTGGATAAGGCTGCCCGCAAGAAGGTTATCCACGCCCGTCAGGCACAGCGTCGTATCGCTCGTCTGCAGGCTGCTGTGAATAAGCTCGCCGAATAGTTTTTATCGCTGCGATATAAGTAGCCCGCCACACGTTAGTGTGGCGGGCTTTTCGTGTTTAAATTGTCGGGAGATGCTTTCTTTAACGTCCTTCGTCCGCAATTTCTTGTAATTGCGCTGTGTCCAGGATGGTGATCTCTTTACCCTTGATCTCCATGATGCCCTGTCTGCGAATTTTTTGAAAATGCGGGAGAGGGTTTCCTGTATTGTGCCGAGGTAAAAGGCGATCTGTCCTTTGGGAAGGTCGAGCTTGAATGTGTCCGATTCCTGTGATGCCCGGAGTAGCAGCAGGTAAGCAGCCACGCGTGACGGGGTCTCCTTGAGGCTCAGGTCGTCAATCTTGTTGACTAGAATGCGCAGGCGCTGGGAGAGAAGGGCCATCATGTTCATGGCAAGATCCGGGTCGTCCGTTATGACTTTTCTGAAACTGTCACGGGGGAAGAAGAGCGTCTCAAGATTTTCCAGCGCTTGGGCCGACGCTGGAAATGTGCCGCCTTCAAACACCGGCACCTCGCCGAATGCTTCTCCCGGACCGAACACGTGCAGGATGTGTTCTTTGCCGGACGGTGATGTTCGGAATATCTTTACCCGGCCAGAGGCCGGGGCGTAAAATCCGTCAGCCTGAACATCGGCTTCAAAAAGAACCTGTCCCTTTCTGAATTTCTTTACCACCGCAATGTCAGCAAGCTTGATGAACTGTTCTTCCGGCAGTCCATCGAAAAACATGACAGCCCGTGTCGCTTCCAGTTTATTCATGTAATAATTCTCCAATATGTGTTCTTTCAGCATAAGTTGACCTAAGTCATGGCGATCGTCAAAAATGTCATTCTGCAGTCACGGAGATTGAAAAAGTGAAAAAGACCCTACTCGCCATACCGTTCTTAGCGATCTTGCTTCTGGCTGCCCATTCCCTGAGACAGGGGGACTTTGGGCTGACCTCGGCCTTTGTGCTGCTCGCCGGTCTGATGTTTACGCGTCAGGCATGGGTGCGATTGGTCTCGATAGCGGCATTGATCTGGGGCGGATATCTCTGGGCCGATGCTACAGTTGATTTCATCAGCTTCAGGCAGGCTTTGGGAATGCCATGGCAAAGGCTGGCATTTATCATGGGCGGCGTCATACTCTTTGATGCCTTGGCCTTGGCGGTCTTGGCAGGGGAGACGTGTCGAAGGTTATTCGATCGTTCTAGAGAGCAGGCGTTTGTTCGGGCGGCTATAGCTGTCTTGACTGTTTTCGGTCTTGCTCTTGCCCGTTCCAAAGTATCGTTTGCCATTCTCCTGATTGATCGCTTTTTCCCCGGATGGGGATGGCTTGAGATAGCCATGCTCGCTTTCTATGCCCAGTGGATTGGCGGGATCATGCTGTCTCCCAAAGGACATCGTGTTAATCGAACGCGCATTTGGGGGTTGTTTTCGTTTGTCTTTTTCCTGCAATTGGCACTTGGACTGCTTGGGTTTGATCGAATGCTTATGACCGGGACCCTGCATTTGCCAGTGCCTGCTCTTATTGCTGCCGGACCTGTGTTTCGTGGTGAAGGTTTTTTCATGATTATCCTGTTTTCCGTAACCTTGCTGCTGGTCGGTTCCGCGTGGTGCAGCCATCTTTGTTATATCGGTGCGTGGGACGATGCCATGAGCCGTATGGGTGGACGACCTGTGCCGAACGCTAAAATACGGCGGTGGAGTATTCTCGGACGTTCTGCAATGCTGATTCTTGTTGTCGGCATGGCTCTGTTGCTTCGGTATGCAGGAGTTTCCGGTTTATCTGCCGTGATGCTGGCTGCTGTCTTCGGTTTGCTCGGGGTCGGTGTGATGGTTTTTGCCTCCCGAAAGGCCGGGATGATGCTTCATTGTACGACATTTTGTCCCATGGGCATTCTCGCAAATGTATTTGGCAGGATTTCTCCATGGCGAATTCGAGTGAAAAAGGACTGTACGCAATGTGGTGCCTGTTTTTCTGTGTGTCGCTATAATGCGCTTGATGAGAATCAGGTTGTCTCCGGTAAGCCTGCGCTTTCCTGTACGCTGTGTGGAGATTGTGTGTCAGCTTGTTCGCACGGTCAGATCGGATATTCGTTTCCCGGATTGTCCGGAGATGCGGCACGATCCTGTTTATTGTTTTGATTGTAAGTCTCCACGCCATCTTTCTTGGTGTGGCAAGAATATAAGTTTTATTGAACAAAAAAGGAGTAATAATATGCTCAGCAAAAGAAAAATGATCACGATTGATGAAGAATTGTGCAATGGCTGCGGCCAGTGTGTTCCTTCCTGTGACGAAGGTGCTCTTGCCATCGTGGATGGCAAGGCAAAGCTCGTAAAGGATATTTATTGTGACGGTCTTGGCGCTTGTTTGGGGGATTGTCCCACCGGCGCGCTCAAGGTGATTGTGCGTGAAGCCGAGGACTTTGATCCCGATGCTGTTGCCGAACACCTCAAGGCACAGGGACGTGAAGTTCCGGATCATATGCCTGATCCGAAAAGTCTGCGTCTTGATGAAAAGCCTTCCGGTCGTGCAAAGCCCGCAGGAGGTTGTCCCGGTGCTGCTCTGAAGACCATGACTCCGTGCGGGCAGGCCAATATTCCCACGTCCGCGCCAGTCGGTGCCTCGGCATTGTCACATTGGCCTGTGCAGCTCCGTCTTGTGCCGCCGAATGCTCCATTCCTCAAGGAAGCGGATTTGCTGTTGACGGCAGACTGTGTACCGGTTGCATTTCCCGGATATCACAGTGAGTTCCTGCCCGGGCGCGTTGTGCTCATGGGGTGTCCCAAGTTCGACAACCAGATGGAGTATGTTGAAAAGCTGACCGGAATTATCGCTGAAAATGACTTGAAGTCCATTACTGTTTTGGAAATGGAAGTTCCATGCTGCGCTTCCATGAGCGCCATTCTGGGTGAAGCAGTCAAGCGTGCCGGACGTCAGGTGAAGATTGAGCGAGTCACCATTTCTCGAAGTGGTGAAGTACTCGAAACTGCACCTCTTACTTTTGGATAACAGGAGATTGTCATGCAGAAGTTTGAATTGTTTGAAGAACATGGCTTTAAGGATTTTGACGTTTTCGAACTATCTGGTTCATGAGTCCGAATTCATGAAGGTGATCAATTTCAACTTCAAGGCCGGACAGAAGCTTCCTGTTCACTCTCATGATCTGGAAGGAGAGTTGACTTTGACCATCCTCGAAGGCACTGGAGAGTTCCTCGGTGCGGATGGGGCAACCATGCCTGCCCGTACCGGCGACGTCCTCGTGTCGGAAATTCGCGAACCGCATGGAGTGGCTGCCACTACGGATATGCGTGTTCTTGTAACCATTGCACCTCCGATCTAGAAAAGGAAAAACATGATACCTGAAAATCTGCCAAAAGGTGCCGTCGCCCAGCGCGGCGGCACTCTTTATTCTGTTCGTCCTCGTACTCCGCTTGGTGAAATCTCTGCCGAGCAGTTGAATGTCATCAATTCAGTGGTTCAGGATTTCAACCTGCCCGGTGTGCGCGTCACTGCTGCACAGCGTTTGAGTATCCGGGGAATTCCTGGGGAAAGGTCGCTGAGGTCATTGAGCGGCTCGGGCCGGTCGGCGAATTGTGTCATTATTATGTGCAGGCCTGTCTCGGTACGACCGGGTGCCGGCTTGCCATGCAGGACTCCATGGGGCTGGGGCTCGGCTGGAAGAATTCCTCAATGAGTTCGAACTTCCGGCAAACTCAAATGTGGTATCTCCGGATGTTCCATGTGCTGTTCCGAAAGCTATGTGCGTGATGTCGGACTTGTGGGGACGGCAAAGGGATGGACCGTGGTTTTCGGCGGTAACGCCGGAAAGGGGGTACGGAAAGGGGATATCATTGCAGAGAACGTGTCGGACGATAAAGCCCTTGAGGTGATCGGCAAAGCACTTGCTTTTTATCGGGACAATGCGAAAAAGAAAGAGCGCACTGCGCGTTTTGTCGCTCGTGTCGGTATCGAAGCTGTTTTGAAAGCCCTGTAGCCCTTTTCTGGAGGTTGATGTGTCAGACAAAGATTCGCCCACTGGAGCCATTCTTCAACGTGACAAGAAAACATACGCCATTGTTCCGCGCACGCCCGTCGGTGTTGTGACACCGGATGTCCTTGAGGCTCTTGCCCGTGTCGCCGCAAGTTCGAGATCCCGATCATGAAGATAACTTCCGGCCAGCGTATTGCCTTGGTCGGATTGGAAAAAGAGCAGGTCGATCAAGTCTGGGAAGATCTCAAGATGGACATCGGTCCCGCGGTCGGTTTGTGCGTGCATTATGTGCAGGCATGTCCCGGTACTGAGGTTTGCAAATTTGGGCTTCGTGATTCGCTTGGCCTTGGGCTGGAGCTTGAGAAGATGTTTGTCGGCAAGGAATTGCCTGCCAAGATGAAGGTCGGGGTGTCTGGCTGTACCATGTGCTGTGCTGAGAGCTATGTGCGTGATGTCGGCCTTATCGGCAAGAAAAAGGGCTGGACCATGGTCGTGGGAGCAATGCCTCGGGCAGGCCTCGTATTGCCGATCTTCTGGCTGAGAATCTGACGCGAGGGGAGGCCATAGAGCTCGTCGGGCGTTTCATGGATTATTACCGTGATAATTCCAACAAGCGAAGCCGTTCCTCCCTTTTTGTGAAGAGGGTCGGTATTGATGCCGTCAAGGCGGCTATTCTGTAGTTTTCTTTCGGCTGCAATTTCTGTTGTTATCGAGGGACAGTCCTGTGAAAAACGGGGCTGTCCTTATGTTTTTGCCTGTAGCAGGCTACAGCCCGAATGGCCTTTCATGTTGTTGCGTAGACTGGAAAACATGAGTACAAGGCAGGGGGTTGCGTGTTCTCATTTTTACAGGAGAGACCTTTTGAGGATCATCATCATAGGTGCCGGTGAAGTCGGATTCCATATCGCTCAGCGACTGGCTGTCGAAAACAAGGAAGTCGTAATTATCGACAAGAGTGCGGAAGCACTTCGGAAGATTGCCGAATCCTCCGACGTACAGACTATTCGCGGCTCCGGCAGCAGTCCGGAAGTTCTGGAAGAGGCCGGTATCATGGATGCCGATATATTTCTTGCTGTTACCGATAGTGATGAGATCAACCTCATTGCCTGTTTCTTTGCCAACATGCTGAATGAAAAGGTGACTAAGCTCGCTCGTATTCGTAGTGGGATGTACACCAATTACAAGCATCTCCTTACAGGTGAAGGGGCTGGAATAACCAAAATCATCAACCCGGACGAAGAAGTTGTTAACTCGGTGCTTCGGCTCATGAGTGTGCCCGGTGCCGTGGAAATCAATGAGTTCGCCAACGGAAAGATTCGTCTGATCGGTATCAATCTGCCCGAGGACAGTCCTGTTGTCGGCGTAAAACTGATGGAACTGCGCCAGAAAATCGGTGACGAACTCGGTATTGTCATTGCCGCGCTTGTGCGTGACGGTGAGTTGATTATCCCCAGCGGCCTGAACACGATTCAGAAGGACGATGTCGTTTATTTTGTCTGTGATATCAGAGAACAGGAAGAAATTCTTGAACGACTTGGCGTGCCGTCGAAACCTGTTCGTGAGGTCATGATTATCGGCGGCGGAAATATCGGTTACAAGCTAGCCAAGGCTCTCGACAATAAATATTATCACACTCGCTTGCTCGAAAACCGTCAGAAACGGTGCGAATTCCTATCCGAACGGCTTGATCGCCCCATCGTGCTCATGGGTGACTCCACGGATCAGGACATCCTGCGTGAAGAGAATATTCATGACATGGATATGGTTATTGCCGTGACCGGTGATGAAGAAACCAATATCCTGACCTGCCTGCTCGCAAAAAGTCTCGGTGCGAAGAGCACTGTCACAAGAGTGAACAACTTCGGATATATGCCGCTTATTGAGCCTATCGGTATCGATTATGTGGTGTGCCCGAGGCAGTCGGCTATCAATTCGCTGTTGCACTTCATTCGCCGGGGCAAGATCATCTCCACGGTGAGTATCAAGGGAGAAGCGGCTGAGGCACTGGAAGTCATTGCTCATGAGGATTCGCCTATCATTGGCAAGAAGGTCATGGACCTGGCTTTCCCCAAGGGCTGTCTGGTGCTGTGTTTCCAGCGTGGAGATGAAGTCGTTATTCCGCGTGGTGATACCATTATTGAGCAACAGGACCGGCTTATCATCATTTCTGCGCGCAACAATATCCCCAAGTTGGAAAAAGCGCTCACGACCAAGGTGGAGTTTTTCTAGATGCGTTGGCAATACGTGTTGCACATCATAGGCGCTTTGGTTGCCTGTGTTGGTATGACCATGGTTCTGCCGCTCGCGTGGGGGCATATTACGGGGATGGAACGGCTGTTCCCTTGGCTTTGTCCATGGCAATCACCATTCTGTCCGGCGCACTCATGTTTTTCGTGTTTCGCGATCCTGTTGCGGCCAAGTCCGCAATGACGCATCGGGAGGGGATGGCCATTGTCGCGCTCGGGTGGTTTGCCGCCGGAGCCTTCGGCGGATTGCCGTTTTATCTTGGCGGGACGTTTGAAAGCGTAGTGGACTGCGTGTTCGAATCCCTGTCCGGTTTCAGTACCACCGGATCTTCCGTTTTGACGAATATCGAGGCGGTTCCCCGCGGTATCTTGTTCTGGCGCAGTCTGACGCATTGGCTCGGTGGTATGGGGATTATCGTCTTGTCGCTTGCCATCCTGCCATTTCTCGGTGTGGGTGGCATGCAGCTTTACAAAGCCGAGGTTCCCGGTCCTGTCCCGGATAAATTGAAGCCGCGCATCAAGGATACGGCCATGACTCTCTGGAAGGTTTACGTGCTTTTCAGTGTCATTGAGACCATCCTGCTGATGTTTGGCGGCATGGATTTCTTCGATGCGCTCTGTCATACCTTCGGGACTATGGCAACCGGCGGTTTTCAACGAAAATACGTCTGTGGCTGCGTTTGACAGTGCGTACATTGATTACGTCATCACCATATTCATGCTGATTGCCGGTGTGAACTTTTCCTTGCATTACCTGTTGTTGAAGTGGCGACCGGCCGCCATGTTCAAGGACCCTGAATTTCGGGTCTTTGGTGTAATGACAGCCGTTTTCATCATCATTATCACCATAGCAGTCTATGCCGGTGGCAATTATGATTCCGTGTCGGATTCCGTGCGGTATACGTCGTTTCAGGTGGCGGCCATTCTGACTACCACTGGATTCGCCACGGCAGACTATGAGTTGTGGCCGGGAATAACTCAGGCGATACTGCTTTTCTGCATGTTTGTAGGCGGATGTGCCGGGTCTACCGGTGGCGGCATGAAAGTCATGCGTATCATGCTGTTGGTTAAACATTCCTATAAGGAATTGTTTCGTCTGATACATCCCCGTTCGGTCAATCGTGTGAAGATGGGCAAGACGGTGGTGCAGGACGATGTCATCAGCGGCGTCTGGGGCTTTTTCATTCTTTGGATCGGTCTGTTTGTTCTGGCCGCGTTTGTCGTCGCCGGAACCGGTGTGGATGTGGTTACATCCTTTGCCGCGTCCCTGGCCTGTATCGGTAACATCGGCCCCGGAATTGGCGGCGTCGGTCCGACAGACAACTTTGCATGGCTGCCTGACACTGCAAAGTGGGTCTTGACCTTCTGTATGGTCCTCGGACGACTGGAAATCTATACGGTTATCATCCTGTTTGTTCCAGAATTTTGGCGTAAGTAAAACGATTTACTCATAAGCAACAAAAAGGCCGCTCATTTGAGCGGCCTTTTTTGTTGCTTATTGTAATGGATTGATCTGGAGAAAGTCTAGAAAATATCCAGAATCGTTATCTCGTAACGGCTAGGGAGAAGATGCTGCAAATTCTATGATTAGTCGGCCCGGTAGTGGCAGCCTTTTGTTTCCTTGTTTCGAAGCGCGGCAAGGGTCACGATATAGGCGGCCTGAGAGCCGTGAAAAAGGTCAATCAGCGGTTTGCTGATGGCTGTTTCGCGGTAGAAATCATGCAGGTCCTTGGTGAGTTTGCGGAGGTCGGAAAAGGCACGGCTCAGTCGGCTGTTCGTGCGGGATACACCGACATAGTTCCACATGGTATTGCGGATATTGGCCCAGTCCTGTGAGATGAGTGCAGGGTCTTCATTCTGCATGTGGCCCTGACTGACCCAATCGGGAATGGCTTCATCCAGCTTGCGGCTGAGGGGTGAGGTATTGCTCATGCGGGATGCTATGTCATTGCCGACACTGTAGCCCCAGAGCATGCCTTCAAGCAGTGAGGTGCTGGCAAGGCGGTTGGCACCGTGGACACCAGTGCAACTGCATTCTCCTGCTGCATAGAGGTGCTCAAGTGTGGTGCGGCCATGATTGTCGGCATGGATGCCACCACAGAAATAGTGTGCGGCCGGAACCACGGGGACAGGATCGCAACTCATGTCTACCCCGATGGATTTACAGCGGTCATAGATCGTGGGGAAGCGTTTTTGGACATCGTGTTTAACCTTGGAAACATCCAGATAGACGCAGTCTTCACCGGAGTGGAGCATTTCGTCCATGATGGCCCGTGTAACGATGTCACGGGGGGCGAGATCGGCACGAGGGTCGCGCTGTTTCATGAACGCTTCGCCTTTGCCGTTCACAAGGATCGCGCCCTCACCTCGAACGGCTTCCGAGACCAGAAAACGCTTCTCGCCGCGTTTGGAGCCGCCATACATCGCTGTTGGGTGGAACTGCACATATTCACAGTTCATGAGGCGTGCGCCGGCACGGGAGGCCATGGCGAGCCCTGATCCGATTGAACCGGGGGTGTTGGTGGTGTGCAGGTAAATTTGCCCGATGCCACCGGTAGCGAGAAGGGTGAATCGCGAAAGAATTGTTTCGACTTTGCCATGTTCTTCATTGAAGACGTAGGCTCCGGTACAGTGGTTTGACAGGCTGTACTTGAAATCGAGGTGTTTGGCGTGATGTTGGGTGGTCAGCAGGTCAATGGCTGTGCGTTTGGTGAGCACGCGAATGTTTTCATGTGCTTCCACTGCCGCCCCGAGCACTTCCATGATATTGCGGCCGGTGTGGTCGTCGCAATAAAGAATACGCGCCAGGGAGTGTCCACCTTCCTTGGTCAGGTACCAGTCGCCGGGAGTTCGCTGGTTGAATGGGATTTCGTATTTTTCGAGAAACAGTTTTTTCAGTACTTCTGGACCTTTGCGGCAGAGGTAGCGAACGGCGCGGGTTGAGTTCTGTTCCCAACCTGCGGTGAGAATGTCTTTTTCCAGAATTTTTGGGTCATCATCCTCGCTACGATAGACGATACCGCCTTGGGCGAGGGAGGTGTTGCCGGAAGCCAGCTTGTCGCCCGCGGTGATAAGAATGACGTCAACCCCTTGTTCGGCAAGGGTAAGGGCTGCGACTGAACCGGCGATACCGGAACCGATGATGAGAGCGTCACTGTGAAGTCGAAGATCTTGCATGGATTCAGTCATATCACTCTGGCCTATCTGGAGCAAACTTCAAGCATGCGTTCAAGTGATAATCTGGCTGGAGCTTGATATCGTCAGGAACGTCGATCGGCGTTGCGTTGTCAATGTTTTCGAGCAGGGCGGCCAGATTCTCTTCCGTTGTCTTGCCCATGTCTTCACACAGACTGACATTCAGTGGTCTGATAGTCTTTTTCGCCTGCATATTGTGCTGCGAGCCGTTTTACCAGATTCTCTTCCGTGCCGATGTAGACAGTCGATCCGGCGGGTGCTTCCTTCGCATATTTGATGAGGAAGGTGGTAGAACCGTGCCCGTCAGAGGCGTCAACTACTGCGGAGTCGCATTCGGGGTGGACAACGATTTTTGCATCAGGTTCTTCAGCCCTGATTTTTTTCACGGTTTCCAGCTGGAATTCTTCATGGATTGGGCAGTAGCCGGGCCAGATGATGAACTCTTTGTCTTTTACGCTGTCCGGATTGATGAAAAGTTTCGGGTCGCCGTCGATAACGCCTGCGGGAAGAATGATGCGCTTATCCTTCGGGATGTTCAGGGTGTTTGCCGTATTGGTGGCGAGGTGTTTGTCCGGGAGAAAAAGAACGGCGTCACCTTGTTTCATTGCCCATGAGAGCATGGTTTCGGCGTTGGCTGACGTGCAGACCGAGCCGTCGTATTCACCGACAACGCCTTTGACTGCCGCAGAGGAGTTTACATAGGTGAGCGGGATGATCTTGCGCCCGTCGGCCTGAAGTATGTCAAGCGTCTGCCTGACTCGTCCCGCTTCTGCCATGTCGGCCATGGGGCAGGTGGCGGTGGGGTCGGGGATGTGGATTTTCTGGTCGTCGCGTCGAAGAATAGCTGCGGATTCCGCCATGAAATAGACACCGCAGAAAACGATGTGCTCGGCATCCAGACCGCTGATGTGGCGTGAGAGTTCCAGTGAATCGCCGCGAATGTCTGTATGCGCCATGACTGCATCCGCCTGGTAGTGGTGACCGAGAATGGCGAGGCGGCTCCCCATCTGTTTCCTGACGGTTTCGATGGCTTCTGCGAACTTTTCCACAATGTTCCTCCTTACGCTAAGGGTATGAACTGCATACTGAAATCTGACACCGGAGCCGAGTGAGTGAGCTTGCCGACCGAGATGAAATTCGGTCCTAATTCAGCGACGGATCGGATGTTTTCGAGAGATATGTTTCCGCTTATTTCGGTCTCAATGGTGTCGGGAATGATGCCGAGTGCTGTTTTGGTGGTTTCCGTGTCCATATTATCTAACATGATGCGTTGGATTTCGCACTGACTGGCTTCTTCTACTTCCTCAAGAGTCCTGCATTCGACTTCAATGGGGGGACAGGGGGAATGGGCACGCAGCAGCGCGTCAACGGCCTGCCTGATGCCGCCTGCACGGTCAATGTGGTTGTCTTTGAGCATGAGCATGTCGGACAGGGTCAGGCGGTGGTTTTTGCTCCACCGGCAAGTACGGCGTATTTTTCAGGAAAACGCAGGCCGGGCATGGTTTTTCTCGTGTCGAGCAGCTGCGTATTCGTGCCTTCAAGTTCTTTTACGTACTGGGCGGTCAGATTGGCAATGCCGGACAGGTGGCAGAGGAAGTTCATGATAACGCGTTCAGCCTTGAGAAGCTGGAGGGCTGGGCCTTGCAATGCGGCCACCATGGTGCCTTCGGAGACCTTGTCACCATCATCCACATTGAGATGCGTTTGGCATTCTGCGCCGCCGAATTCGAGAATCATGGGAATGAGCGGAAGGCCGGCCACAACAGTGTCCTGTTTGGCGACAATCATGGCCTGAGCCATGTCGTTTTCCGTGAAAAGTCCCATGGACGTAAGGTCTGAGCCGTCTTCGGCGAGGGCTATGCGGATGGTCGCCAGCAGGAACATGCGGGCTTCGGCCTGAAAGAAATCTTCGAAAGTATTGGTAGGCATGGTTTCTCCCCATTTTCCTAGAGTGGTTGAAGGGCAAGTAAAGCACGTATGTTCTTTCGTCAAGGGGTAGAGGAGATGATGAAATTTTTCACAATAAATTGAGAGCCTGCGGTGTGTAATTCTTTGACCTGACCTTTGAATTGGGTAGGTATTCGCCCATGAGTTTAAAAGAGGAAAATCGCCCTGAAGATGTCGAAATCGACGGCCTGACTGCCGCCGAACTTGAGGCGCAGCATCCTGCCGATGCCGCTGAAGCCATCGAAGGACTCGATCTTACGGATCAGATAAAATTCATCAAACAGCTTCCTGTCAAGGATGCTGCTCTTTCCCTTGCGGAAATGGAAACCCACGACCAGAAAGACATTATTCAGAATCTCAACAGAGGGCTTGCCGGACGTATCGTTGCACAGATGTCGCCTGATGATGCGACTGACCTTCTGGATGAACTTGATTACGAATTGCAGCAGGCGCTGCTTAGACGTGTCCCGGCAGAAGAACGTGCCGAACTGAAGACTCTGTTGACCTTTGACCCGGATACCGCCGGTGGTGTCATGAACACCGAGGTGGTCATTCTGGATCAGGATCTCAATGTCGATCTGGCAATTACAAAGATTCGGGAAGAGGTCGAAGACAAGGAAATTCCTTATTATGCGTACCTGACAGATGAGAAGGATCGTCTGGTCGGCGTTGTTTCGCTGAGGGATATTCTCCTGGCCAGACGCGGGGCGATGCTCAAGGATCTTGTCAAGACGCAGAGTCTCGTCACGGTCGGTATAATATCGACAAGGAAGAGGTCGCGCATCTCATCGCGCACTATAACCTGCTTGCGCTTCCTGTTGTCGATTTCGGCAACCGCCTGCTCGGGGTTGTCACTGTTGATGATGTTATTGACATCATTCATGAAGAAGCCAGTGAAGATATGCAGGCGATGGTCGGTGCCGGTGCCGATGAAACCACGGATTCTCCGTGGCTGTATTCGGTTCGCATGCGTTTGCCTTGGCTGATAATAAACGTACTTTTTTCGGCTATTTCCGCATGGGTGGTTCACCTTTTCGAAGGGAATATCGCAGAGATGGCGGTGCTTGCCGTGCTTATGCCCATTGTGGCGAATCAGGCTGGCAATACAGGGCAGCAGGCGTTGGCGGTCATGATTCGCCAACTTGCAATGGAGCGTTTTGACCGCAAGCGTGCATGGCTGGCCGTGCTCAGGGAACTTCGGATCGGCCTGCTTAACGGTGCGATTATTTCTTCCCTTGTGTTCTGTGTGGCGTTCGGACTGACGGGAAAATTGTCTTTATCCCTTGTCATGGGGTTGGCCCTTGGCGTGGATATGGTCCTGGGAGCTGTCGCCGGAGCATCAATACCGCTTTTGCTCAAGGAAGTAGGGCGTGATCCGGCACAGGCGTCGAGTATTTTCCTGACTACCATTACCGACTCCATGGGATTCTTTTTCCTGCTTGGTCTGGCCGGTCTGGTTTTATTGACTTGATCGTCGAGTTCTATCCGAAAATAAAAAACCGTCCCGGAAATTCCGGGACGGTTTTTTTGTTGTCTGTCCAAAGATTGGATTAATCGAGGCCAAGTGAAGCGAGCAGGTCGTCCACATCGCCCTGATTGGTGCCCTGTGAGGGGCCTTGCAGCTTGGAGGTTGCCTCTTCCTTGGCGTCCACGGAAAGGCTGTCGATGTCTTTTTCGGGTTCTTCTTCGCGCTGACGAATCATCAATCCGGTGGAGAGCATGACTTCGCGAACAATCTTTTCTACTTCGCGGATGGACTTGATGATAATTTTGATTCTTTGGCCGGTCAGGTCCTGGAAGCTGAGAGTAACCATAATGGTGGAAAGGTCAGTGCCCAGTGTATTGTTGATCTCTTTCAACTGTTCACGGTCTTTCTTGGTGACACCGCCGGACTCAAAGCCTTTGACTATCTTGGATACACTGCCTTGGAGGTCTTGCAGTTTTTCAACGATTTCAATGATGTCTACAGCGGCCTTTTCCGTCGTTTGAAGGACTGCATCAAGCTGGTCAGAGGTTTCGCTGAACAGTTCTTCCGGGTCGATGTTGGCTTCGATGCTCTTGATTTCGCTTCCGCCACGGGCTGCTTTGACTTCGTGATAGATTTTTTTCAGGCCGGTCTGCAGGTCGTCATTGACACGACGGTAGAACTCTCCTTCAAGCAGAGATTTTGAAAGATTGGCGGCGATTTCCTTCTCGACCGCAGAAGTGATGGAGTCTTTCAGGCTGTCGACCAGTTCTTCGGAAACCTGATCCATCATTTCTTTGAGTATCTCTTCGTTGCTCGTCATGCGTTGCTCCTGGAGAGTGGCTACATTTTTGCGTTTCTGATCTGTTCTCGTTGTTGCTGAAAAACAAATTGGACAATGGCTTCCATGTCTGATCCGCGTGTGTCGACAAATTCGAATCGGTACAGTCCTGTGTCGTCGTCAATGCCCAGAATACGTCCCTTGCTGCTTGCCATTCTTACCGGGACATGGCTGAGCAGAAGCACCAGTTCCAAGTTATCGTCGGGGTTGAATGTTTGCGTTGACCGTATTTTGACACCGGCGGCCGATAGTTCGAATATTTCAACATCAAGAGGGAATTCGGTACGGAGGTGTTCCTGACTCATAAGGCTCAGTACCCGATCAAGCTTACGGTCCATTTCAGCAAGGAAATTCGTTAAATCTTCCGGTAGTTTGCTGTTTCGAAACAGCTCGTCACGGCATGAAGTCTCGCTTATGACGTCTCCGCTGAAAATCTGCGAAGAGTCGATGGACTGCATGGTCCGGGCATAGCCTTTCAGTCTGACGGGTATGCGGGAGAAGGTTCGTTTTCCTCGCTCATGAAATACCTCTGCTTACTGTCGGTCGTCCTCGAGATCCAATGTCATTGCCTTGACCGGGCAAACGCGTGTGCACATGCCGCAGGCGGAACATTTGTCAACATCAAAGATCACGGTTCGGTTACTGGGTTCCAGCGTGAGGGCGTCTGTGGGGCACATGGCGGTACACAGGCCGCAATGTATACAGGATTCCTCGTTGCGGAAAATCTTGTGTGCAACCGGTGTAATCCTTACACCGTTTTCTTTGAGATATCCGATACCTTTGTGGAAATCTTCTTCCAAGCCGGTCATTTCAAGAGTCAGTGAGCCTTCGTGGCGAGGGCTGATGTCTGCCTTGAGAATATTGAAGCTCAGATCAAAAAGCCGTGTCAGATTGCATACCACGGGGCGGCCTGAACTTTCCGGGGGGAAGGACAGATAAACGATTTTTCTAAAACCTTTGACTACTTCTTTCATAGAGACATCCTGCTCATGAGTATGGCACAGCGGACGGAATTACCGCAAGTACCAGATTATTTCATTTTTTTAAGAAAGCGTTTGGCTTGTGTGGCCTCAACGGACTTGGGAAATTTCTTGATGACCTCGTCCATGCGCATCTTGGCAAGTTCCGGTTTGCCAAGATAATTCCAGGAGTATCCAGCTTCAGAAGGGCTGATTTGTATTTTGAACTTTTTCTTGTA
>LQAJ01000158.1_pt1 | contig 29908 bp, 36 predicted proteins | sample 1535811 | NCBI WGS metagenome assembly LQAJ01 (sample SAMN04331587, study PRJNA305678) | bioreactor metagenome | isolation source: bioreactor_6 inoculated with Wadden Sea sediment 2nd replicate of a... | place: Germany: Wadden Sea, Janssand Flat
GTTATTGTAGTTATTGTTCCATATCTTTATTACATTTGTGGCAATAACTACAATAACGCAGGCCTGACCCCGATTTGCCCGATTTGGGCATAGCTCCGCTCTGTCGGTTACATGCGTGTGCGTGTGCGGTCACCGAATCAAAAAAATGCACGATACGTTATAGCCAAGGGCGGACAGGCATGTCAAGGCCTGACACATGAAATAATCAAAGCCTGACAATAGATAACCGATAATGACCGGAATAACGGGTGAAACACGTGTCAGTTCCGGGTTCATACTCAATAACTACAATAACGCAGGCCTGACCCCGTTAGGGGGCTTCAAATCCTTTTGCAAGGGCGGTTTGGGCGGGAGAGCCGGTTCCGGCCGGGAACAGCAGGCTGATGCTGGCGCCGGCACAGGCGGCGGCCAAAAGCAGGATCCGGTCGGTCTCCAGGCAGTGAGGGCTGTCTGCAAGATCCGGTAGCGGTCCCCGAAGTGGGGGCCGTGGAAGGTGATCAGATCAGCGGGTTCCCACAGGTTCCCCTGCGCGGAGTCAAGCACTACCAGGGCATCCAGGCGGTTTCCAGGGATCTGCATTATTGAAATCAGATGAAACAGGTCGTCCGGGCCAACGTCTTCCGCCAGGTCCTGCTGAATCGGCATGAGCCGGTCCCAACGTCCCGGATGCGGCGCATGGTTACCCCCGGTATCAGCTGAATGCCGTAGGTCTTGATTTTTTCCTCCACATAAGTGGACCGGGTCTCGGGGTATTTTTGAGCAGCGCTGAAATATCCCGGTCGATTTCCTGGATATAGGGAGTATGGGAGGCGGGCAGGTCAAACGTGGTTTCCAAAAGCGCTATCACCGGATCATGAAACCGGGTGTCGATAACCACGCTGAGGACGGCCGGGGATGACACCAGGTGATAAAAAGGGATGCCGGCAGTTGCCAGCATCTTCATCAGCACCAGGGGGACGGCCAGTCGGCGGCGGTGGGGATACACCGATACCTGGGTCACATTTCGGGCGGGGGCACGGTGGGATCATCATCTGCCAGCCCGGACAGGACGTCCCGGCACCGGGACTCCACACACCCGGAAAACCGTTCATGGCCTTGATCACGGTGAAGACCGGCACAGACCATATTGATCCGCTGAGCCGACAGGGCCCGGCACACGGATAGCACAGGACGGGATTCGGACACATCCTGACCGGTCCATACCAGTCCCGGCCCCAGACGTATGCCGTTGATGGGAATGGGTTTCATGGGTCAGGAATTCACCGGCAAATTGTTTAAAAAATGGGAGGATGGCGGAAACACAGGCAGCTGTTTCCGCATCCTGGATCGTCATTGTCTCTAGCAGGATGATTAAACAAGGCAGATCAATTTCAGGCGCAGTGATCCGTCACAATCTCCATCAGTTCATCCAGATCGATCGGTTTGGGGATATAGTCGTCCGCCAGCGTGGTTTTGCCGTCGTGGTGGGTATAGCTGGTGGTTTTCACCGAATCCGCCACAGCGGTCAACAGGACTACGGCAATATCTTTCAAGACGTCACTGTTCTTGATTTCATCGCACACATCCCACCCGTTCTTGCGGGGCATCATGACATCCAGTATCACCAGGTCCGGTTTTTCTTCGTTGATCCGGTCCATGGCTTCCACGCCGTCATAGGCTTTGGCGACCCGGAAGTTTTTTGCTTCCAGTTTCATGGATACCGCTTCCACCAGATCCGGATCATCGTCAACCACCAGAATGAGTTTTTGTTCGCTCATGTTATGATCTCCTTATCACTTGTTGATAACCTGCATCTACACTTTGGGCCGGGGATACAGTCCTGCCTGTTCCACGATCTGAGGCACTTTTTCTTCCCATTCAATGGCCATGATGTGGAACCCGTGCACCCCTTTGACCTGTTTGAGGCGATCGATGGCTTCCACGGCCATCTTGATGCCCTCTTCCGGCTGCTGCTCTTTGGGCACCCCTTCCAGCCGTTTGATGACCGCGTCCGGAATATCCATTCCCGGCACCTTGTTTTTCATGTACCGGGCCATGCCCACAGACTTCATGGGCGTGATCCCGGCCAGGATGTGGACCTGTTCGTCCAGACCCCGGTCAACCACCCCTTTCATCCACTCTTCAAATTTATCAAGGTTAAAAATACACTGCGTCTGAATAAAGTCAACTCCTGCCTTTATTTTTTTGGCCAGACGCATAACCCTGAGTTCAAAGGGATCGGCAAACGGGTTGGCAGCCGCGCCGATGAACATCCTGGGAGGCCCGTCGATTTTGGCGCCTCCCTGAAACAGGCCGTCATCTCTCATCCCTTTGACCATTTTGATCATCTGCACGGAATCGATGTCAAATACGCCCTGGGCCATGGGATGGTCCCCGAATTTTGCATGATCGCCGGACAGGCACAGCATGGTGTTGATGCCAAAGGAATGCGCCCCGATGATCTCGCTCTGCATGGCCAGGCGGTTCCGGTCCCTGGACACCATCTGGATGATGGGATCCAGCCCCATCTGTTTGATGATGATGCCGGCGATGCAGGATGACATCCGGACCATGGCTGTCTGGTTGTCGGTCACGTTGATGCCGTCCACATGATCCTTGAGCAGGGCCGCTTTTCCTTGACCTTTTCCGGACGGCACCCCCGGGGCGGACCGCATTCCGAGGTCACTGCGAGTTCACCGGATGCCAATACCTTTTCGAGTCTGCTGTCTGTCTTCATTGTGCCAAATCCTCCCTGATAATTGTCCCGGGTCCGCCGGCGCCACCAGGTCTCCAGTCCTTTGCTTCCATCAATTCCTCATACCGCGATTCCAGTCCCAATTCCTTGAGCCGTTCCCAGATCAGGCGCCAGGCACAGTCAATGTCCGGGCTGACCTCGCACTGGCCGTTGGAGGTGCCGCCGCAGGGGCCGTTGAACAGGTGCTTGGAGCACCGGGCCACAGGACATACGCCGCCGGTGATACCCAGAACGCAGTCGCCGCAGCCCTTGCACCGCTCTGACCAAATGCCCTGGCTGATGGAGGCGCCCATGAACCTTGTGTTGACCGCAGGAAAGACCGGGGTTCTCTTATACCGGGCTGCAATGGTCTGTACCCCGCAGCCGCAGGCCATGGACACCACGGCGTCCACGCCGTCGATATAGGGGCGAGTTCTTCCACGTATTCGGGATCGCACTGCCGTTCCAGGGTGATTTCCTTGATATCGATATTTTTGCCCTGTTTCAGATGGTTCAGGTGAAGGGCCGAGGCCAGCAGGCCGACTTCTTTTCTGCCGCCGGCCGCACACACGGTCACACATTCATTGCAGCCCACCAGAAGGATGTTGCGGTAGGGGGCAATATATCCGATGATTTCCTGTATCGGTTTCTGTTCCGCTGTAATCATTTACTTGTCTCCGAATGTATTATGTCCACATCAACTGGCTGCCTTGTCTGCTGCCGCGGCATTGCCGGGGCTTGGGCCCAGTTCTCTAATGATCTCCGTAAACTCTTTGGCCACCCGGGCAAAGGCTTCCCCCATGCCGGCGGACATGTTGTACATGGCCACCCGTTCCGGTTCCCAGCCCAGTTCCGAGAGCATTTTCTTGATCCGGTTCACCCGGCTTCGGCCCGGAGATTCCCGTTTTTAAAATGACAGTCGCCTGCCAGACACCCTGCCACATACACGCCGTCCGCCCCTTTTTCCAGGGCTTTGATCAGGTGAATGGCATCCACTTTCCCCGAACAGGGCACCCGGATGATCTTCACATTGGTGGGATAGGGAATCCGCTTGCTGCCGGCCATGTCTGCCGCCGTATAGGCACAGTAATGACAGCAGAACGCGACAATTTCTGGTTCAAAATGTTCCATATCGGTTTCTACCTTTCAAATAAGCCGTCTAATTTTGCCATAATCTGGTCGTCTTCATAGGCCAGCAGCTGAATCGCCTTGGCCGGACATTCACCGGCGCACACCCCGCAGCCGTGGCATTTGTCCGCATCGATCTGTGACACACCGTCCGCATTGATGAACGGCACGTCAAAGGGGCATGCTCTCACACAGATCAGGCAGGACGCGCATTTTTTCTCGTCCACCACCGCCACGCAGGCGCCCAGGTTGATCTCTTTTTTGGACAACAGGGTCTGGGCCCGGCCGGCCGCGGCCTGGGCCTGGGTGACACATTCTTTGATCACTTTGGGCGAGTGGGCGGTCCCGGCCAGGAAAATCCCCGCTGGGACATGTCCACAGGCCGCAGTTTCACATGGTCTTCCAGAAAATAGTGGTCTTCGGTTCTGGGCAGGTGAAACATCAGGGCCAGGTCTTCGGTGTTTTCATCGTCTGCGATCAATCCGGTGCTGAGCACCACGCAGTCCGCATCAATGTCGATATCGCTGTCAAGCACATAGTCATGGGTTCTGACCACCAGGCCGCCGTCCTCTTCCCGGACTTCGGGGCGGTTCTCCAGAGAGAACCGGATAAATTTGACGACCAGGTCTCTGGCTTTGCGGTAATAGTCTTCAAGAAATCCGTAGGTGCGCATATCCCGGTACAGGACAAACACTTCGGTGTCCGGGCTGATCTCTTTGATTTTCAGAGCGTTTTTACAGCCGCCTGGCAGCAGATCCGGGAGCAGTTGGGGTTGTCCGGCTCACGGGACCCCACGCACTGGATCATCACCACCTGGTCCATGGCCTTAATTTTTCCGGTTCATCCGCCATCAGCAAATCCATGTCCAGCTGGGTCATGACGTTTTCCAAGGTGCCCAGGCCGTACAGGGCCGGCCGGTTGGCAGCCGCACCCGTTGCCAGAATCGTCACTCCGTGGTCGATCTGCATGTAATTCATGCGCACCCCGGTCTGGATACCGGTCTTGAACAGGCCGGGCATACCGGTGTGATCCACGATCACGGACCGGGTCAGCACCTGGACATCGGGATGGGCCGTGACCTGTTCCACGAGATGCTGAACAAACGGGGCCACGTCATCCCCTTCAATGGTTTTGCGAAGCGACCGGGCCAGGCCGCCCAGAGACGGGGCCCGTTCCACCAGATAGGTCTTAATGCCCTGGTCCGCCAGTTTCAAGGCCGCGGTCATGCCGGTGACACCGCCGCCAACCACCAGGGCTTTCTGGCTCATGGGCAGCGTGTGTTCCCGCAACGGGTGGTTGGTCCGGACCCCGGCAATGCCCACTTTCAGCATTTTGACCGCCTTATCCTGGGCTTTGTCCGGCTCTGCCATGTGGGCCCAGGTGTTCTGGTCCCTTAAGTTCACCATTTCCACCAGGTACCGGTTCAGCCAACGCGCCTGAGCAGGTCCTGGAACTTGGTTTCATGGGTTCTTGGCGAACATCCGCCGATCACCACCCGGTTCAGGTTGTTTCTGGTGATAATGGCTTCGATTTTTGCCATGGATTCCGAAGAGCAGCCGTATCCCACGCTTCCGCCACTACGACATCCGGGCGGTTTCTGACGGCATCCAAAAGGGCTGCCACATTCAGGACCCCGCCGATCTCAAACCCGCAGTCACACACAAACACGCCGATGCGGGGATCTTCGTCTGCGACGTCCCGTTCCGGGGGAACACCTCTTCACCGTTAAGGCCGGCCGGGGACACAGGCAGATTGGTGGCGGCCATGGCGGCGGCCGCAGAGGCCTGAACCATGGTTTCCGGAATATCTTTGGGGCTTTCGTACACCCCGCAGACATACACGCCGGGCCGGGAGGTCTGTACGGGATTGAAATGGTCGGTCTCGGCAAAATCATGGACATTGAGGTCGATGCCCAGGTTTTGGGCCAAATCCCTTGTTTCCGCAGTCACACGGAACCCGGTGGACAGCACCACCATGTCGAACTCTTCGGTTTCCTGAACCGATTTGTCTTCCACAGCATAGGCAATGGACAGATTTTTGGTGTCCGGCTGTTCCATAATGGTATGGGGCCGGCTTCTGACCATGCGGATGTGGTATTCATCCCTGGCCCGGTTGTAATATTGTTCGTAATCCTTGCCATGGGTTCGCATATCCATGAAGAAAATCGTGGTTTCGATGTCTTCGCCGAACCGTTCCTTGGTGACCATGGCCTCCTTGAGGGCGTACATGCAGCAGACACCGGAGCAGTAAGGCACATCGGCCCGGTTGATGCCCCGGGAGCCCACACACTGGATCCAGGCCACTTTTTTGGGCCGTTTTCCGTCGGATTTTCTCACCAGACTGCCCTGGAACGGACCGGACGCGGACATGATCCGCTCGTATTCCAGGCCCGTGACCACATTGTCGAACCGACCGCCGCCGAAGTTGTCCAGCACGCTGGGATCAAACAGGTCCGCACCCACGGACAGGACCACGGACGACACATCCATCACGGTTTCTTTAGGCGTGTCATCGGGCAGAATGGCGTCGGCCTTGCAGACTTTTTTCAGGGCCTCGATATCCCCGATCCTGTCCATGTCAATGGAAAAGGCGAACGGTGTGGCCTGGGGATAGCGCATACAGGTCGGCGCCCGGGGATCGAGCCCCGGAGTGAACCGCACCGCTTCGGGAAACTGTTTGGCGCATTCCCCGCAGGCCGTGCATTTTTCCGTGTCAATGTACCGGGGCTGGGTGGTTAAAGTGGCGGAAAACGCCCCGGCTTCCCCGTCCAGTCGGATGAGGCGGGTCATGGGCTTGATTTCCAGATATTTTTCCCGGCCCCCCTGGGACAGGTAGGGCGATACCGTACACAGGTCACAGTTGTTGGTGGGAAAAGTCCGGTCCAGCTGGGTCATCAGCCCGCCGATGGCATATGATTTGTCAATAAGCAGCACGTTGCGCCGGGATTCGGCCAGGTCCAGGGCAGCCCGGATGCCGCCGACACCACCGCCGATCACCAGCACTCGCCTGTCCGCAGACAGGTTGTTTTCTGAATTCTGATTCATTTGCATGAGATACCTATTCATTTAAAGAAATCCGTTCGCATGCCAAAACGGCGCAAAGAAGGCCCTCCAGCCGGCAAAACAGATCTCTTTTAAGTTAATGTTGCCTGTCTACAGCCCGGCGCTGTCCAGAATGGCCGGCAGTTTATCTTCCCAGCCCAGGGCCGAAATCTTGACGCCCCGGGAGATCTCTTTGAGGCTGCGGATCATTTCACCGGCAATGGCCACGCATTCGGTGTCACGGTCCCGGGCCTTTCGGATCCGCCGGATCACATCCTCGGATAGCCGGAAACTGGGATCGTTGATGGAAATATACCGGGCCATGCCCACGTTTTCAGCAGAAAAACCGAGGCGATCACCGGTACATTCAAGGAAGAGAACGCCGTGATGATCTGTCTGTAAAAATCCAGGTCAAAGACCGGCTGAAGCACGATATAGCCGGCACCGGCAGCGACCTTCTTTCCGGCATCCGCAACCGCCTGTTTCAGCTGGACGTCATCGGCAATGGGAGGGGCGGCAATGCCGAAGGTAAACTCCGGTTTGCCGTGCAGTTCAAACCCGGCCAAATCCGTGCCGGCCATCAGGGTCTGAATCATGTTCAGGATGCCCAGTTCATCCAGGTCATCCACGATTTTGGCGTCCGGATGATCCCCGTTGACCATCTCTTCGCCCTGCACCACCATCAGGTTGTGGATCCCCAGTGCATGGGCGGCCAGAAGATCTCCCTGAAGCGCCATCCGGTTTTTGTCCCGGCCGTACACATGGATCACAGGTTCCATGCCCTGCTGATTCAGGATCGCTCCGCCGGCCAAAGCGTTCAGATGCATGACACCTGTGTCCAGATCCGGAAGCACCACCGCATCCACCCGGGATTTGAGAAATCTTGCATGGCTGATCATGTTGGATATATCCACGCCCTTGGGAGTATCCATTTCAGCCAGGATCACCCTTTCCCCGGACGTCAGTTTTGCTTTTAAACTCATATACATATCCTTGTCTCATCTAGGTGTTTATAACAAAACCATACCATTCCGTATGCTTTCCTGTTTACTAGCACTGTGTTGTATACGTTTTTTTTCCAAAAATGTACAATGAAAAATCCTTGACATATTCAGATTTTTTTTTTATGGCCCCGGGATCAGCACCTGGGTGGTGACAGTATGGGCATTAACGGCCGCTTCACTGAACCACCAATATTCAGGGGCTCCGGACATGAATGCCGTGACCCGGTCTTTGTGGTGGGGATGAAACAGCCTTCCTGTGACCCCGCCGGGGATCACGGCCGCGATTTTGTCCTTATCCGCAAAATCCACCACCATGCGTAAGGCCGCACAGTGGGTCACGGCAAAGGGATCTGTGGCATCATACCATCCCCGGTACAGGGTTTCTCCGGAACCGCCCATGGACATGGGGCCTTTGCCCAGCACCCGGCCCATCCAGCCGTCTTTTGCCATCGGAGTCACCAGAGATAGAGTATGAACCCGGCCCCACTGCCATCGGGTCATGTCCGGCCCCAGACGGGCGGTCAGCAGGCCCTTTGCCTGTTTCCCAGCCCGCATTACCAGGTCGGACAGGGATTCCGTCCGGTCCGGGGTGCGGATGTCATCGAACCAGACCGACCGGCCCTCCAGGATCATTTGCTGCAGCCGCTCCTGCCAGAAATACCAGGTATCAAGCAGAAGGGTCGTATTATCCGGCCCCAGCTCGTCTTCAAACACCGCCGTTGCCAAACACAGGTACACCGCCTGAAACACGGCCGGTGCCGCTGATGCCGGGTCGTCCCTGAAATCCCAGGACCCCAGAATCTCAGCCAGGGCCTTTGTTTCCCCATCCTGGCGAAGAGACCGGGCCATTACCGGGGCCAGGGCCCTTGCCATGGGATTGAGCACATCCCGCTGAAATCGCCACATTTGGGCCGGGGTGTTTCCGCCCGGCTCACTCTTTGGCTCACCCTTTGAATGATCCATCCGTTCGGAATTCGGTTGAGGCTTTGTCTGGGTCTTTTTTTCGGTTATCTGTTGGGCCGGCGGTTGTGCCGTTAACTCCGTCATCAGTTCGGCCAGCCGCTCATACCGGTACCGGGGGGCAAAATAGGAGGAATAATAATAAGGATAGTCCGAAGGCACGGTCTTGTGGTTGCAGGTGCCGATCCACCCGGCCGGCGGATCCAGGATGCCGGGCATTTCATCCACTGGAATCCATCCCACCCAGGGATCTTCCTGCTGCAAAAAAATGCCGGTATCGGAACGCAGAAACGTGCCGTACCCTTTTTTTCGGATGGGCACCCGGCCGGACGTCTGATACCCGATGCGGCCAAAAATATCGGCAAACACCCAGTTCATGCTGATCATGGGCAGGGTGGTAAGGGCCTGTTTCAGGGCGCCGCAGTTTTTTGCGGTCAGAATCCGAAGCAGGCCGATGTCCGGAATCATGGACTCTGCCGGGGCAAACCGCAGTGCCACAGGCGTATCCAAAGTCAGTCCGTCCAGCCGGCCCGTAACCACAGGCCCAATGTCCGTGGATTGCACGGTGATTTCATGGTGTCGAAATCCGCTCGGAGCCCTGGGGTCCTTGATCTTCAGTATTTCCTTGCGCACGTCAAAGGGACGGGATCTGCCCTTATCCAGATAGCGTCCCGGGTGTTCCGGGTCCACGCGGACCAGGTACAGGTCCTGGAGATCCGCATAATTGTTGGTCATGGCCAGAGCGATATGGCTGGTCCGTCCCATTGCCATGCCGGGAATGCCCGGGATGTTCACGCCCACGGCCCGGATGTCCCTGCTGATCAGACCCACGGGATACCACACGCCGGGAAGCATCCGGGGATCCAGGTGGGTGTCCCCGCACAAAAGAGCGCTGCCTGTGGCGGTCCGTGCCCCGGATACAGCCCAGTTGTTGCTGCCGGTCCGCAGATACCGGTCCGTCGGAAGCCGGGTGACTTTGGTTCCCCTGAAAACACCGGAGGCATCAGAGACCTTAGTAACATCGGAAACGTCGATATTCCGCCCCGGGGGTTCCTGCCCGGGGGGTTCCTGCCCGGGGGGAAGCGCAGAATTCAGACAGGTTAATTTCGATTCACCGCCGTCATGAGGATCCGGCCGGACCCGGAACAGCTGGTCCGGCGCCGGGAGATCGATCCATTCCCCGGTGTCAGCCGGATCATCCGGGTGGATGTTCAGGGGCAGGATCCGGCAGGTTCTGTCGTATCCCACGGTGCGCAGCAGCATCTGGAGGAGGATTTCCGTGTCCAGGTCGGCGGCCGTGGCAAACCCAAAAATACAACAAGCTCAATGAGTCGGTGACGGTCCAGGGTTCCGGGGAGATCCCGGCCAGGCGGAACTCCAGGTGAAGAGCCTGCGGAGCGGTTACGATAAAGGCGTTGACTCCGTCGGCGTATTTCTGAAACAAGGCGGCGTTGCCGGGATTGAGAATGGCGGCCTGCCTCCGTGCCAGCCGGTCCAGGCCGATGGTGCGCATGCGCCTGTCCTGGTCCAGGGCCGGGTATCCGGCCAGTTCAGCGGTCCGGCCCTGGATCAACAGCCGGATCAGGTGCATCTGGAACAGCCGGTCCCGGGCCGTTACAAACCCCTGGGCAAACAACAGGTCGCCCAGGCTGTCCGCCCGGATAAAAGACATGCCTTTTTCATCCTGCCGAACTGTGACCGGTCCGGCCAGGCCTTGCAGGTTCAATGCGCCCCGGGTCTGATACCGGTTAAGAAGAGACAGCCCCCTGCCCCCAGAACGACCACCACTGCGCAGCCCAGCGCCACGGCAGCCATTCGGCGGACAACGGAGCAGACGGACAAGTCAGGCCTCTTTTTGAGAAATGATCCGCAGTTTGCGCCACAGCGCAGCCCGGCTAATTCCCAGAATTTCCGCAGCCCGGGATTTATTGCCTTCCGTGGTTTTGAGCGCTTCCAGAATATGCCGGTGCTCCATTTCCTGGAGGGTCGGAAAAGGCCGGAAGGACCCAGTGCCATCCGGAACCGGGGTCTTTGGATCCGGTTCATCCGGGGCCAAAGGCTTTGGATCTCTGGACACGGACAGTCTCCGGGGCAGATGCTGAATCTCGATAAAGCCTGTCTGGGCCAGGATCACGGCCCGTTCGATGATATATTGAAGTTCCCGGACATTTCCCGGGAAGCCATAGTCGTCAAACGAGGCCAGTACGGCATCGGACACGCCGGTCACATTTTTTTGGAACGCCTGGTTGAACCGGTCCAGAAAATACCGGCACAGCATGGGGATGTCCTCGGTCCGGTCCCGGAGGGCCGGCATTTCAATGCAGATGGCCCGAAGCCGCTGAAACAGTTTCCGGTTGAACCGGCCCTGGCTGACCTTTTTGTCCAGGCTTTTCTGGGTGGCTACAATGAACCGCACATCCATATGAACATCCGGGGCGTTCTGTTCCAGGATGGCCAGCATATCCGTCTGAGTCTGGGCCGGCATGTTTTCGATGTGGTCCAGCAGAATGGTACCGGAAAAGTCAGGATCCGGAGAGTTTCCGGGCAGAGTCGTCAGGGAGGCCACCAGCTCCGGAAACCGGAAATCATTGCTGAAGCAGCCGCAGTCAAAGGCCAGAAACCGCTGGTCACGGCGCCGGCTCAGCCGGTGAATGATCCGGGCCGCCAGTTCCTTGCCTGTACCGGATTCACCGTGGATGACAACGGGACAGTCCAGCTCGGACAGCCGGCGGATGTTTTTCTTAAGCGCTGCATCTCCGGGGTTTCGCCGATGAGCCGGGCCAGCCCCTTGCCCGGCGGTTCCGTCCGGTCCGCCTCCGGGGGGGTGGCTGTGTCAGCTGCGGGGGAATGGATGACAAACACATTTCCCTCTCCTCCGGACTGGCGGATCACATCCCACAATCCTGCCATGGCATCTTTTTCAAAATATATGGCGCCCAGGGCTTCGGTGGCCTGCCGGGTCTTGTCACTGCCATAGCCTGTGAGCAGCACGGTTCTGAGGTCCGGATCCAGTTCCTTTAGCTTGGTGATGGTGACCAGCCCGTCCATGTCCGGCATTTTCAGGTCCACGATAGCCAGGTCGAACCGGGTGGTTCTCGCCAGTTCCAGGGCCTTAAGTCCGGAGGTGGCTTTGACGGGATCGTGGCCCAACAGCGCGATCCGCTGGGCCATGGAATTAAGCAGCCGTTCCTCGTCATCCACCAGAAGGATATGTTTTTTAATATCTGTCATTTATTTTACGTATATGTAAATCACCGCTCCTGTCAGCGTCAAGACATTTCAGTCAATCCGGACCGAGTAAACCTTCATCTTCCGGACGTCCGCCTTTATCAACAGGGCAAACCGGTGGACATCCGGATCGATTAACAGGGCAAACCGGGTTTTGCCCGTTTTACGGAATCTCATCGAAATCAGTTTTTTTTCAAGGCCGGACGGGCAATGACCCCAGCCGGATCCCGCAAAACTTTCAAGTTCAAACGTGCCATGACCCGGGCCGGAACCCGTGAGATTTTTAAGATCACAACCCCAATAAAGCCAGCCTGACTTCATAAGACCGACCCCGCAAATAAGTGCAATAACGCAGGCCTGACCCCGTATGAAATCATATGCCATAAAACAGATAGATCATCAACAGTTCGACGCAAAGAAAAATCACGGTCATGACGACCCCGGCTCTGGCATAATCCACGGTCCGGTATCCGCCGGGCCGCATCACCAGGGCATTGACCTGATGGGTGGGTAAAACAAAACTGTTGGACGCGGACAGCCCCACCACCAGGGCCGCCATTCTTGGGTCTGCGCCGGCCATCATGGCCATGTTCATGCACAGCGGCACCAGCAGGACCGTGGCGCCCACATTGGAGATCACCAGGGTGAAAAACGTGGTCATGATCCCGATCACGGCCAAAAGCACAATCGGGGCCGGGGTGCCCACCAGGCCCAGGACCCCTTCGGCGATAAACGCGGCTGTGCCGCTTTTTTCAAAGGCAATTCCCAAAGGAATCAGCCCGCCCAAAAGAAACACGGTCATCCAGTCCACTGAAGAATAGGCTTCGTCCACGGTCAAGACCCCTGTGATGATCATGCCCAGGGCCCCGGACATCAGCGCTACGGCCAGGGGGGTGTTGAAAAACACGATCTGGACCAGGGCGATGGCCAGCCAGCACACGGCCAGGACCGCTTTCTGGGGCCGCAGAATCTCGCCTTCCAGAGGAGATGCAAACACCAGTGACCGGGGTTTGGGCTTGTTGTTCAGAATATGGAACCGGTCCCAGGGGCCCTGGAGCAGCAGGGTGTCCCCCTGGCTCAGGGGGATGAAGGTCAGGCCGCTGTAGATTTTCTTGTTTCCCTTGAACAGTACCAGGGGATTGAGCTGGTAATGGTCTTTGAACCGGATTTCGTTCAATGTTTTGCCGATCAGGTCGGACCGGGGGGAGACCACGGCCTCGGCCACACCGGCATTGGTGTTGGCCAGGGTGTCGGCAAAGGTCTCCAGGGAGTCCTTGATCTGCCAGCCGTATTCCTGGGCCAGTTTTTCAATGTTTTCCCATTTGCCTGCCACGGCCACGTCACAGTTGGGGGAAACACTTTCATGGCTGCGGGGCACCTGATTGATGGTTCTGCCGTTTGAAGAACTGATGCCGATCACCGTGACCAGGAATTTTGCCCGGATGGTCAGATCTTCCAGGGTGCCGGTCTTCCCGGTTTCCGGCACATGCAGCTCAACGATGCTTTTGACGCCCTGGTATTCGGAAGTCAGCATATCCGAGGCCCCCCGGTTGAATTCACCCGACTTGGCAGGCAGGATAAACCGGCCGAACACAATGAAATAGATCAGGGCCGAAGCCACCAGACACAGGCCGATGGGGGTCTGGGTGAACAGGCCGAAAGGTGCCAGTTTTTCCCCGCCGACCACCATCAGGTCGTTTAACAAAATGGTGGGACTGGCACCGACCAGAGTGATGGTTCCGCCGATGATGGCACAAAACGCCATGGGCATGAGCACCCGGGAGGTGGGAATGCCCATGCGTTTGGAAATCCGCTGGGTCACGGGCAGAAACAGGGCGGCCGCCCCGATGTTCTGCATCATGCTGGAAATCACGGCCACAGTCCCGGCAATGAACAGGATGATCTTGTTTTCACTCCTGCCGGCCAGGGCCATGATCGGCTTGGCCACTTTGTTCATCACCCCGGTCTTGTCCAGACCCGCGCCGATGATGATCACAGCGATAATGGAACAGACCGCGTTACTGGAAAGCCCTGAAAATGCATCTTTGGCGCTCACCAATCCCATCAGCGGCAAAAGCACCATCATCATGATGCCCACGACATCCACCCTTACCCATTCAAAGACAAACAAACAGATCACAAAAACAAGCACGATCATCGTCAATATCATATCCGGTGTCATTCAACTAATTCTCCGTTCAAAAATTTTGATCAAATCGGTCAGCCCGTTTAGGCACACGCCTGCTATTTCTTGTTCCGGAAAACAAAACAGAGTGCCGCGATTCCGCCAATCAGCACAATGCTGAAAATGAACCTGAAACTCATTATTTCCTCCTTAATCTATGGAATACACGCAAAATGTCCGGGCCAGGGCCGGCTTTTTCTCTTCCGAGGAGCCCAGGGAACTTAAAAACTTTCTGAAAAACCCCCAGAAGCTGCCCATATCCTCTTTTTCAAAATACACGGATTCCAGGGCTTCGGTGGCTTCCCTGAGCTTGGAATCCCCGTGGCCGGTCAGAAGCGTACTTGCAAGGGCGGCATCTTTTTCCTTGAGTTTGGCGATGAGATCCAGGCCGTCCATGTCCGGCAGCCGCTGGTCGATAATGGCCAGCTGAAACGTCTGGGACGTCATAATTTCCAGGGCTTGTTTTCCGTTCAGGGCGGTGAGGGGTTCATACCCCTGCAGCCGGATCCGGTCCGCCACAGCATTGAGAAACTTGGGGTTGTCATCCACCAGCAGGATGCGGATCTCGTGCTTCCCCTGCTTTGCTTTGGCCACGGCCTTGGCCATGCCGGCCGGATTTTCCGTGATGATGAATTCAGGGTTGCCATATTCCTTGATCACGGCAGACACGGCATTGTCGATATTGGAAAAATGAACGGTATGAAAAAATTCCAGCCCCATTTCTTCCGCTTTGGCCCGGAATCCCCCGGCATTTCGATCGGAGTTTTTCCTGAACTCGTCAAATGCCACATCATGGGCATTTGAAAAAAATTTTGTGATGTCATGGGTGAGATTGGCGCAGTTCACGGCAATGATGCCGCACCCCATCCGCTTTGCCATCTCCAGGGCATAGGCCGCCATTTTTTCGGGAAACCGGCTTTCATAGGTGGCAACGGCAATGCGTTTCCAGCATTCGTTTTCAGATTCTGAAACGGCCCGGCCGGCGCCGTCATCCTGATCCGGTGCAGCAGCCGTTTGATCGTTTACCTGTGCCGGTGCTTTTTTTGATTTTTTGAAAAGTGCCATAATCGGGTCCTTGTTAAACCGTTAAAAGTTGTTCTTTCAATCATGGATCTGACGTTTCGGGGAGGGGGATGGTGTTGTGTCATTCCCCTCGGGCTTCTGTGTTTAATTTTTTTTAATTTTTAATGCTTTTTAGTGTTTACAAATGCAACAAAAAACTTTATATTGTGATATAAATTAAAATTTTTAAACAGTCAATCGAAAAATTTACATTTATGAAACACATTGAGATTCTGATCATTGATGATGAAAAAAAATTTGCCGACATGCTGGGCCGGCGCCTGTCGCTTCGGGGGATCACCTGTCATGCCTGTTATGACGGGCGATCCGGACTGGAATGGATCAAGGCCCACCCCGGCGCCGTCACCCTGATTCTGCTGGATTTGAAACTGCCTGACATCTATGGTACTGAAGTACTGGCAGCCATCAAGGAGATCGATCCGGCCGTCCCGGTGTTTATCATTACCGGACACGGCACCCGGGAGGATGAAACCGCGTGCCTGGCAAAAGGGGCGTCCGAATTCATTCATAAACCCGTGAACATTGATAAACTGACTACTTTACTAAACCACGCCCGGGGGGAAGGCACATGAACCGGCGACCGCTGATTATAAGGAACCAGGGATGGCTTGAATTTCTCTTTCACCGGCCCAATGTCCATCTGGCAACGTTTCAGACCATTTCAAACTATCCCCGCATCTGGATCATCAGCATCATGATTCTGGCTGTCACCTCCCTGGCGCCCCTGGTTTTCACCACCGTGATCAACCACCAGCTGATCCAGAAATCCGTGGATTCGGAACTGGTGCTCCAGACCGACCGGGTCACCTCCAATGCCAAGCGATCCATGCGGTTTTTCTGGAAGAACGGTTGAACGCTCTGCGGTTTGTTGTGAACGAACTGCCCTATTATTCACTGATCGATAACGAACACCTGGCTAAAATCCTGGGCAACCTCAAACTGGGATTCGGGGGATTCACCGATTTGAGCATCATTGATGAAGACGGCAACCAGATCGCCTATGCCGGACCCTTCAACCTGGAAGGGAAAAATTATAAAAACCAGCCATGGTTCCTCCAGAGCATTGAAAAGGACAACTTCATCAGCGAGGTGTTCACCGGATACCGGGATATCCCCCATATCATCATTGCAGTCAGATCCCAGACCGCATACGGCCGGCATTTCATTCTCAGGGCCACCCTGGACACCCAGCGGCTCATGAGCATGCTGACCTCCTATAAAACCAATATCCACACCGATATTTTTCTGATGAACCGGGCTGGGATCCTCCAGACCCCTTCTGCAAGGTATGGGAAGATATTCACGCCGGCCCCGCTGAAAGTGCCCCCGTTTTCAGACACCACCCAGGTGATCCGGCCGGAACATCGCGGAAAAAACGCCTATATCACGGGATATTCCTATATCGCCACCGAAGCGGTCACCACCCCGTTCATTCTGATGGTTCACAAAAAAAATCCGATGTCATGGGCACCTGGCTGAACCTGGGCAAGACATTCAACTGGATCATCGGCCTGTGCTGCCTGGTGATGATGGTGATTATCACCCTGGTGTCCACATTCATGGTGAACCAGCTGTATCTGGCGGACCAGGCCAAAGCGGAAACCATGCTGAAAATGGAACAGAGCCAGCAACTGGCCTGCATCGGTCAGCTGTCTGCCGGCATCGCCCATGAAATCAACAACCCCCTGGCGTTGATCAATGAAACCGCAGGCTATCTCAAGGACCTGTATCAGTTCCCGGATGAACACCGCAGCGATCAGGAGATCTCCGAGCTTTTGGACGACATCCTGGAGGCCGTAGCCCGGTGCGGCACCATCACCAGCCAGCTGCTGGGGTTTGTAAGGCAGTTCGATGTCCGGATCTCTTCGGTAAATGTGGAAAAACTGATCACCGGGATCTTAAGTTTTCACAAAAAGGAAACCGAGTACAAAGGCATTAACGTCACCACGGCCATTTCCCCGAACGTCCCGGCCATCGAGACTGACCGGGGCAAGCTTCAGCAGATCCTGCTCAACCTGATCAACAACGCGTTCCAGGCCATCGAAGCCAACGGATGCCTGGATATCAAGGTGTCGCACCTGCCACCGAACAAGATCGGCATCGAGATCAGCGACACGGGCTGCGGGATTCCCGAAGAAAATCTCAAACGGATTCATGAACCGTTTTTCAGTACCAAAAAAGACAAAATGGGAACCGGCCTGGGTCTGTCCATCACCTACGGTCTGGTCAAAAAACTCCAGGGAACCGTCCGGGTGGAGAGCAGTGAAGACATCGGTACCATTTTCACTGTGATCCTGCCGGTCAAGCTCCGAAAAGAGGGTAACGCATGAAAATTATTCTAGTGGATGACGAAACCAAATTCATCAATATGCTGGCCAGACGACTGTCGCTGCGGGGGCTGGACGCGGATGTGGCCTACTCCGGGGCCCAGGCCCTGGAAAAAGCGGCTCAAACCCGGTACGACATTGCGGTGCTGGACATGAAAATGCCGGGGATGAGCGGCTTTACCCTGAAACGGAAACTGCTGGAAACGCTGCCGGACATCCGGTTCATTTTTGTTACCGGACACGGCACCATCGACCAAAACGGGATACCGGATCAATCCGATGATATTTTTCTGGCCAAACCGCTGAACATCGACACGCTCATCGATACCATCCGGCAGCGGCTTAATCCGGACCAATAATACAGGGGGACATCAACCATGACATCACACGCCAGCGACCTGATCCACAAACAGGGACTTCAATTTTTCGGATCCGTGAATGCCAGCATTTCCCACGAACTGAAAAACATTTTTGCCATTATTTCCGAAACCGCCGGGTTTTTGAACGACCTGACCCAGCTGTCCAAGCAGGGCCAGGCATTTGATCTGTCTTTGCTGGAAAACTGCAGCAACAGCATTGCCGAGGAGATTGAGCGGGGGTTTGACACCATCCGCCAGATGAACCAGTTTGCCCACAGTGTGGATGACCCGGTCAAAGAAACCGCCGTCCATGATACCCTGGCTTTGGCTGTCAAACTGACCGGGTTTTTGAGTTTTGCCAAAAAACAAAGCTGGAGCCTCCGGCAAAGAGATCTCCATCGACACCAGTCCGTTTCTGCTCCAGACCCTGGTATACCGGACCTTGAGCACTCTTTACCGGGCCCTGGACACCGGTTCTGAACTGACCCTGACCCTGCGTGAGTCAGAAACGTCCCTGGTTACCGTGATCTTTTCCCATGACCGGCAGGCTGATTTGAATGATTTTCCGGATTCCAGGACCGCAGATGTGGCAGATCTCCTTGATGCGTCATTCACAAGGACCGACACCGGACTGGCACTGACCCTTCCAAGAGAAAACAATGACCTGAGGCACAAATTTGCCGGCGGGTGACCGGTGCCCCGTGCAGCCGGAAAAATGGAAAAAAGCCCAAAAAGCAACCCGAAAAAAGCAGCCACAATACCCAACCCATATCAATTTTGGAGGCAGCCATGACCGAGACTGAAAAAATTCATCTGTTACTGGTGGATGACGAGGAAAAATTTCTCAACGCCCTGACCGAACGATTAAAACTCAAATTTTTTGACATCACCCCGGCGACCAACGGGGAGGACGCCATCAAGGTGGCCAAAAAAGCCCGGTTTGACGTGGCAGTGGTGGATCTGCAAATGCCGGGCATTGACGGGGTCCAGCTGCTGGAAACCCTGAAGCAGAGCCACCGGTTTCTGGAAGTCATTATTTTATCGGGCCATGCCACCATTGACACGGCCGTGGCATGCACCAAACTGGGAGCGTTCAAAGTACTGGAAAAGCCCTGCGGATTCGACAAGCTGGTAGAGTGCATTAAAGAAGCCTATGAATCCCGGCTGAAAAAAAAAGTTTGAAAACGATACCCAGCGCATGAAAAAAATCCAGTCCTTGGCATTCGGGCAGTCGGCTTTAGGAATTCTGCGGGAACTGCATAAAATGGATGACCACCAGAAATAGCGGGCCTGGGCCCGCCCCCCCGGAGTACCAGGTGCCCGGCCCGGAATGACGTCATCCGACGGTCCGGTCACCGGATACCCCGGGGAGCTGGACAGTGTTGAAGGGCTGGACAGTGTTGGGGGGCGGGCGGGCAATTAGATTTTTCTTGCGTTTTACGGGATCTGATCGTATTATTAATGTCTTGTCAGCACTATTTCAAAGCAAATTTCTTCGAGGAAGATCCCATGAAGTCAAATACCAATATTGTCTATTCCATTCCCTGGAACCTGTTTCTCATCACCCTGGGCAGCGTGATTGTGGCCGTGGGCATCAAGGCGGCGATCATTCCCCACGGCATGATCACGGGCGGATTTTCCGGTCTGGGCCTGCTGTGCTACTACGGATCGGACATCCTGACCCCGGGCATCTGGTATCTGATTCTGAACGTGCCTGTGTTCATCATCGGATGGAAGTTCATTAGCAAACGGTTTCTTTACTACAGTCTGTACGGGGCCGGAATCCTTACGCTGTTCATGGATTTCGTGAATTTCTCGTTCGACATCACCGACCCCTGGCTGGCGGCCTGGCCGGGGGGACACTGGTGGGGGCCGGGTCAGGCATCGTTTTTCGATCCCTGGGGTCCGGCGGGGGCAACGACATCATTTCCATTCTGCTCAACCAGAAGTTCAGCCTGCGCATCGGCACCTATAATTTCATGTTCAACTTTGTGCTGTTTGCCGGGAGTTTCGGATATCTGGACACAGACATCATTTTATATTCCATGGCCACCTCCTATATCGCTTCCCAGGCCATTGAATACTGCATGGGCCTGTTCAACCAGCGCAAGATGATCTTGATTATTTCCAAAAATCTGCCGGCCATTGCCGATGAGATCATGAATAAACTGCAGCGGGGCGCCACCTTTCTTAAGGGCCGGGGGCCTACACCGGCAAAGACAGGGAAGTGCTGCTCACCGTAGCCAACACCTACCAGATCAAACGCATTGAGGAGATCACATTCAGTATCGATCCCGAGGCCTTCATGATCACGGAAAACACCTTCAACGTCCTTGGAAGGGGATTCTCCCGCCGTAAGGTGTATTGACATTTAACCTGCTGATGGCCGAATTCCCCACCCCCATGACGACCGGAGTGTCGACGAACTGCGGGAAGCAGAAAATGATGCCTGTCCCTCATCCATGATCCGGAGCCCACACCCGTTTATATCGAACCAAGATTTCTGAACACCCGGATCACCCCGGACGAGGATCTCAATAAGGCCTTGAAATGCTGATCATTCGTAGATGGTGTGCTGCCTGGGATCAAACGCTTCCCGGATTCCTTCGCCGGTAAAGGTGACGGCCATGAGCGTCACCACCAAGGCGCCGACCACGGACGCGGAGATCCACCAGGCTTCCATGTTCTGCCATCCCTGGGAAAGAAGCTCTCCCCAGGAGGGTGTGGGCGCAGGCAGGCCGAATCCCAGGTAGTCCAGGGAAGTCAGGGCCACGATCCCGCTGGAAATGGCAAACGGCGCATAGGTCACGATCACGGAGATGGTGTTGGGAATGATATGCCGGAAAATGATACGGAAATGGGAGGCCCCCAGGCTTCGAACCGCCAGGATGTATTCTCTTTCCTTTTCCTTGTAAGTCATGGTGCGCATGACCCAGGTGATGCCGATCCATCCGAAAAAAGCCATGATCAGCAAAAGAATCATGAAACTGGGCACCAGGATCGAGGAGACGATGATGATGACGTACAGAAACGGAATATTGGACCAGATTTCGATGACGCGCTGAAAAAACAGGTCGAACTTCCCTCCGAAATACCCCATGGCACATCCGATGAAAATCCCGATGGTATAGTTGATCAGCAGCAGAAAGAAGGAAAAAAGAATGGCGGTCCGGAACCCGTAGACCAGCCGGGCCAGAATGTCCCTGCCCACATTGTCGGTGCCCAGAAAATGCCGGTCTTTGAACGAGGGGGGAAACGGCGGGTACTCATTGAGTCGCAGGTCGTTTTCATACGCGTTGTACGGCACGGGCGGCAGGATCACAAAATTCCCCTGCCCGGCCTGTTTAAAGACCTGTTTGAGTTCCCGGTATTCGGTTTCATACTGATAATCCAGGCCAAAGGCGGAGCCGGGAATCATGTCGCCATAGGTGGGGAAGTACCAAGAGCCTGATACCGGACCACCAGAGCCCGGGAATTGATGAACAGTTCCGCGGCAAAGGAGAACACGATCAGGCTAAAGATAATGACAAACGACCAGAACCCCCGGCGGATAGACACAAACCGCTTGAGCTTGCGCCGGGTCACCGGATTGAGGGAAATCCGTCTCATTTGAACCGCACCCGGGGATCCACAAAGGCCACGCACAGGTCGCTTAAGATATTACCGACCATAAACAACAGGGAAGAGATGACCAGGATGCCCATGACCACGGGATAGTCCCGGTCCACCACGGATTCATAGCCCAAAAGGCCCATACCGTCAATATTGAACACTTTTTCGATCAGAAACGATCCCATGAGCAGAATGGAGATGTTGTTGCCGAAACTGGTGGCAATAGGGATCAGGCTGTTGCGCATGGCATGGCGGAACACCGCGTTTTCAAAAGACAATCCCTTGGCAATGGCCGTGCGTACGTAATCAGCGGCCAGGTTGTCCATGAGCGTGTTTTCATTAACAGGGTCATGACCGTGAACGATCCGATCACATAGGCAAACAGAGGCAGGACCGTGTGCCTTGCCAGGTCCAGGACCCGGTCGGCCATTCCCATCTGCTCGATTCGGTCCGACACCAGGCCCCCTAAAGGGAACAGATCCCAGTGGGACGCGAACAGTACCAGCATCAGCACCCCGGCCACCCACCCGGGAATGGCGTATCCCGTGAAAATGACCACCGACGATACCGTGTCAATCCGGATTTGTGGCGCACAGCCTTGGCCAGGCCCAGGGGAATGCACACCCCGTAGATGAGCACCATGCTCAGCCCTCCGAAATACAGGGACACAGGCATTCGGTCCCGGATCATTTCCCACACCGGGTCATGGTACCTTGTGGACCGTCCCAGATCCCCATGGAGCACCTTTCCCAGCCAGGACAGATAGCTTTGAAGGACCGGTTTGTCAAACCCGTAATAGGCTTCTAATTTTGCGATCTGTTCCCGGGACAGCGGCTGGCCTTCCCCGGGGCCGGCCCGGGTACTGCTGCCCTGCCCCCCCATCTGCATGGCCCTTGTTTCGGCGATGATCCGTTCAATGGGGCCGCCGGGCACAAACCGGGTAATGGTAAACACCATCACGGTGATCCCGATGAACGTAGGGATTACCAGCAGCAAACGCCGGATAAAATAGGCGGTCATGACATAAACAACCGCGACAAATCAGGCGGTTTCCAGGTTTTGGTACACGGTTTCCAGGGCCTGATCCAGAAACTCGGGTTTAACGCCCCCGGCCTGGGCCATGTCCGGCCGTCCGCCGCCGCCGCCCCCTACCACCTGGGCGGCCTGTTTCACGATGTCTCCGGCTTTGAATGTGTTCACCAGATCTTCGGATACAGTGGCGATCAGCAGGGCTTTGCCGTTGGATTCCGCACCCAGCAGCAGAATCCCGGACCCCAGTTTTGCCTTGAATTTGTCGGCCAGGTCTCGCAGCTGGGAGGGGTTGTCGATTTCCACCCGCTTAGCCAGGACCCGGACGCCGTTGATCTGCCGGATACTGACGTCAATGTCTGCCACGGATTTAGAGGCGATCTGGGCCTTGATGGCAGTTATTTCCTTTTCCAGGGTCTTTTTCTCCTGCATCAGGGCCTCCAGTCTTGAAAGGACGTCGGACCGGCCGATTTTCAGCAGGCCTGCCATGGATTCAAGAGACCGGTGTTCTTCATGCACCAGGTCCATGGCGGCCTGGCCGGTGGCCGCCTCGATGCGCCTAACGCCTGAGGCGATGCCGCCTTCAGACACAATTCTGAACAGCCCGATGTCCCCGGACCGCCGGGTGTGGGTGCCGCCGCACAGTTCTTTTGAAAACCGCCCTGGGACACCACCCGGACCCACATCCCCGTATTTTTCCTCAAAAGGCTGTGGCCCCCTGTTTCACCGCCTCATCCATATCCATTTCATGGGTTGAAACCTCATGATTTTCCCGGATGCGTTCGTTTACGAAATTTTCAATGGCCTGCTTTTCGTCGGCTGTGACCGAAGAAAAATGGGTAAAGTCAAACCGCAGCCGGTCATGGGTCACCAGGGACCCGGCCTGTTTGACATGATCGCCCAGCACCTGCCTCAACGCTGCGTGCAGAATATGGGTGGCGGTGTGGTTCACCGCAGTTTCCGGCGCCGGTTTCATCCACTTTCAAAAAGAAGGTGTTCCCTTTGCGGCACTGCCCCCGGGTCACGGTACCGTGGTGGATGTACAGACCGGACGGATCAGACGAGGTTTGTGTGATATCAATGGTGCAGGCATCGTTTTCAAACACCCCGGCATCTCCGGCCTGGCCCCCGGATTCCGCGTAAAACACGGTATCGGATGTGACCAGGTCCACAGCGTCTCCCTGCCCGGCTTCGGCCACTTCCTGATTGTCTTGCACCATGATCAGCAGCGTTGATTCGGTGAACAGACGGTCATAGCCCAGAAACCGGGTTTTGACGCCTTCAGCGATCAGGGGTTTGTATACGTCCCCTGCACCGGTGAATTTTTTCACGGATTTGGACCGGGCCTTCTGCTGTGCCATGGCGGTTTTAAATCCCTCAAGATCCAGGGCGATGTCCGTGTCCTTCACATGGTCCGCAATAATGTCCACGGGAAATCCGTAAGTGTCATACAGCCGGAAAATCACTTCGCCGGAGATCACGGTTTGATTTTTTGCGGCCAGATCCGCCAGGGTGGCTTCAAGCAGCTTCATGCCCGTGTCCAGGGTTTCCAGAAACTTGGCTTCTTCGTTTTTCACCACCTTGAGAATGAACGGGGCTGAATCCTTGAGTTCCGGATAGGCTTCATCCATGATGTCAAACACGGTCTGCACGGTGTCATGGAGAAAGGGTCTGGTCAATCCGATACTGCGGCCGTACCGGATGGCCCGGCGCATGATCCGCCGCAGTACATAGCCCCGGCCTTCGTTGGACGGCAGGACCCCGTCGCACACCAGAAAGGCCGTTGCCCGGGAGTGGTCGGCAATCACCTTCATGGCCACTTCCACCTGGCCGGATTCCCCGCGTTTCCGGCCGGAGAGTTCGCCGACCTTTTCCATGATGGGCACGAACAGGTCCGTGTCAAAATTGGTGGGCACTCCCTGGAGCACGGAAATGATGCGCTCCAGACCCAGGCCCGTATCAATGCTGGGTTTAGGCAGCGGAGTCATGGTGCCGGATTCGTCTCTGTAAAACTGCATGAACACCAGGTTCCACAGCTCCAGCCACCGGTCGCAGTCACACCCCACGGCACAGTCCGGTCTGCCGCAGCCATAGGCCTCGCCCCGGTCGATGTGAATTTCACTGCACGGCCCGCAGGGACCGGTATCCCCCATGGCCCAGAAGTTGTCTTCATCCCCCAGGCGGGAAATGCGCTCCTCAGGCACCCCCACCTGGTCCCGCCAGATGGCATAGGCTTCGTCATCATCCTTATAGACAGACACATGCAGTTTATCCGGATCAAACCCGTACCCCCGGGTGAGCAGATCCCAGCCAAAGGCAACGGCTTTGTCTTTAAAATAATCACCAAATGAAAAATTACCCAACATTTCGAAAAACGTGTGGTGCCGGGCCGTATATCCCACATTTTCCAAATCGTTGTGCTTGCCGCCGGCCCGGACACATTTCTGGGCGGTCACGGCCCGCTGGTAATCGCGTTTTTCATCCCCGGTGAACACCCGTTTGAATTGGACCATGCCGGCATTGACAAACAGCAGGGTCGGGTCGTCCTGAGGAACAAGGGACGAGGATCTCACCACCTGGTGATCGTGTTTTTTAAAATAATCCAGAAAAATTTTGCGGGCTTCATTGCCTGTCATATTTGTGCTCCTAATTTGAGTATTAGGTGTTGGGGGTTAGGTATTGGGTTATTAGGTGTTGGGTTACAGGTACCTGATTTTGGCTGTCCGGTGCTTGGTCATTTGGCGGCCGGAGGCGCATCTTTGTCTTTTTTTTTCATCGGCAATGCCCAGGGTTTCACGGACCCGGGTTTCGATTTTGGCAAAAATCTCCGGGTTATCCACCAGAAAAGCTTTGACGTTTTCCCGGCCCTGGCCGATGCGTTCACCGTCAAAAGAGTACCAGGAACCGCTTTTGTCCACAATATTCAGGGTCACGCCCATGTCCAGCAGGTCACCGGTGCGGGAGATGCCCTCTCCGTACATGAGATCGAACTCCACATCCTTGAACGGAGGCGCCAGCTTGTTTTTCACCACCTTGACCCGGGTCCGGTTGCCGATGATGTCCTGACCCTCTTTGATGGGGGACACCCGCCGGATTTCCAGGCGCATGGAGGCATAGAATTTCAGGGCGTTGCCGCCGGTGGTGGTCTCGGGATTGCCGTACACCACGCCTATTTTCATGCGGATCTGGTTGATGAAAATAATGGTGGTGTGTGTTTTTCCCAAGGTACCGGCCAGCTTGCGCAATGCCTGGGACATAAGGCGTGCCTGAAGCCCCATGTGGGAATCCCCCATTTCTCCCTCGATCTCGGACCGGGGCACCAGGGCCGCCACGGAATCCACGATCAAAATGTCAATGCCGCCGCTGCGGATCAACATGTCAGCGATTTCTAGGGCCTGTTCTCCGGTATCGGGCTGGGATACCAGCAGTTCATCACAGTTGACTCCCAGCCGTTTGGCATAACCCACGTCCAGGGCATGCTCAGCATCAATGAATGCCGCAATGCCGCCTTTGTTCTGGGCCTCGGCCACGGCATGCAGGGCCAGGGTGGTTTTTCCGGAGGATTCCGGGCCGTAAATTTCCACTACCCGGCCCCGGGGATATCCGCCCACGCCCAGGGCCTTGTCCAGGGCCAGGGAACCGGTTCGGATCACCGGCACCTGTTCCACCACCCGGCCGCCGAGCTTCATGATGGCGCCTTTGCCGAACTGGCGCTCAATCTGCCCCATGGCCGTCTGTACCGCTTTGTCCTTGTCCGCGTTTTTTTCCATATGATTCTCCCGGGGTGCCCAAAGAATTTCAGTGAACCCCTAAAATATATAAACAGTTGACTGTGAGTGCCGCCAGCACCCCAGCCATGATATCGTCCAGCACCACACCGGCGCCGCCGGAAAACTGCCGTTCAAAATACCGCACCGGCGGAATTTTGAACACATCAAAACATCGAAACGCCAGAAACCCCGCCAAAAGAGTAATCCATGTCACCGGCACCAGGGACATGGTGACCCAGTACCCGGCCATTTCATCAATGACAATGGCTCCGGGATCCTTTTGATTCAGGATTGTTTCCGCCTGATCCGCCACAAACACGGCTGACAGAATGACGCACGCTCCAAAGAAAGCCTGGGCAGACGCGGGTATGACCTGACTGATCCAGATCAGCGGCAGGGCCGACAGGGTCCCCACCGTTCCCGGTGCCACCGGGCTGAATCCCAGGCCGAATCCCGTGGCCGCCGCCAAAATCAGTCGGTTTTTCCAAAGGCCTGCTGCCATGGCATAATCATCCTTTTGGTTCTATATTTTGTCGTTTTTCCTGTCAAGGGGATTTCCGCAGGCCCTGGCATAAACCTCTTTCAACGCAAGCCCCCGGATTCTGGCGATTTTTGCCAGAGCTTCATATTCCGGGACCATTCGGTCGGTGCCGTCCGGATGCCGGATCTTCTTGGCCGCCACCTTGCCGAACACTGTGTCCATCTGACAGGGCTCCCTGTGCAGCACAGCCCGGTCGCATGGGTGGTAACGGACCCCGAGGGCTGTGGTCTGGGTCAGGATTTCCTGAATCAGGACATCCCGGTCTTTGGGACGGCACAGGACTTCTATCCGGGTGCCGGGACGGTTCTTTTTCATGTACACCGGGGCAAAAGTCACATCCAGGGCCCCGATTTCAAAAAGCTGGTCCATGACAAACCCCAGTATTTCCGGGTTCATGTCATCCACCTGGGTAGTGAGCACCCCGATTGTTTCAGACTGAATCGCTGGAAACCGATCCTCCCCGGACTGATAACGTTTCAATAAAATCTGCTCGGCCTGAGTCTTTGCAGAGTGACCCGTTGAAGGTTGAGCCAATTCCGGAAAAAGCGCGGTTGTGTCCGACACCGGACCGGACGCCGGCCGGCCCAGGACCATGCGAAGCAGGTTGGGCATCCGGGATCCGGTCTCTCTTTTCCCGCACCATAGCCGATCTTTTCCACCTGCATGGAGGGCATGAGGCCGAACCGGGTGGCCAGAACGGCCAAAATGGCGGCCCCCGTCGGGGTGACAATCTCTGTAGCGGCATCCGAACCGGTCACGGGGATGTTTTTCAAAATCGCCAGGGTGGCCGGCACGGGCACTGGGATCCGGCCATGGGCGCAATCGATGAATCCGGAGCCCAGCGGCACTTCCGAAGCAGTCACCTGGGTGATGCCCAGGTAATGGACGCCCAGGAATGTGCCCAGGATGTCCACCAGGGAATCGATGCCGCCGATTTCATGAAAATGCACGGATGCCATGTCCTTTCCATGAATGCCGGCCTCGGCCCGGGCGATTTTTTCAAATGCGGACAGGCTGTTTTTTTGAACGTCCGCCGGCAGGTCCGCATTTTCAATTAACGTTCGAATGTCTCTATAGGTGCGGGAAGTGGCCTGATCCGTGACCGAAACGGTCAGATCCACAGCCCTCAGGGCATGGCGGAAAACCGGGACGGTCCGGATGGAAAACCCGTTGAACAGCGGGGTCAATTCGGCCTCAAGCCGTCCGGGGTCCACCCCCAAATCCACCAGGGCCCCCAGGCACATGTCCCCGCTGATACCGGAAATCAGATCCAGGTGCAGGATCATGTCAGCAAGATGCTCCTGCCGCATGAATTCGAAGAATTTCCAGCACCAGGCAGGCTGTGTCTTCCATGTCTTTCAGGGCAATGGATTCATTGACCGTGTGAACGTCGGTCATGCCAGTGCCCAAAACGCCTGCGGCAATCCCCTTGCCGAAAAACACATTGGCATCCGCACCCCCGCCGATGGTTTTGCTTTCCAATGATCTTCCCAGGCTGGCGGCGGCTTTACGGGCCAGCACCACCACCTCATGATCCTCTGAGATATGGGTGTTTGGAAAATCATGTTCCACCGTCACGTCCACTCGGGGAAGCGCGTTTTCTCCGCGCAGATGCCGGGCGGTGTCTTCAAATGCAGCCGCGATGGTCCGGGTTACCCGTTCCAGTTTACCGGGGTCATGGGACCGGGCTTCCCCCTTGATTTCCACTTTTTCCGGAACAATGTTGGTGGCCATTCCGCCCGTGATAATTCCCAGATTACAGGTGGTTTCTTCATCGATGCGCCCCAGCTGCAGTTCCGAAATGGCCTTGGCGGCCGCATAAATGGCGTTGACCCCTTTTTCCGGAGCAGCCCCGGCATGGGCGGCCCGGCCGATGACCTCGATAGTAATCTTGTTGGCGGCCGGTGCCCTTGTCACAATGCCGTTGGTATCTGTGGAGTCCAGAATATACCCGAATTTCGAGTCGATCAGGGTCAAATCCAGGTGTTTGGCCCCTAAAAGGCCGATCTCTTCGGATACGGTAAAAATCAATTCCACCGGCGGACAGGGCAGATGGTTTTCCTGAACCACGGCCATCACCTCCAAAATGATGGCAATGGCAGATTTATCATCCGACCCTAAATAGTGGTGCCGTCACTGGTGAAAATCCCGTCTTTAAACCGCACCTTCACACCTTTGCCCGGCACCACCGTGTCCATGTGTCCGGACAGAAATAAGGGCGGCACCTTGCGGTTGCCGGGAAATTTGGCCACCAGGTTGGAGCAGTCGCCGCCGGTTTTTTCCTTGGCCCGGTCATAACTGACCGCGGCCCCCATATCGGTTAAGGATTTTTCAATGGCTGCCGCCACCTTTGCCTCATGCCGGGATTCGGAATCGATTTCCGCCAGCTCGATAAACCGCCTGGACAGTCTTTCTGTATTGATCATGTCTTTCTCCATGGTTTGATTGCAGTGGGAATAACGTGCAGCGGTTATACTAAAGTTTAACGATTATTGCCATACCCAAATCATAAGACCGGGCATCAAAAACCGGCCCTGCTGACGGAAGCCTGGGAAAAAAGCATTGACAAAATCAGGCATCCGGTATAGGTTTTGAAGATATCTTTCGATGAATGGAATACGGAAGTGCGCGGCTCACTGGTGGGGCCCTCGGACTTCAAATCCGATGTGGGGCGTTAATACCGTCCCGGGTGGGTTCGATTCCCATGCACTTCCGCCACTTCTTTAATGAATTCAAGTAGATAATTTCGGAAAACCCCCTGTTTTTTGGCCCGGCCCGATGTTTTCGGGCCACCCATTTGGCCCTTGCTTTCACTCCAATTCTGGTCCCGATTATTTTCAGTTTGTTGCATGTACAAATTTGGTTTCCGGTGGTTTTCGTCACGATGAGTCAGTCATATCATAACGGGCAGTATCACAATCCTGCAAC
>LQAJ01000159.1_pt1 | contig 29854 bp, 30 predicted proteins | sample 1535811 | NCBI WGS metagenome assembly LQAJ01 (sample SAMN04331587, study PRJNA305678) | bioreactor metagenome | isolation source: bioreactor_6 inoculated with Wadden Sea sediment 2nd replicate of a... | place: Germany: Wadden Sea, Janssand Flat
AAAATTGCTACTTCTTTGCATCAATGCGGCATCAGAAAACGACATGAGCATAGCGCGCACACCTTGATTTTGGCCATATTTACCTTGCCCTTTGTGGGGGATAATTTCTTCAGGGGCATAGCAACCAATGACAATCTGGCATTTGGCAAAGATGCTGCCTATGCTGGTCTGAAGGGGTGTCAATCCAATTGGAGAAAGCTGCTGTTGCGTGTCGGCACCAAGCAATGGTCGATTTATCAAAGGGTTTCGGATGCTCACGGTTTGCTGGTCCGACGGATACAGTTGTCTGCCATTGGATTTTTCACTGCTGTCATCTGCGAATGCCAAAAACCGGCTTTGTGATAATCGCAAATCAATGGACAAGAGGTGTTGTGCATGGCAACGGCGCCAGGAAGCCGTAGTCAAAGCCCCGGAAAATCCGGAAGCCATGGTTGAACGGATTTTGGCGGCCGGTGTCCGGGCCAGATGTCTGCTGATGGACAGCTGGTTTGCAATGCCGTGACTATGATGCCCTGGTAGCCCACACCACTATTGTTTTCCTGAGGTATATGTTTTTGGCGTATCAGCATCGGATAGAAACTGATGACAAGACATTTGGAGAATTGTTCTATGCCTGCTGTGACGAGGTTTCCGATATTTCATTTGTTGAATCGTTTTACAGGATAATGACGTTTGCCGGTAACCAATTGAAAAAGCTTGGCAGCCATTGCGAAAAAACAGCGACAGCTTTTTTGATGCGGCAATAACTACAGCACTGCAATGTTCCGGTTTGTTAGAAACGCGAAAGTTAGCCAGTTATTGTTAAACCCGAAAGTTGAGTTAATAATTGTAAAAAGCCGTCTGTTAAAAAACGGTGGGGAATAAAACAAAAGCTGTCACCGGTACTGCGGATACGTTCCGGAACACTTCATGAAATATTCAGGCTAAAAAACCACCCCAATCGGACTGCATGTTTGGAGAACTTTTAAGATGATGTCAAGGAAGATGGTTTGAAAATTCTCCGGAACCAAGAGTTTTTTGACAGCTCTGAAAAGGGGCATTCTTCAGACAGATGCGGGTGCTGAACATCACTTTTTACCTTGCGCGGTCAGATATGAATCGATCATATTCAGAATGGTCGTCTGACACAAATCAAGATCAACAGATCTGATATCTGCCACCCACTGAATGCTCACACCGTCCAGCATGCCCTGTATTACTGCCGGCAGGTCACCTTCGCGCGGCAGGGTGCCGTTGTCTTTCCCAAGGATGAAATGAAGCCGGTCCCGGCATTCCCTGTATTCATGGGCACCAAAAATGGAATGTTGTCCTGAAGAGTTCAGGTTAAAACCCAGTTCCATGAGAATAAGGAACTTTTGCCTGTTTTGCCTGATGAAGTCAAAATAGGCCCGGATATATTTTTCCAATTGACTTTTATCAGAGTTGTCCTGTTTCATCTCCTTGATGGTATAGGTTCTTAATTCTTCCAACATGGCAGCGCCGGTCTGTTTGACCAGATCTTCCTTGTTCTTGAAATAATAAAAAATAACACCTTTGCTGAAACCTGCCTTGGCCGCAATTTTAGTAAGGGTTGTCTGCTGGTAGCCTCTTGTTGCAATCATTTCAATGGCGATATCAATAATCTGCCTGCGCCGATGGATTTCAGTGAAAGATTTTGTTTGTTTGGCTCCCATTCCTGTATTCACGATCCTTTTTTTGTCCGGTTCAAATATTTGATTTCTGGTCCGTTTGTAAACTATTCCCCAAAAGCTGTCAATAAAAGCGCTAAAGATCGAAAGACCGGATCTGCTGCCTGGAAAAAAAAGTTGACATTTGTTCCGTGAGTTAATAATCTGACCAAAAGTCAATTAATTAACCTCGAGATAATTTTATGCTCGCATCCCAGGAGACAGCAAATGACCAACACCGATTTTCAATACCTATGGCAGTTCGTGGAGCACTGGGCAAAAACCCATCCGGATCGTCCGGCGCTTCGGTTTAATGAAACAATCCATTCATGGCAAAATTTTAACCTGCTTTCAGACAGGCTGGCCTGCGTATTTCTGGAAAAAGGAATAGGGAAAAACGATGTCATCGCCACCATGCTGCCCGCGTCAACCGCGTATGCCATGGCCCTGATTGCAGCCGACAAAATCGGGGCTATTGTTTGTGCAATTGATGTTAAATACAAAGCCGCAGATTTGTCCCTGGTCCTGTCCCACGTGAATCCCAAAATGATCCTGGGGATGGAAAAACCGCATGCAGATGTGATGGACCCACTTGAAACCGTGGTTGAACAACTGGGCTTTGCAGGGCGTGTTCCGATTGAGCGGGTCACCACAGATACCCTGCCCTATGAGACGCTGTTACATCAGGACGGTCCGGAACCGGAAGGCCTTAAAAAGCATAAGTCATCCCAGTCTTTGGATGATGGGATGCTTGTTATATTTACCGGCGGTACCACTGGTGTCCCAAAAGCCGCATTGTTATCAAAGAGAAATGTTGCCGGAATGGCACGAGCTGAAGCTGATTTTCTGGAACAACTCCTGAAAGACAATAATGCGGCCGGACGGGAGAAGATACTGGCAGCCCTTCCCCCTAGTCATGTGGGAGGCACAGTGGAATTTTTCGGCAATGGAATCACCTCGGGAAAGGAGATCATTATTCACGAGGTCTGGAGCCCTTTGCGTGTTCTTGAGACCATTGTTACGGAAAAGCTGCCGTGGGTGGGCGGGGTGCCGACCATGTTCGCGTTGATGCTTTTAAGACCGGAGATACAGCACATGGATCTGAGCTGCCTTCAGTTTGTTGTGATGTCTGGTGAAAAAGTGGAAAAAGAACTGGTGCAGATGATTCAATCCGTGATCTGTCCGAACATTATTGTCGGGTATGGCAGCACCGAAGGAGGGGCAGAGGTCACCTTTACCCGGTTGGGCGATGATTTGGAAAAGATCTGCAAAGGATATGTGGGGCTTCCCGTTGCCGGAATGACCGTAAGAATCGCAGACATAAGCGGGAACAGCCTCCCTGCGGGCCAGGTCGGAGAAATACAGACCAAAGGAGATTTTTCCATTCTACGCTATTTTAATATGCCAAAGGAAGATAAAGAGGGGTTTTCAGAAGATGGCTTCTGCCGGACAGGGGATTTGGGATACCTGGATGAGACTGGTGGTCTTTATGTCAAGGGACGGATGAAACACATCATTCGTGTGGGAAGTTACACGGTGATGCCCTCTGAAATTGAGGAAGTTGCGGCGCAAGTACCGGGGATAGCCATGGCAGCAGCCATCGGCGTTCCTGACAAGATCTTTGGAGAAAAGGTGTGGCTGGTGGCGTCTCCCATGCCCGGTCACAGCGTGACGGAAAGTGATATTATTGATCACTGTCGTGAAAAACTGGCCAAGTTCAAAGTTCCGGAAAAAGTTGTTTTCTGGGAGAGCCTCCCCATGACCAGGGTCGGCAAGGTTCACCGGATACAGATCCAGAATCAAATTGCAGAAACATTAAATGGAGAAAACGTCTAATGGAAAAAGTGCTTTATCAAAGTGAAAATCAGATTGGAACCATCACCCTGAACGATCCGGAAAATGGCAATACAATAGATGATAAGACCCTGACGCGAATCACAGACGTCTTTCGCCTGAGCGGTCAGAACAAAGATGTCTGTGTCATATACAAAGCAGCAGGGCCGAACTTCACCTTTGGTGCCAACTTAAAATTCGGTTATGAAATGATGACAAATCCGGACAAATCCCGGGCGGAAAAATACCTTTGGAATTTCCAGGAACTGACCCGCGCAATGCTGGGGCACCCGGGTATTATTATCGCAGGATACCAGGGGTATGTTGTGGGTGGGGTTTGAACACACCCTTGTTTGTGATCTGAGAATTGCAGCTGAAGATACGATTATTCTGCTTCCCGAATTGGATGCCGGTCTGTTTTTTTCAAATGCGTCCACACAATTACTGACCAAGATCATCGGACTGGGCAGAGCCAAGCAGATGATGCTCATGGGTGAGACGATGGATGCCCGGAAAGCCTTGGATGTGGGGCTCGTCAGTCATGTGTGCAAAAAGCAGGATCTTGACGGAACTCTGGCAGACATTGCCGGAAAAATAGTTGCCAAGGACCATACCGCATTAAAACTTTTCAAAGAAATCATGAACATCGCCCATGAAAAATCGATGGAAGACATCCTGTACCGAGAAGGCCGTGCCATGATCGCCTCGGGCAGTTCACAGGGCGCCAGAAAGAGATTAAACGCTTTTATCAACAAAAAATAATCAGATTGCACCCAAAAGGAGTCATCGTGACCCAGATGCTTGAACGATCGTTGTCTTTGCCAGGAGCCGTAGGTCTTATTGTTGGATTTGTTGTTGGAGGGTCAATATTTGTCCTCACACCGGAACTGGCCGGGATGACAGGCCCCAGTCTCTGGCTCGCCTATGGGCTGAGCGCCATCCCGGCAGTTTTTGCATCACTTTACCTCATCCAGATTGGAGGGGCTCTTCCTGTTACCGGCAGCAACTATATTGCAGTTACCAGATGGGTATCTCCCTCTGCCGGGTTTTCCTCTTCCATGGCAACCGGCATCGCCATGGTCAGTGGCAATTGTCTGATGGCCTGGGGCTTTGCAGAGTATCTGGCACCCTATCTGCCTGGAATTCCAATTACCCTGAATGCCGTGGCCGTCATTGTGTTCTTTGGTATTGTAAATTGGTTCGGATCAAAGCTATTTGAAAAAATACAGATTGCCATGATGGCCATCTTTGTTTTAGCCATGCTCATGTTTGGTGTGGGAGGGATCCTCAATGCCGACCCAGCCATCCAAACCCCGTTTTTGCCAAAGGCACAGGGCCGTTCATAACAGTGATCGCCATTGCGACCTTTTCCTGGGCAGGTGTTATTTCCATTGTGGAGGTGGCCGGGGAAGTGAAAAACCCACGGGTCAACATTCCGTTAAGCATTCTGATCTCCATGATTATTATCAGTATTTTATATGGGGTCCAGACCTATGCCCTAACCGGAACATTGCATTGGCAGGAGGCCGCCCGGATTGGATCAACAGCAGTTTTGGCAGCGGCATCCACATTCCTGCCCGACTGGTGTGTTCAGGTGATTTCACTGGGTGCGCTGATGGCCATGGCGACCTCGATCAATGCTGTGATGATGATGGGTGCAAGGGAGGTGCTTGTCTGGAGCCGGGATCAGGTGATCCCCCAGGCTTTTGGCGCGATTCACCCGGAATATAAAACGCCTGGCAGGGCCATTGTTTTATTCACCCTGTTATCTATCCTCGGTGTTTTGTTTGCAGCAGGGATTCAAAAATATGCCCTGATGGTCATTTTTGCCGTGATGGTCATTCAGTTCCTGGGGGCGACCGCAGCGTTAAGAATGCCGCGGAAAGCCCCGGAAATATATCAGCAAGGTCTTTTTCAATTCACTCCTTTCTGGCGGTGGTTCATCTGGGTGGGGTGTGCTGTTTTTTTTATTTTGATATTTCTATTCGGATTTCTGGCTGATTACCAAACCGGACTGGTCTTTTTGGGGCTTTTGAGTGTAACTCTGGTCTATTGGTTGGCCAGAAAACTGTTTCTTAGAAAACGAGGCATTTGCCTGGAATCCAATCTAAAACAGCTCAGTGATTTCGGCATATTGGAGTTGGGAAGCATCGACTGAATCAGACTTGTTGAATCGCTTTACAGGATAATGACGTTTGCCGGCAACCAGTTAAGAACGCTTGGCAGCTATTGTGAGAAAACAGCGTCAGCTTTTTTTGATGCGGCCATGACTACAGCACTGCGATGTTCCGGTTTGTTAGAAAACGAAAGTTAGGCAGTTATTGTTAAACCCGAAAGTTGAGTTAAAATGAATGAACTTTATGGCAGCGGAATCAAGTGGCACAGATAGTAAATCAAGTGCAATGGGGGATTTCCAAAGCATGAATTTTTATTAAACTATTGAAGACCTAATTTAAGCGTGCTAACATATTGTCAAAACTGCAACTGAAGGTTTAACATGGCTTTTACTGGTAATAGAAACAGTCCTCAACCATCTGCTATTTTGGAAAAATCAAGAGCACTCTTTTTTAGCATACCTCAAAAAACTTTCTATAAAGATGTTAACTACCATCGTTTCTCAGAATCTAAAAATCAAGCCGCATGCACATATTTTGATTCAAAAATGGCGCCATATATCGAGCTGTCTGGGCCAAAATTTGTGTCATAAAATACTATATTCGAGATGAGGGGTATCATCAGTTGTCAGTCGAAGTGGAAATTATTGATGAGAACAAAAAGGGAAAAACTACAACTAAAATTGATATAGCATGGAAAAATAAAATGACTATTTTTAAAGCTTATGACATTCGCGGCCGCTACCCATCTCAATTTAATGAAGAAAAAGCCTATTTTATTGGTTTGGCTATAGTAGAGCTTTTTAAGCCTGAAACTATTGTTGTAGGGATGGATGCCAGGCAATCGAGCGATGCAATCTCTGCCGCACTTACGAATGCATTGATCGAATCAAAATGCAAAGTTATCAATATTGGCCTGGTTTCAACGCCGATACTGTACCATTATGCTGCTGTGAATAAAATCCCCATGGGACTAATGATCACAGCATCGCATAATCCAGAAAATTATAACGGGATAAAATTATGCCAAAATGGTGCGTTCCCATTAAATTCTGAACAAATATCAAACATTGGAAAATTATCCACCGAATTAAAGAATAAACTTACAACCCCACGATGTAATGCAGGTTATAAGTCGGATATGCCAGCTGTAAGCGATAATCCTTATCCTGAATATATTGAAAGCGTTCACAGAAAAACATCTTTTAGAAAAGGGTTTAAAATAGCTGTTGATGCCGGAAACGCAATTTGTGGCTACGTCATACCAAAAGTTTTTGGTAGATTGCCCGTAGAAATAATTCCGTTATATTTTGAGTTAGATGGCAGATTCCCAAATCATCAACCAGATCCTTTAAAAAAAGAAAATACTATCGAGTTGCAGCGTAAAGTAGTTGAGCATAATTGCGACTTTGGTGCTGCTTTAGATGGTGATGGTGACAGGGTGATGTTTATAGACGAAAAAGGAAACTATATCCCTGGCGACTTAGCCACGTTGCTCATTGCACTAGATTTTCAGAAAAAAGAACAGCCTCCAAAGAAAATAGTGATTGATACACGAATGAGTAAGTCGGTAGTTGAGGTCCTCAAGGAGCATGGTGTGGAAGCCATTAGAGGTCGTGTGGGACACAGTTTCGTCAAATCAAATATCAATAAATTTGGTGCCTTTTTTGGAGGAGAGCTTTCAGGGCATTACTATTTTAGAGATAATTACTATGCTGAAAGTTCCGACTTGGCCATTATTTCAATTCTTAATATCTTGAGTGCTTATAAAAAACCTCTCTCAGAACTCGTTAAAGAAAATTCAAGATATCATCATAGCGGTGAAATAAATTTTATTGCATCGAACAAAAGTGAGATAATGGATATGCTTACAAAAAAGTATGATGATGGCAACATCCTTTTTATCGACGGAGTAACCATAGAATACCCGTCTTGGTGGATGAACGTTAGACCCTCTAACACCGAAGATATCCTACGTCTAAATCTTGAAGCAAAAACGGAATCAGAGATGAAAATGCGCATAGATGAAATTGAAAAATTCATCTGTAATAAATAAGAAATAAACACCCACCGGCTCAAAGCCGGTGGGTTTAAACTCGCGGACTGAAAGTCCAGCAATACCGGCTATATAGCCGGTTGAAAGGAATCACTCGATTTCAAATTTATGCGTCGCATTCTGTCAGAAGGGGAAATGTTTGGCGGTGCCGATACCAGAAGATGGACATGATCCTGCTGACAACGCCACGCATGATGTGGATCTCAAACCGTTCACAAATTTGACGGACAAGCTCTCTGACACAGGGGGTAGACTATTCTTGAAGTACCTGGGAGTGGATAACGAATAGTGTACGCTTTAGCCGACTTTCAGGATTTTACCAGAGGCAGCATGGATCAACAAACCAAAACAAAAAGAGAACGAGTTAATTCAAGTTTAATTTTATGAAAAATGTGTCTCGTTTTTGTTAACATATTCCGTCCGGCCCGCAGACCCCCCCCTGTACCCGGCGGAGGTCGTGCCGGATACAGGGGGGGGACCGCACTAAAAATGATGAGCCGGCCGGCACTCACTTGACTCTTAACTGGCAAGCCGGTTCCGTTCCTCTTCCTTGCCCTTGAGTTCGAACCGCTTGACCTTGCCCGTCGCCGTCTTGGGCAGATCCTCCACAAAATGGATCCACCGGGGAAACTTATAGTGGGCCAGCTCTTTTTTCACATAGGATTTGATCTCCTGTTCCAGTTCCAGGGATGCTTCGAACCCTTTGTTCAAAACGATATAGGCGCTGGGTTTCACCAGGTTTTCATCGTCCCTGCCCGGCACCACAGCGCTTTCCAGAACAGCCGGATGACCGATGAGGCAAGCCTCTACCTCAATGGGGGATACCCAGATGCCGCCCACCTTGAGCATGTCATTGGACCGGCCCACATAGTAGAAAAATCCTTCCTGATCCACAAAAAACTTGTCATCTGTGTTGAACCATTCGCCCAGCATGGCTTCCTTGGTTTTTCATGCTTGTTCCAGTAATAGGCGGCTGTACTGTCCCCTTTGATCAGAACCGTGCCGATTTCACCCTCAGGCACTTCCTGAAGCTGGTCATCCACGATTTTCGCCTCGTATCCGGGCACAGCTGGCCCGTGGAACCGGGCCGGATATCCTCCACCCGGTTTGAGATATAGATGTGGCTGACTTCCGTGGACCCGATGCCGTCCAGAATGTCCACGTGAAACCGGTCTTTCCACCGTTTGAACAGATGGGCCGGCAGCGCTTCTCCGGCGGACGTGCACAACCGGACGCCGTCCATGCTCCCCCCTTCATGGGCCATCATGGCCCCGTAAAGTGTGGGAACCCCGTAAAACACGGTAGGTTTGTATCTTGCAATGGTATCGAACACCGACTGCGGGGTGGGGCGTTCCGGCATCAGCACGGTGGTGGCCCCAACACTGAAGGGAAAATACAGGCTGTTGCCCAGGCCGTAAGCAAAAAACATCTTGGCTGCGGAAAAGCACACATCGTCTTCCCGGATCTTGAGCACCTGTTTTCCATAAGTTTCCACGGAAAACAGCATGTCATGCTGCAGGTGGACCGTGCCCTTGGGTTTGCCGGTGGAACCGGAGCTGTACAGCCAGAAACAGGCATCATCCGGTCCGGTGGGGGCCGGTTCCAGTGTATCGGGCTGCCTTTCGACAAATTCCTCATAAGACACGGTGTCCGGCTTCTCACCCTGTCTGTTCACCACCACAATCTTTTCCAGAAACAAAAGATCGGATTTGACTTCCTCGATGTTGAAATACAGGGATTCATCCACCACCAGGACCCGGGCCCGGCTGTCATTTAAAAAATACAGATAATCCTTGGGCCGCATCAGGGTATTCAGACAAATGGGGACCGCTCCTGTTTTAATGGCACCCAGAAACGCAGCCGGATACAGTTCCATGTCCAGCATCAAAAGCGCCACCCGGTTTTCCATGCGGATACCTGAAGAGGCCAGGGCATTGCCGAACCGGTTGGCTTGTTTCGTCAGTTCGCCATAGGTCAGCTGCCGGTCTTCACAGACCACGGCCACTTTGTCTTCCCGGCCTTCCCGGATATTGCGGTCAAGAAAATAATCCGCTGCATTGAATCTTTCCAGTCCAAGATATTCGAGTTCCATAAATGACTTCCTCCTCAATTAATATTTTTCCAAGACAGGATGGAAAAAAAGTTTCAGACTGTTTTCTTCGGTTTTACCGGGGGTGGTCAGCCATGAAACCACAAAAAAGACAACACCGGCAACAAGGAACGACGTCAGAAATCCATTGAGCTGAAACATGAATGCTTGGGGGAATAAAACCATGTTCTTGCCCCCCAGAACGAAAAACAAGACGTTCATGAAAACGCCGGACAGGGTGGACAGGATCGCTCCGGCGGCAGTGGCGCGTTTCCAGTAGTAGGCCCCCACAGGGCGAAAAAGGTTACCGCCACGGTGCCGAAGGCGATCACGGACAGCTCCGCCACCGGCGTTGTGGGATTCCAGGCGATCCATACGCAGACGGCCATGATGAGAGCCACAAACACCCTGGCCAGATTGATGAACTGTGAGGGCTGGGTATTGGGACGGAATGTCCTGACCACATCTAAAGACAAATTGACTGCGTTGCCGAACACCAGGCCGTTCACTGTGGACATGGCAGCCGTAAACCCGCCGGCCACGGCCAGGGCTGCCAGCCAGTCCGGCATGGTGGCACTGGCCACCAGCCCGTAAATTTTATCCGCTTCCACCCCTTTAAGACCCGGCACGATGACGTTGCCGGCGATTCCGATCATCGTGGGCATCGTGATCACAAAGAGACAGATCCCGCCAAAAGAAAGAAACATGGCCTTCAGGCCCTTGGCCGACCGGCTGGAATAGGCATGCATATAAGGCTGGGGAAAACACACGCATCCCAGGGCCATGGCCGAGGCCATCCCGAAAATCATGGGATAGCTCCACACCTTGCCGCCGGCCCAGCCGATCTGGAACAGATTGGGGTGCTTGGCCATGACCAGTTCCATGGTCGGGACAAATCCCCCGTTTTTCATCATCACGAAAAAGAACAGCACAAACACCATGACCGAGAAGAACACCCCTGAATCGCATTGACCCAGGCGGCCCCTTTCATGCCCCCATCATCAGATAAATGGCGATAAAAAACGGTACAAAAAACAGGCCCGCGCGAAAGGAGATGAGACCGTCACTCATAGCTTCCAGCATTACGCCGATGCCCTGGATCTGGGCCACTAGATAGGGAATGGATGCCACCAGCACCACCAGTACCAGAATAATTTTCATGGGGGTGCCGTACCGTTCACCGAACGGGGCCCCCATGGTCATCCATTTACGGGCCCGACCCAGAAGAAATGTTTTTTTATGCATAAAATACCATAAAAACCCCAGAGGGACCAGATTGGCAGTAAGCACATACAGGGATCCATACCCCAAACGATATCCGAAGCTGGACATCCCGAACATAGAGAATGCACTTAAAAAAGAGGCCAGAAGACTGAAGATCAGTACAAAATACCCCAGGCTGGAACCGGCGACAAAATAATCATCCGCGCTTTTGGTAAATCCTTTGCGAAAAGCGATATAACTGATGAAAACAGATACAAAACATAAACTGGTGATAATGATAACTGCGATCATGAGCGGGATTCCTCCATTTCTGTTCTTCTCAATGTTTCCACAATGTCTTCCACATCCCTGTCATACAGTGCCAGATCTGTCTGAAACAGATAGAACCATTGCAAAACAAAACAGTAACGCCCCGATAAGAAGCAGATAAAACGCCCAGGACGGCATTCCCAGAATCAGGTCAACCTCACCATAGCTGCCATACCCGATTGGACACCAGCAGAACAATGTAAGCACAATAAACACCATTAAAAAACCCAGGTTCTTTTTTTTGTTCGCCTTTGCGGACATGCACATTCCTCCTTTTGCGATAAAAATTAATGAATGTATAGGTACTGCCTGTTTTCAACCCGGGATTTTCTGAAAATTCCCGGATGTGCTTCTTAATGTGTGCTGTACACTGTCCCGAAACGGTAGAGCAATTGATGTGCCATAGTTACAATATGGTTGCAATGAAGCTGAAACAGCAGGTCAGCTCAGGCGGTTCACAGGTGGAGGGAACAAAGAAGACCCTGGCGCGAATAATTGGAAACCGGAAAGAAACGTTGCAGACTAGAAAGATTGTTTCATCAAGGCGTGGAGGACAGTTGATATTTGCGAATCTTCTTGCGCAGGGTGGGCAGAGAAACCTTTAAAATCCGGGATGCCCGGGTCTTGTTCCATTGAACCGAGTCCAGCACGGCCTCGATATGGCGCTTCTCCACCTGGGCCAGGGACTGGGAGGCCGGATACCTGCTGACCTGCGGTGCGGTGCCGGACAGCAGGGCATCCAGCGTTTCCTTGAGAATCACAGGACCCCGGGAACGGATGGCTGCGGAAATGATGACATTTTCAAGTTCCCGGACGTTGCCGGTCCAGGCATGGGATTCAAGCCTTTTGATACATCCGTCCTGGAGCTGCATCGGCTTGACGTCCAAGTCACTGGCGCATTTTCGGATAAAATGATCCACCAGCGGCGGGATATCTGACAGCCGGTCCCGCAGAGGCGGCAGGGTGATGGTGACCACCTTGAGGCGGTAATACAGATCGGCCCGAAACGTTTTTTCCTTGACCATCCCTGCCAGATCCTGGTTGGTGGCGGCAATGATCCGGCACCGGGATGTCAGGCTGCGGCATCCGCCCACCCGCATGTATTCTTTTCTTTCCAAAAATCCCAGCAGCTTGGCCTGCAGGTTCAACGGCAATTCCCCCACCTCGTCCAGAAACAGGGTACCGTCCCCTGCCAGCTCGATTTTTCCGGGCCGCTGGGTGACGGCCCCGGTGAATGCCCCTTTTTCGTGGCCAAACAGTTCACTTTCCAGGAGCGTATTGACCACGGCGGAACAGTCAAACGTGATAAAGGGCCTGCCGCAGTCCGGGCTGCTCAGGTGGATGCGGCGGCTCACCAGTTCCTTGCCCGTCCCGGTCTCACCTGTGATCAGGGCCGTGGCCCGGTTCTGGCACAGCATGCCGATCATCTTGAACACGTCTTTCATAGCCCGGCTGCTGCCCACGATCACCCCCCGGTCGAATCCGGCCGGTCCGTCGGAAACCCCGAATGTTTCCGGTCTACTTCCAGACTTTCTATGGCCTGTTCCACGGCCTTGTCCAGTTCCAACGCATCCAGAGGCTTGTGAATGTAGTCATAGGCGCCAGCTTCATGGCTTCGATAGTGGTTTCCATATCCTGAAATGCCGTGATCATGATAATTTTGGCCAGGGAATTCACCGTCTTCATCTGCTTTAGCGCATCCAGACCGGAACCGTCCGTGAGCCGGATATCCAGGATCACCACCTGAGGATTTGTCTTTTCAAACAGGTCCAGGGCCTGTTTGAGCGTGGCCGCCGTATGAACCGCATGGCCCTTTTCCGCCATGAACATGGAAATGGACTCCAAAATGCTGGTTTCATCGTCCACAACGAGCAGGTCAACCACGCGGGCCTCCTTTACAGGGCAGATACACATTAAAAACGGTGCCGCTGGGATTCCCGTTTTCGACGTTGACATAACCGTTGTGCGCCTGAACAATTTGTTTGACATTGGCCAGACCTAATCCGGTCCCTTTGATTTTGGTGGTATAGAAGGGTTCAAAAATATGGGGGATCAGCTCGGAAGGAATCCCGTCCCCGTCGTCCGACACCTGGATGGTAACAAAATCGGTCTGCTTCCGCCGTTGAATCCCGGACCGGACACAAACCTCTCCACCGGGCCGGATCGAATCCTGAGCATTAAGCAGCAGATTGATCACCACCTGCTCGATTTTCGCTTTATCCGCCGTGACAAGGGGAAGAGACGGCGCCAGATCGACCCGGCACGATGCCTGAATCTTGCGAAATTTCACATCCAGCAGTCCGGCACAAAAATGGATCACATCATTGACATCCAACTCAACGGGGGTCACAGAAATGGGTTTGGCAAAATCCAGCAGCTGCTGGAGAATGGTTTCCAGCCGCTGGATCTCGGTCTGGGTGATCTGAAGCCGTTTTCCGTCATTACCGGCGAACCGGTGGTTCTGTCCAGGATCTGCAGATTCATCTTGATGGAGGACAAGGGATTACGGATTTCGTGGGACAGGGATGCCGTAATCTGGCCGATATAGGCCATCCGTTCCATCTGTCTGCTTTTTTTTTCCTGTTTCACCCGCCGGGTGATATCCCGTACAATACACAGGGTATATTCCCGGTCGCCAAACCGGGACGGCCGGCACCCCATTTCCGTAGGCAATGCCCGGCCGTCCCTGCGCAAGCGCAGGTACTCAAACGCCGCAGGTGCAGGGGGGTCGGCTTCATTGTTTTGGGTGACGAGCTGCCGGACCCTTTCCCGGTCTTTTTTGTGGACAAAATTCAAAAACGACGTCATCAAGACCCCGTTTGAATCGTTCATCCCGTGTATCAGGCAAAAGGCCGGGTTCACGAACGCAATGGTTTCCCCTTCCAACACCAGGTAACCGTCGCTGATCTCTTCCACCAGGGTTTTGTACTTGTGCTCTGACTCCTTCAACTGGGCGGTCCGGGCCGCCACATCCTTTTCCAGCCGGTCCGCATATTCCTTAAGACAGGTTTCATGCATTTTCTGAAAATGATTGGAAAACCGGTGGATGGTATAGGCCAGGCAGATGTTCACCTGTTCGATATGACGGCGCAGGCTGGATCTGGGGGATTCATCCACCAGAACCGGAACGATGAGCGTTCGAAACAGTTCAAACGCTTTTTGAACATCATCCAGAGGGAACCCGGATTCCAGACGAACCGTGGTAATCTCATTGATGAACCGGTTGATGGCGGAATAATCATTTTCAACCAGCACATCATAGAACGCATCATAGGCCCGGGCCGTGGTCCGGTTCAGTTCCTCCGGATTTCTGGCTGCGTAATTGTCAGACACCTCTTTATACAGCCGATCAGACCATTTTTGAATGATCCTCTCCCGGTGACAATCCAGCAGTGCATTCAGCCTGAATCCGGCCGGAGGGTTTTCACACCCCGCCTGCAATGGCCCGATCTCTTCCATGGCATCCCCTTTTTCAGTTTGAAAAAAGAAGCAGCCTTTTCATAACAGGTCCCGGGTTCTTCGTCAAACCTTTCACACGGATCGGCCGATTTTCAATGCTTTTCTGGCGTATTGGATGCTCTTTTTGCAGGCAGCCATTTCCTTTTCTCTTGCCGTCTCCAGAGAATCTTCCCCCATATCCCACTCGATCTCAAAGGTGATGCGGTCCGTGGGGGATTGATCGCGGATGATCTGCAGGGTCTTGAAACAGTCGATGTCCCCGTCGCCCAAGGCCACTCCGTGAAACCGGATCCCGAATTGGTCCCGGTCTTTTCCAGCAGGGGCAGAACCTCAGAGATCTTCTATCCAGGCAGCCCCTTGATCATCAGTCAGTTTCATTCATTTTTCGCGGATTTGGCACCGGTTTCAGGTCCGGCAGGATCAAATAATTTTGATTGTGCCACTCCCGGCATCAAAATTATTTGATTTTTTTACCCCTTGTCAATTCTCCTTAAAAACGATACGTTTTTTTGACAGGCCCGGCCGATCTTCAAAGGAGGTGCCATGACCCGGAACTACTTCCTGAACCATGACCCAAAACGCCCCCCGGATTCCGGCGATCCTTGCTGGATATTTCTAACTCCGACCCAGGCGGTGGATGCCGTTGCCATGGATTTTCAGGCCTATGGCCCTCAACCGGAACTGCTCAGACGTATTGCCCCTCTGGTTTTAGGCCCTCAGTGCCGGACCGCCCTTTCGGAGGAAAACCGGAACGGCGTGACGGTGTGGCGGGGGGCCTCTTTTGAACCGGTTCAGGATCATTCTCTGGGGTTTTATTTGATCCATGTGATGGAAACCGCTCCCCCGGATCTGAACACCTTGGCCCATATCTGCCGGCGGGTATTCCAGACAACGACATTTGCCGGAAAACTCACTGCCGACGATGAGCCCGGCATCTGGGTCCATTCTCAAATGGACGGATTTGTCTGCCGCCAATGCGGACAATGCTGCCGCCAGTTGGATTATGAAACCGGATGCGATGAATCAGACATCCGCCTGTGGCAGGACCGGGGGCGAACCGATATTCTGGCCTGGGTCCAATACCTGGACACCCCCGGGGAATCCGTTGACAGAGCATACCGGATCTGGGTAGATCCGGATACCGGAAAAACCGCCCGGACCTGCCCGTGGCTTGGGTCCTGTCCGGATCATTCGAACCGGTTTGTGTGCACCATTCACGCCATCAAGCCCGAGGTTTGCCGGCAATACCCCTATACGGCCAAACACGCTGCCATGACCGGATGCAGCGGCAGGTTTGCTGCTCAAACCGAACCGCCCGTTCACACAAACCCATAACCCGGAGGCATTGTATGCGATACCTGGTGATGATCTGTATGCTGTGTCTTCCATTCACGGCATCGGGTTTCAACTGGTCAAACGCTTCAAAAGAGAAAAAAGTGCTGTATGCCAATGCTGCAGGCCTGGCCGTCATCACTGTCTGGGGCGGTGTCAATTGGAATTACTTTTCCACAACACCGTCCGCTACAAAAAAAGGCTGGTTTGCAGGCAGCACCAAGGAGGGCAGTGCAGACAAACTGGGGCATTTCTATGCCAGTTACGCCCTGTCCCTTTTCCTGGGACATACATTTGAAAACTGGGGATATTCCCCAAACAGGGACTCAGGCTGGGAGCGCTGTCCTCCCTGGCAGTCATGAATTCGATGGAGATAGGAGATGCTTTTCCGAATATGGATTTTCCCATGAAGATTTTGTCATGAATACCCAGGGCCCCGCTTCGACATCATGGATGTGCTCACGGATTACGAGCGCCAAAAATTTCTGATGGCGCTAAAACTGGACGGATTTGAGCAGGTCACCCACCCTCTGCTCCAATATCTGGAACTGCATCTGGGACATCATGTCAGGGGATCTTCAAACGAGGAACCCCTTGAACGGACGCTTTATGCAGGTATCGGGGTGAACCTTTCCCGGATATTGAACCGATTTTCCCTAGACAGGCTGCCCACTCTGACACGCTTTGTCCAGCTCCCTTACACCTATACCTCATTTGAAAATGATCGGTAAGCACATAATCCTTTCCCGCCGGACCGAAAACCGGTATAATTATTTTCATCAACAACCTCATTGACAAGGAGTCCTCATGTTCAGAAAAATCGTTCTTACACTGATCGTTGCCACACTGTTTTTTAGCGGATCATTTTTTTCCCGGCCAGCCATGGTCCATGCTGAAGAATTTTCAGCTGACATCGTCACTGACATGCACACCGGCAGTGTCACCGGGAAAATGTATTTCAAAACCACCCGGGTGAACCGCAATGACATGATGGGAATGATCAACATCATGAAACATCCGCAGGTCTATCAGCTTTTTACAGGCACAAAAAAATACCATGTTTCAGATGTCACCGAGCTTGAAACCGACAGCCCCATGGCCGGTATCTCAGATTTTGAAACCTGGGCAAAAGAGAGCAACCTCCAGAAAACCGGTACCGAATCCATTGAAGGATTTGTCTGTGACATCTATGAAGGCACAATTGAAGTGGATGAAGAGACCGGAGAAACCGCACCCATGAAAATCTGGCTTTCCAGAAAACTCCAGTACCCCTTGAAATCCGAAACCATGATGCCGGAACCGGTGGGCAGGGTACTCACTCTCGTCAAAAACATCAAAACCGGAAAACAGCCTGCCCATCTGTTTGAAATTCCTGACGGCTATACCCGGGCCGCCTCCATGGAACAGGCAATGGGGATGCCGGATATGAAGCAGTTTTCCGAAGGAAAAATGCCGTCAGCAGAGCAGATGGACGAAATGATGAAACAGGTTCAGGAGATGATGAAAAACATGAAGCAGGAATAACAGCAAGGGGGCCGTCATGAGAATCACACCGCAGAAAATAATGTGTGCCGTCGATTTCAGTGAATTTACCAACCTGACCCTGTCCTACGGACAGGCTTTGGCAAAAGAATTTGAAGCGCACCTTACCCTGTGCCATGTGGTAACCAACATGGTACTGATGTCCTCTGCAGGTCAGGCGTACATCGCGTCTGAAAAGATCGAGGCGGAACGGCGCCAGGATGCGACATCCCGGCTGGCAGAAATTGCCAAAACCCTGGATTTGGACTGCGACACGATGGTCTCCACAGGGCATCCGGCAGATGAACTGGCCAGGATTGCTGAAGAAGCCGGCGTGGAAATGGTGGTAGCGGCCACTCACGGGGGATCCGGGGTCAAACGGTTCCTGGTGGGATCGGTCACGGACCGGCTGGTGAAGACCCTGCCCTGCCCTGTGATGGTGCTTCACGGGGATGCGGCACCAAACGTCCTGACCGGAAACCGGAAAAAGCTGTTGAACCGGATCCTGGTGGGATGTGATTTTTCTCCGGATTCCAGCCTGGCGTTTCAGTACGGCCTGAGCCTGGCCCAGGAGTTTGAAACCGAACTGTTTCTGGCACATGTGATCCGGCCCACGGAGCATGTGGAATTCTCCAGTGCCGACTATATCAAGGTTCAGGAGGGGGATTATCTGGGCTGGAACCGGACCGATTATCTGGGACTGACCAGGCATGCCAAAGAACCGGATGAACAACGGACAGATGCGCTGAAAAAGCGGCTGGAACGGCAGCTCGCCCGGATGGTGCCCGATGACAGCCGGCACTGGTGCACACCCGTCACCCCCGTCCTGGAAGGAGAGCCCTACCAGGAACTGCTGTCTTTTGCCCAAAAAAAACAGGTGGATTTGATCGTTTTAGGGGTTCGGGGCCACAGCCTTCTGGAAAAATTTCTCGTGGGATCCACCACCGACCGGGTAATCAGCCGTTCGGAATGTCCGGTGCTGGCGGTTCGGCAGACCGACACAGCACCGGAATAAAAAAACGTGCCATTTTGGGACAGACATGATATAAACAACATAACAACAAATAAACATATATTTATATCTAAAGGAGTTGTATCGTGCCAGAATTCATCCCGAACGCACGCCCTCTTCTCATCGGCAGCCTGCCCCTGGAAGATCATGCCAAAGCCCTGGACCTGGTATTTGAACACACCCCGGAGATCCCTTTGTGGGTCCAGCTGCCCAAATTCAAGGAAGAAGGAATGATCCGCCAGTTCATGTACGGGCTTCCGGGCGTGGCGGAAAAAGAGGACACCTGGTTTATCGACACAAAGGATTTGAAATTCGACGAAGCGTTTGTTCAGTTTTTTGAGGACTATCTTTCCCTATCAGAACCGGATGCGGATTTCCAGACGTCCCGGTTCGCGTTCACCCCTCTGACCGGTAAGGGATTTTTCCATTTCCTGGAACGGGTGGACCGGAATTCAGGACAGCTATCCGCACTCAAAGGCCAGGTCACCGGACCCATTACCTTCTGCACAGCAGTCAAAGATGAAGTGGATCGCGATATTTTTTACAATGACCAGTTGCGGGATGCGGCGGTGAAACGCCTGGCCATGAATGCGAGATGGCAGGCAAAAGAATTTGCCAAACGAGGAGCCACCCCCATTGTTTTTCTGGATGAACCGGCCCTGGCGGGATTCGGCACCTCCGCCTACATCACCATCTCTCGGGCCGATGTCCAGGGCTGCATTGACGAGATTACCCAGGAGATCCATGCTGAAAACGGCCTGGCCGGCGTTCATGTCTGCGCCAACACCGAGTGGGACCTGCTTCTGGACACCACCATTGATATCATCTCGTTTGACGCATTTTCCTATTTTAAGAATTTTATTCTCTATCCCAAGGCCATCAAGAAATTTCTGGGCCGCGGCGGCATCCTGGCCTGGGGGATTGTTCCCACCGGGGATGCAGACCTGATTGCTGAGCAAACCAGTGAGGGATTGACTGAAAAACTGGCCGGCCAGATCCGCCAGATAGTGGAACTGGATATTCCTGAAAAACCGTGATGGCCCAGTCTTTTGTGACCCCCAGCTGCGGGACCGGATCGCTGGACCCCGCATCCGCCATCCGGGTCCTGGAACTGACAAAATCCGTGTCCGAAAAAATTCGAACCCGGTAATCAACCTTGCTCACATACGGGTATCAGGCATTTTCCCAATGCATGATGCCCGTTACCCATCACCTGAAACCAAACACACCCGGACCCCAATTCTTACCCTTTATTTTCCCGAGCCGCTTCGGCCCTGAAATCTCCTTTTTTCCGTTCATAGGTTTCAAAATACTTGGGGTAGGCCTGTTTCATGGCTGATAAAGCCCGGTCCCAGGGCAGGTCATCAAAGCTGCCGTGCTCGGTCACATACTCCATGTGCCGATTGCCCAGGTTGTCAAAGGGATGAAAAATGGAATCACAGGTGCCGTCAAATTCCAGAGGCTTGACATTGAACGCTTCGCACAGGCTCAGATTGAATGCCGGCGTGGCCTTGATCCATTTGCCGTCCAGATGGATTTCCGTAAATCCGTGCCACACAAACAGGTCGGTTTCCATCAACGCCTTGAGTCGCTCGGTGTTCAGATGATTTTCACGTCGGCAAACCCCAGGCGGGCCGGAATCCCCTGCTTCGCAGGCAGGCAGCCAGCAGCACGGCTTTGGCCACGCAATATCCGTCTCCCCTGGCCAGAACCGTACTGGCTTTGATACTGGATTTCACGGGTTCGATACTGTAGGGATTGTACCGGATCAGGTCTCTCACCGCATAATACAGGCTGACGGCCCGCTCTTTGTCAGACGGACCGGTTCCGACATGTTCTTTTGAAAATTCAATGATCGTTGGATGGTCCTTGTCAATAAAATAGGTGGCGGAAAGATAAGGGGACATAACACTCCTTTGGTTCACTGTCAGTCTTCTGTGTTCAATGCATTGATTCTCACCGATCAATTGGAAAGCAGCACTTCGTCATTTTCAAACGCTTTCTTCCGGATCTCCGCAAACTTCTGGATCAGGACGTCTCGGGTCAACGACTGCTTCTCCTCTCCTCTGACATCCACGATGATCTCACCGGCATCCATCATGATCAGGCGGTTGCCGAACTCAATGGCATGGTTCATGTTGTGGGTGACCATGAGCGTGATCAGGGACCGCTCCTGAATGACCTGCCGGGTCTGTTCCATGACCATGGTGGCGTTGCTGGGATCCAGGGCAGCGGTGTGTTCATCCAGAAGTAGAATGTCCGGGCCGGACAACACCGTCATCAGAAGGGTCAGCGCCTGGCGCTGCCCGCCGGACAACGAGGAGACATTCGTCTTCATCCGGGTTTCCAGCCCCATATCCAGAGTCTTGATCAAATCCGCAAATTTTCGGCGCATGGACCGGTTCAGGCTGATTTTAGGCCACCGAAACCCTTTTTTCGCCGTGATCATCATATTGTCTTCAATGGTCATGTTGGAAGCTGTGCCGGCCAAAGGATCCTGGAAAATCCGGCCGATCTGCATGGCCCTTCGGTACTCGGGCTCATATGTCACCCGACGGTCCTTGATCCGGACCTCACCGGTGGTTGGAAAAACTGCCCCGGAAATCAGGTTGAACAGCGTGGTTTTTCCAGCCCCGTTGCTGCCGATAATGGTGATAAAATCGCCGGGTTTCGCGGTCAGGGATAGGTTCCGAATCACGGTTTTCTCCCCCGGAGTCCCGGGATTAAAGGTCTTGGTAACGGCATCCAGTTCGATCATGCATCCCCCTTTGCCCGGAGACGTTTGTAATTGGAAACTGCCAGAGAGGCGATGATCAGCAGCCCGGTGATAAGCTTCAGGTCGTTGGGGGTCATGTTGATATAATACCCGTAGTAACGGCCCAGATACATGATCGCCTTGAACAGGATGGCCCCCAGGATCACCCGGAGGGTCAACGCCCAGATCCGGTTGGACTTGAGCAGAAATTCTCCGAGCATGACCGAGGCCAGGCCTGACACCACGATGCCCTGGCCCAGATTGACATCGGCAAACCCCTGGTACTGGGCTGCAAACGCGCCGGATAACGCCACCAGCCCGTTGGAAAGCCCCACACCGAGAAGCTTGAGCATGGCCGGATTCACGCCCTGAACCCGCACCATTTGTTCGTTGTTGCCAAGGGCCCCGAACACCAGGCCCAGGTCGGTTAGAAAAACAGGTCCAGAGCCAGTTTAAGTCCCAGGACCACCAGGATGAAAAAAAACAGGGATGCGATCTCCGGAGGCAAAATCCCCTCACACGCACTCTGGACCCGGGTAAGGAGGGTTTCCACCCGGAGCAGGGGCAGGTTGGCCCGGTTGGACAGAATCCGGATATTCACCGAATACAGCATGGTCATGGTAAGAATACCGGCCAGCAGATGGGGCACCTTGAGTTTGTTGTGAATGGATGCCGTGATAAAGCCGGCACAAAGCCCCCCGCCAAACGCCAAAACCAGCCCGTACAGCGGATGCACCCCGGCATGGAGGCTGGTAGCCATGATCACCGCCCCCATGGGAAAAGATCCATCTACCGTCAAATCGGGAAAATCCAGAATCCGAAAGGTGAAAAACACCCCCAGGGCCATGATGGCGTAAATCAGGCCTTCGACAAAAATGCCTTCAATCATTCAGGGCGCCTGTTACCGGACCGTGAGCTGACCGTTTTCGATCACCTTGTTGGCAGTCTCCAGAATATCGCCGGGAACCGTCAGTCCTAGTTTCTGCGCCACATCCAGATTGATCAGCAAATCCACATCACCGGGTTCGGTCATGAACACTGTGGGGATGTCAACCGGATCAGCCCCTTCCAGGATGTCGGCAGCCAGCTGTCCCGTGACCAGACCCATCTTGTAGTAGTCAAATCCCCAAGCCGCCAGGATCTCATTGGTCTCAGCCGAACTGGGATCCGCAGACATGACTGGAATCTTGTGCTGCATGGCCACCTGGGTCACGGCGGATAGTGCGGAAAAAACCGTATTGTCATTGCTCAGATAGATGCCGTCTACCCGGGGAGCAATGGTCTGAACCGCCTGTTTGACCTCGGCGGAATTGGTCACCGTGGTTTCCACAAATTCAATGCCCAGGTCTTTGCATACTTCCCGGGCGATGTCGGCCAGTGCCACGGCATTGGCCTCGCTGGAACAATACACATGCCCCAGTTTGGTCAGCGGCTTGATTCGGTTGAGCAGCAAGATCTGCTCTTTCACCGGGGTCATATCCGAAGTCCCAGTCACCCCTTTTTCCCCTTTCTCAACTGATGCCACCAGCCCGGCCCCTTCCGGATCGGTCACGGCGCAGAACAGTACCGGCCGATCCTTGATGGCATTCACCAGGGCCTGAGCCGTGGGGGTGGCGATGCCCACAACAATGTCCACGTTCTGTGACTTGAACTTCTGGGCGATGGACGCAGCCGTGGACATCTCACCGTTGGCGTTCTGAAGGTCAAACCGGGCCTTTGGAAACCGTTCCTTCACCCCATCCTGAACCCCCTGTTCCAGGGCATCCAGGGCCGGATGGGCCACAATCTTGGAAATCCCGATCAACACCTCATCATCTGCGGCCCAGACTGGAGAAAATCCAGCCACCGCCATTGCCAGCACGCCAATTGTCAAGCAAATCATTTTTTTCATGGTAAAATCCCTTTCAAAAAATAAACGTCACAGGCCGGGGCTAGCGGCCAGAAAATAAGACTTCCGATCATTTAACCAAAGCAGCTGCGTGGCTATTTTATACCGGCATCTCAAAAAAGCAAGGTACAAAATCTTTACTATAAGTCCAGTGCAGCACCTGATCAGCATCCGGGCTGTCTCCGTGAACCCTTTCTCTGTCCCGGCGCACCGGTTCAAACGCCCCCGGATCCCTTTTCCAGTCATTCCTGCGGCATAAAGGAAGCCAATGACCGTGCCGATACTGCTGCCGGAAATGCGGGCTACCTGAATTCCCATCTCATCCAACGCCTCAAGCATCAAGGTATGGGCCAGTCCGTTGCGCCTCCGGCTCCCAGAGCCACTCTGATGGACGGTCGTCCGTCCTGGAAATCACCGGTTTTACCCGAGTGTCCTTTTTCTACGGCCAAGGCCGGCATGATCCTGCTGAGTGGCACCCCCCACCCGGCACTAACGCCGTTGCCATTCCAAGGAATCGTCGCCGGGTACGGTAATTATCAAACATGGACTATCTTTTTTTCATTCTTTTAGGATTTCTGAAATTTTTTTGCTTTGCCAAGAGGCCAACTCTTATGTTTGGTATCAACATTTTATATATCTGTAAAGGATTTTGATCATTCTGCACCCCGTATCTGACTGCTGCTGACGCCAATTTTCAGGACAATGACTGTATGATTTCGAACGGGGTTATTGTCCGCAGCCATTTTATAACCGCCGGCCGGAAAATCATGGTCTCTCTCCACCGGAAAAAAAGGGATTACCCGATGTCGGCTGTATGCTATAATAATTGAGCATATGATCTGCAAAAGATTCACAGACATGCATGACTGGAGGTTGCCATCGCTTACAAGAGTATGAATACGAACGCATCCAGATCTCTTTGGAGTAATCCACAAACGTATGAACTCAGGAACTGCTGCGTGATTGAGCGATCATGAGCAAGCCCATGCAATGGAAGCGAACCACGGTGACCCGGAAAAACGGCGAAACCGTTGCGGCAAAAGCGCCCATCATCATTTCCGCCAGCCGAGCCACGGATATTCCTGCGTTTTTTACGGACTGGCTCATCCGTCGCCTGAAGGCCGGATATGTGATCTGGTACAACCCGTTCGACCGGAAACCCCATTTTGTTTCCTTTGAAGCGGCCCGCCTGTTCGTTTTCTGGACCAAAAATCCCCGGCCGTTGATATCCAGTCTGGATGCATTTGATAGCCGGGACATCAACTATTATTTTCAGTTCACGCTCAACGATTATGAAAAAGAATATTTTGAACCCAACCTGCCGTCCTTGAAGGAACGCATCGACACGTTCAAGGCGCTTTCCGACAGAATCGGCAGAGAACGTGTGATCTGGCGGTTCGATCCCTTGATCGTCACCCCCCGCTGTCTCCGGAACGCCTCCTGGAAAAAATTGAAAACATCGGCAGGCAATTAATGCACAAGACCGACAAACTGGTGTTCAGTTTCGTAAAGGTCTCTGCCTATCAGAAGGTTCAGAACAGTTTGGTCCGGGAACTGGATCTGTTTGATCGATCAACGGTGCAGACTGCGGAACCGAATCCGGAACAGATCCAGACCCTTGCCGGAGGTCTGAAAGATTTAAAGGATCGATGGCTCGCTCAAGGGTGGGACATCACCCTGGCCGCCTGCGGGGAATCCCTGGACCTGGCTGCGGATTACGGAATTGTCAAAAATAAATGCATTGACGACGACCTGATCCGGAAACGTTTTGGGCACGACCGCCGGTTAATGCGGTTTATCGATCATGGAGACATGGGCGCCGGGTCTGCCCGGCAACTGGAGATGTTTCCCGCTCCCGGGCAGATTGATCTCAAGGACAGGGGCCAGCGCAATTCATGCCAATGCATCCTGAGCAAAGATATCGGCATGTACAACACCTGTCGGCATTTCTGTGTCTACTGTTATGCCAACACCTCAAAAAAAGCGGTGAACCGCCATTGGGCCCGGCACTGAAAAATGATTGATACATCCCCAACCCGGCTTCTTTCCGGATCTTTACGGCCCATCCAGGACATCGCGGACCCGGGCCGCCAGATTGTCTTTTGAAAACGGCTTCTGAAGGAATTGCACCCCTTTGTCCAGCACCTCGTGATGAGCGATGACATCAGCGGTATACCCGGACATGAACAGGCACTTCAGGTCCAGATGCATGGCACAAATCCGCTCGGCCAGATCTTTGCCGTTCATTTCCGGCATCACCACATCCGTCAGAAGTAAATGGATCTTTTCATATTTTTCTGCCAGGGCAAGGGCTTTTTTCGGAGTATCGGCGGACAAGACTTCATACCCCAGGCTTTCCAGCATCAGTCCGGTCACTTCCAGGATAGCCGATTCATCTTCCACCAGCAGGACGGTTTCATGGCCGGGCTGCACCAGTTCCGCCGGATCTTGATTTTCAGGAACATCATCCTGGTCTGAAAAGATATGCCGGGGCAGATAAATATTAAAGACGGTCCCCATGCCCGGCTCACTGTACACATTGATAAATCCGTTATTCTGTTTGACGATACCGTAGACCGTGGCAAGCCCTAATCCCGTACCCTTGCCCACCGCCTTGGTCGTATAAAAAGGCTCGAACAGATTTTTCCGGGTCTCCTGATCCATACCGGCGCCGTTATCCATCACCGTCAGCAGAACAAACTCGCCCGTAATAAAGCCGGGGTGATGATCGCAATAGATCTGATCCAGGATTTTCTGCAGGTTTCAATGGTGATGGTGCCCATCTCGCTGATGGCATCCCGAGCGTTCACACACAGATTGACCAGAATCTGATCGAGCTGGGACGGATCCATTTTAACCGGCCACAGATCATCACCCGGGTGCCACACCAGGTGGATGTTTTCACCGATCACCCGGCGCAGCATAGTGAGCATGCTGTCAACCGTTTTGTTCAGGTCCAGAACTTTGGGAGAAATGATCTGCTTTCTGGCAAAGGTCAGCAGCTGCCGGGTCAGATTGGCGGAACGCATGGCAGATTCCCGGATTTTTTCCAGATCCCGGTGCACAGTTTCCGTGGGGCTGATTCGCCCCATCGCTAGCTCCACGTGCCCCAGAATTACCCCCAGCATGTTGTTAAAATCATGGGCCACACCGCCGGCCAGACGTCCCACGGATTCCATTTTCTGGGCCTGCTTGAGCTGAGAGGTGAGTCGGCGGTGTTCAGCATTAAAGATGACCTGGGCCGCCATACCGGCCAGGGTCCCGGCAAACGCCTCTTCATCCGGATGCCATATCCGCTTTCCGCTCATGTGGGCCATGGAAAAAATTCCCACCAGCTTTCCCTGGGAAATGATCCCGGCATCCAGCGTGGCCGTGATCCCCATGGGGATCAGATAACTTTCCAAGAACTCCTGCATCCGCTCGTCCTGCAACACATCCTGGACAAATATCCGGCCCTCTGTCTGGAGCGTTTTTAAGTAACTGGGGAAATCCTCAGTCCGGACCTGCATGCCCGGAGTGATACCATCGGGGTCCACACCAAAAAATGCCACACATTCCAGCACGGCTTCATCACTGGAAAACTGCCAGATATTGGCCCTGGCCACATGGATGGTGTTACAGGCGGTTTCCACCAGCCTTGAAAACGCGGCATTTCTGGCATCTGAATGAACCACCGGGTCCAGGGCCAGTTCGGCAATGGCCTTGCGCTGACGCACAGCCCTTTCTTTACTGTTAAACAAGCTCTTTTCCGCCTGCCGGCGCTCCGTTTGGGCGAAGGCTTCTCTTCTAAGCAATATTCGATGACGAACCATCAGGAACAGGACCAGCAGAAACACCAGCCCGCTAAGCAGCATGAACAGATTGGCCCCCCTCAAAAATTTCTCCAGGCGCTCCCGTTGTTCTTTCAAAATGAGCTGGGCGGATGCATGGGAATCACTGCGGATATTCCAGGCATTGGCCTGGGCAAACTGCAGCCGGGAATGAACAATGCTCAGGGTCAACGCACTGTGGGGAGAATAGCCGGGCACCCCGTGGGTCAACCACTGCCGGGCATCCTCCAGGGCCGGTGCCAAGGCATCATGAAAAGCCGAGGCCTGAACCAGATTGTCAAACACATAGGTATTGCGCAACGCCACCAGAGAGGCGTACACAGCTTCTACCTGAACCACCAGTTCGGCGACCGTTTCAACAGTCGGATTTTTCTGGATCAGGGCAGACTGGGTGATCACCCCACTGAGTTCCTCGGAAACCAGGCTCAGGGCCTGGAGCTGGTCCAGAAGAATGGTGGGAAGGATCCGCTCCACAGATTGCAGGGTCATGCGGGTATACAGCCCGGCGGACAAAACCATTAATAATACGGCAATAATGATGATCCAGCCGATCGATGCCGTGCGGTTCTCTCGAATAACGAACCTCATGGAATGGCATCTCCCTTGGGAAGGCCTCCATGCTTGCGATAGAATCGGACAGCTCCCGGATGGAGGGTCACAGTAAGGCCATACAGCGCGGTTTTCATGGTAACTGCTTGGCCCAGAGAATGGGCTTTTCGAAGCAGCTTTTGGGTATCTTCGTTCCAAAGAATCTTGGTCAGGTCATATACCAGGTCCGTATCGATGTCTTCCCGGACCAGCAGCAGGGCGTAGACTTCCAATGTGGGAATGTCAGGTACGCCTGGATAGGTACCGCCCGATATCACTGCAGGCAGAAAATAGGGGTGGGCCAGATGAATCATTTTGGCGATCCGGGGTTCAATGGGAACCAGGGTAAAGTCAGGACCCATGATTTTTTCAATGGCCGGAGTCGGGGTTCCAGCCATCAGGGAGATACCGTCCATTCGCTCCTGAGTCAGTCTTTCAAGGATGAATTCCGGTTTCAGATACACCGGTTTCAGATCCGTTTCCGTTAACCCATGCGCCTCCAGAACGACCCGCATGACTGCCAGGGTCCCGGATCCTAATTCATCCAGAGACACTGGTTTTCCTTTCAGGTCTTTGAAATGCCGGATACCGGCATTCCGGCGGACCAGCACCTGAAGCCGCTCCGGATACAGGCTGGCAATGGCCCGGAGACAGGTTTTTCTGTTACCGGAAAAAGGGCCTTCTCCCTCCAGGGCCTGAAACGCCACATCGGCCTGGACCAGTCCCGCTTCAATCTCTTTTCGGGCCAAAGCCTGCACATTGGCCACGGAACCACCGGAGGTTTGGGCTACAGCCACCCGGCCCGAGTCTTTCTGGGAGGATGAAAACCCCAAGGCCAGAGCCTGGCCGACAGGATAATAGACCCCCATGGGTCCGCCGGTGCCGATGCGGAGCAAAGGAATTTCTCCGGAATCTGCCAGCCCAGCCGTCACCACGAAGACGACTGTCAACGAGATCCACATCCATAAAAGCACCACCCATCTCAACCATCTGCCATCCATACGCACATTCCCAGTCGTTTTTTTATATTTTATTGCATCAAGAAGCAAGTTGAAACGTTTTTTTTTTGTGCAACCGGTCAAGAATAAAAAAAAACATCTACAAGACGATTTCCAGGATATACCGGACAATTAATTGGAGGGGGTATTTAATAAATGGTGGGCGGTACAAGGATTGAACTTGTGACTTCTACCGTGTGAAGGTAGCACTCTCCCGCTGAGTTAACCGCCCTTAGCCGTTTTTCCAATACGACATTCTTGATACCCTTTTTTTTTGGCATCGGTCAAGAGATCATTTGACAAATTTTTTCAAAAGCGTTTTCCCTTGACAGGTCAAGGGAAAGTATTTTATGGATTCTTGATCACATGATGGACCCAAACTCATTTAAGGAGATAATTCATGGCATATGATTTTAATGTAAACGAAGTATTTGAGATGGCAATTCAGATCGAAGTGAACGGCGCCAATTTTTACCGAAAAGCTGCCGAATTGCAGCAAAACCCGGACAACAAGGCATTTCTGGAAAAACTGGCCCGTATGGAAGACAAGCACAAAACCACGTTTGAAGCCATGCGCAAGGACATCTCCGGTGCAGAAAAACAGGAGACCGTGTTTGATCCGTCCAATGAACTGTCCATGTACCTGAAGGCCATGGCCGACAGCCACGGCGGTGAAGGCGACCCGGAGGTGGCCGACTCTCTGACCGGGGAAGAAGCCATGGAAGAGGTCATCAACACGGCCATCGGCCTGGAAAAGGAATCCATTCTGTTTTACCTGGGTCTCAAGGATCTGGTTCCCGCCAAATACGGACATGACAAACTCGATGATATCATTAAGGAGGAAAAACTGCATATTGCCCAGTTGAACGGCTTTTTAAAAAAAAATCAGAGCATAATCCATCGCGCGTCCGTCTAAAAATAAATCCATAATTATTCCGAATATGTTCCGGCGGACGCGTATTTTTTGAGGCATCCTGCCCAATGCACCTGATCCATACACTGAAAACAGGCCTTAAGTCCAACCTGTTCAAAGAGACATTCTATATTATCGTTCCCATCTGGACAGTGATGGGAGTTTTTATTCTAAGTGCTTTTGTAACTATTCAGTAAAAAAAAATTACATCAGATGTCATTTTTTACGTGACAAGATAATATGAGAAGGCTGATCCCTCCGACGAG
>LQAJ01000162.1_pt1 | contig 29132 bp, 36 predicted proteins | sample 1535811 | NCBI WGS metagenome assembly LQAJ01 (sample SAMN04331587, study PRJNA305678) | bioreactor metagenome | isolation source: bioreactor_6 inoculated with Wadden Sea sediment 2nd replicate of a... | place: Germany: Wadden Sea, Janssand Flat
GGGGTTCGGGCTTTTTTTTTTGTTTTGAATCAATTTGTTCAGGAGCGGTCCGGATTTTAAAGTTACCGGTTTAACGCTTTGACCTGTCGGATCAGTTTTGAAACCTTGACAATGTCTTTGATTCCCGGCTTCGATTCCACACCGGAGGACAGATCAACACCCGCCGGCCTGACAAGGGTGGTGGCCTGGTCTATATTGTCACAGGACAATCCCCCGGCAAGAAACACAGGATGAACATACGCCGTTTTTTGAGCCAGGCCGTAGTCCCAGGTTTCGGCGTTTCCTCCGGGCAGTCTGCCCTTGCCGCATTCGACCAGAAAGAAATCCGCCTGGTTATACAGTGACTTAATGGTGTCCAGTCCGGGAAAACGGGAGGCAAACACCGCTTTCATGACCGTGAGGTGATGGGCTTTGAGCGCGCTGATCAGTCCGGGAGGTTCCTGGCCATGAAGTTGCACCCCGTTGAGTCCACAGGCGGTGGCGGTCTTCAGGATCGTTGCCAGCGATTCATTTACAAACACCCCCCAGACCTGCACATGGGCGGGCAATGCCGCCGCAATCATTCTTGCCCGGTGCCTTGTCACATGCCGGGGGCTTTGGGGATAGAATACCAGACCGATGATATCTGCCCCGGCCCGGACACAGGCAGCTGCATTCCCAGGATCAGTCAATCCACAGATTTTGACCAGGGGACGTATGGCTGATCGCAGGGGGCCGTGCTTTAGCCTGACAGGATTATGCATCACTTCTCAATGAGCCGATGAATGCGTGGGGATCCGCTGACCGGATAATACTTTCTCCGATCAGGAAGTTGAAGATCCCTGCGTGAATCCCTTTGACAATATCCGCTCGGCAGGAAACCCGGATGCTGCCACCGGCACGATCTCTTTTGGAAGCAGTGGCCCGATCCGGACGGCCGCTTCCGGATCCACCTCCAAAGTGGAGAGATTTCGATTGTTAATACCGACGATATGCGCTCCAGTTTTCAAGGCCTGGTCCATTTCCCATTCCGACGCGATTTCCACCAGCGGTTCCATGTCAAGTTCCCGGGCCAGGCTGATGAAATCCGACTGCTGATCTGCCGACAACAGCGTGGTCATGATCAGGACAGCCGCAGCTCCGGCCTGCCGGGCTTCATAGATCTGATATTCATGAAAAACGAAATCCTTTCTGAGTACCGGTAGGCGGGTGTGACCGCACACGGTTTCTAAATCTGTCAGGCTGCCTTTGAAATAGACAGTTTCCGTGAGTACGGAAATGGCCCTGGATCCGGCATTTTCATAGATTTGGGCGTATTCTTTCACATTCAAATCCACGCACAGATCTCCTTTGGATGGAGATGCTTTCTTGATTTCCGCGATAATCCCCACATCCGCAGGCGTTCCAGCTGCCATGGCATCTGAAAAATCCGGTGGCACAGCCAGCGTTTCTGCTTTCCGCCGCAGGGATGTCAAGGGCATGCGCTGACGGTGGGAGGCGATTTCCGCAAGCTTGATCTCCTTGATGGTTTTCAGGAATCCGGTGACTGCCATGTTACGCATTCTCCTGTGTGAACTGAATCAGATCCTTAAGTTTTTTCATGGCCCGGCCGGAATCAATGGCAGCGGCTGCCATCTGAATGCCCTCGCCAATGTCAGCGGCTGCTTCGGCGGCCACGAGCCCGGCACCGGCATTGATCAGTACAATGTCCCGGGGCGGGCCTTTGTCGCCGGACAAAATTCGGGACAGAATATCTGCATTTTTTCGGGCATTTCCGCCCTGAAGATCTTTGGGGGCTGCGTAATCGTCAAAATAGATCAATGGATCCAGGTCATAGGATTTGACCTGTCCGTCAGACAGCTCCGTCACCCGGGTCCGGTCTGTGGTTGTGATTTCATCCATACCGTCATGGCCGTGGACCACAAACGCTTTTTTGACTCCCAGCAAGTGCAGGGCTTTGGCAAACATTTCCGTCAGTGCCGGGGCATAGACGCCCACGATCTGACAGGAGGCAGCTGCCGGATTGGTGAGCGGCCCCAGCATATTGAAAATACTTCGGATGCCGCACTCCTTCCGGGCCCGGGCCGCATGCTTCATGGCACCATGGAAAACCGGGGCAAACAAAAACCCGATGCCGATATCATTGACCGCCTCTTCCACGATTTCCGGTTCCACCGCCAGGTTGACGTTCAATGCTTCCAGTACATCTGCACTGCCGCACCGGCTGGAAATGCTCCGGTTGCCGTGTTTTGCCACGGTACGCCGGCGCCGGCCACTACAAATGCGGTGGTCGTGGAGATGTTGAATGACCCCGAAGCATCACCGCCAGTGCCGCAGGTGTCGATCACTTTTCGGGACAACGTCTGAATCCGGGCAGCCTCTCTGCGCATGGCCCGGGCAGCCCCTGCCAGTTCTTCAAAAGTTTCACCTTTGGTGGCGAGTGCCGCCATGAATGCCCCGGTCTGGGCCGGGGTAATCCGGCCTGAAAAAATATGGGTGATCATGTCAGCCGCCTGTTCCTGGGTCAGGTTCTGGCCGCAGATGATCTGGTTGAGATGCTTTGTGAACGTCATTGGGCCACTCCTTTAATGAAATTGCGGATCAGTCGTTTCCCCACTTTTGTCATGAAAGATTCCGGGTGAAACTGTACTCCCTGGGTGGGATGGTCTGTATGGCGAAGCCCCATGATCTCACCATCGTCTGATCTGGCCGTGATTCTGAGACATGCCGGCAGATCCGATTCCCGGACAGCCAGGGAGTGATACCGCATCACCGAAAACGGCCGGGCAAGACCGGCAAAGATCCGCTCACCATCCGCGGTCACCATGGACGTCTTGCCGTGCATGATCTTTTTGGCATGGACAATGGTGCCGCCAAATGCCTGGGCAATGACTTGATGGCCTAAGCAGACCCCTAAAATGGGAATGGTGCCGGACAATTCCCTGACGATGCTAAGGGAGATCCCTGCATCCTCTGGCCGCCCGGGCCGGGGGAGATGACAATGGCATGGGGGGCCATATCGCGGATGTCATGGACCCGGATGGCATCGTTTCTGAATACCTCCACAGATACACCTGTGTGCAGCAGGTAGTGGACCAGATTAAAGGTAAAGGAATCGTAATTATCAATGATGAGCACGTTCATAGGGGATCTCCAAAGGGGGATTGGATGGATCTGTATGGGAAAGCGCCAGCTTGAGAGCGGATTCCACGCTTTTTGCCTTGTTTTTGCATTCTTGAAGCTCCGTGTCCGGATTGGAATCATGGACAATGCCGGCGCCGGCCTGAACTGTCAGAGTCTGGTTCTCCATGACAGCGGTGCGGATGGTGATGGCAAAATCCATGTTGCCAGTAAAGGATATGTATCCGGCTGCTCCGCCGTATATCCGCCGGGGGCAGTTTTCCAGCCCGGAAATAATTTCCATGGCCCGGATTTTGGGCGCACCGGTGAGGGTCCCGGCAGGAAAAGTTGCCCGGAACAAGTCCAGGGCATCATAAGCGGGTGCCAGGTCGCAGATGATATTGGACACCAGGTGCATGACATGAGAATAGCGCTCAATGACCATGGTATCGGTCACCTGGACCGTGCCGGGCCGGGCCACCCGGCCCAAATCGTTACGTCCCAGATCAATGAGCATCACATGCTCGGCTTTTTCCTTTTCATCATTGAGCAGTTCGTCTGCCAAGGCCTGGTCCTCCTGAAAGGTCGCGCCTCTGGGCCTAGTGCCGGCTATGGGCCGAAGGGTGGCCATGCTGTTTTCCAGGCGGACCATGGTTTCAGGGGATGACCCCGCAATGACCCGGTCGGCAAAATCCATGAAAAACATGTAGGGAGACGGGTTGATATACCGCTGGGCCCGGTAGAACCGGACCGGGTCCAGGTCTGTGACACAGGAAAACGGCTGGGAAAATACCGCCTGAAAGATGTCTCCTTCCTGAATGTGATGTTTGATGGTGTTCACACCGTCCAGGTAACGCCCGGCCGGTATTTGTGACAAAAGTGCGGCAGGTTCGCACCGTTTTTCGTCTGTATCTGCCGGGGTCGGCGCGTTCACGGTGTCAAGCAGCCGGACCAGATCATCATATGCCTGGTGGTAGGCAGCATCCCGGTCGGTATTTTTATCCAGATAACAGATCCCCACACAGGTCAGGGTCTGCTGGATATTGTCAAAAATGATCATCTGTTCCGGGATGATGAAATGGGCATATGGATCAGTTTCCGGCAGTGAGACCGGAATATTTTCAAAAAACGTCACCATTTCATAGGCCACATACCCGGTCAATCCGGTCCAGAATCGAGGCAGTTCCGGCATGGGTGCGGGCTGGTATGCCTGGATGATCCGGCGGATCACGGCAAGGGGGTCGTTGCCGTGGGCAATGGTCTGGCAGGTTTCTTCCGGGGTATTCAGCCGGGTCACCAGTTTCACATGATCGGCAAACACCTGCACACGCCCGTGGGGCCGGATTCCCAAAAAACTGTATCTGGCCCACCGTTCGGCGCCTTCCACGCTTTCCAAAAGAAAACATTCGGTACCTTTTTTCCGGCATTTGGCTAAAATGGACACCGGAGTGTGGGTGTCTGCCAGAACCCGGATACACACCGGCACAATATTGTGGGTTTCTGCCAGATCCTTGAACCGGCGGTTGTCTGGAAATCGGGATAAAATCATTACAGATCCTGTTTTGTGAAAATGGTTCAAATGTCGGGAAATTAAATGATTTGGGTGGGGTTGTCAAGACAAATGTTTCTATTTAAAGAAACATTTCAAATAAAAGTTTGCCTGGGGAATTGTCTGAAAATGTGGTACAAGCAGGGCCTGGGATGGCATAATTTTAAGAAGATGTTTTTTAAGGATACGCTCAAATGCTGCTATTGTTTCCCCCGGTGGCCAAACCCTGCGAACCGCCGGCTGGTGTCGCTTATTTGGCAGCGGCTCTTCAGGAGAACGGTATTGACTGCCATGTGGCAGACACAAATATCCAGGGGCTTCTTTACCTGATCAGCCAGGATTTGACTGTCACCGATTCCTGGTCGGCAAGGGCATTGAAAAACCGGGACACGATCCTGGCGGACCTTCGGAACCCTGACCTGTATGCCAATGAAGACCGGTATCATCAGCGGGTCTATGATTTGAACAAATTGTTGTCCCTGGCCGTGGACACTTCCCGGTTTAAGGTGACCTTGAGTGATTATACGGATCGATATCTATCTCCTTTGCGCAGCGCCGACCTTTTGAAAAGCGCCGGTGCCTGGGATGCCAATCCGTTTTTTTCTTTTTTTGAAGATCGTCTCAGGCCCATGCTGGCCCAGTGGGATTCCCCCTGGGTGGGAATTTCTCTGTGTTATCTGAACCAGGCCCTGGTCGGGTTTGCCCTGGCCGGATGGATCCGGAAAAATTTCCGGAAAAAAGATAGTCATGGGCGGAGGGTTGATTTCTTCCTGGATGAGCCGGCCGGATTTCAATTCTCCTTTTTCCGGGCTCATCGACCACTTGATCCCCGGGGAAGGGGAAGTTCCGCTGCTGGATTTTCTGGGGAAACCCGGCACCACCCGGCGCCATTATGTGCCGGATTTCGGATTTGCCGACAGCGCTGATTATGTATCCCCGGCCCGGATCCTGCCGTTTAGAACCACCATCGGGTGTTACTGGCGCAAATGCCGGTTCTGTCCTGAAAAAGCGGAAACAAGGGCCTACAGCACTCAGCGGGCGTCCAGAATCCTGGCAGATACAGTGACATTGGCACGCCGGTTCCAGCCGGATACCCTGCATTTTATCGATGATGCCGTCACCCCCGCGTTTTGCGGGCCCTGGCCGATGCCGGGCCGGATGTGCCGTTCACCTGGTACGGATTTGTCCGGTTTGAAAAAATCCTGGATGACCCGGACTTCTGTGTCCGGCTCAGGCAAAGCGGATGCCGCATGCTCAAGCTGGGGCTGGAATCCGGTGATCAGGCCGTGTTGGATCAGATGAACAAAGGCACTTCTCTCGACCGGGTTTCCCGCATATTGACGTATCTTCACCAGGCCGGGATTTTTACCTATGTGTATCTGCTGTTCGGGACCCAGTTCGAGGACAAGATATCGGCCCATTCCACGCTGACATTTACCAAAGCCCATGAGGCATATATCGATTATCTGAACCTGGCGGTGTTCAACCTTCCCCGGTTCTGTGAAGATGCCGAAGATCTCGAAACCAAAGAATTTTACCAGGGGGATCTGTCGCTGTATTCAAACTTTGTGCATCCGTGCGGATGGGACAGAAAACAGGTGAAACGGTTTCTGGATAAAACGTTCAAAAAGCAGTTGGCAATCGGATCCAGGTTCAGGAAGAACCCGGCGTTTTTTTTCTGCCAATCATGCCATGTTTTTCAATCCGGTATGGCAGAAACGGCAGAGTGCATCCTCTGAATCTGACAACAGTGCCAATTAATTGACAATGGATATTAAACAGGGATGAAACCATGACAGCTGAAATACTTTCCACCGGAGATGAGGTGCTCCTGGGCGACCTGGTGGACACAAACAGTGCGTTTTTATGTGACCGGCTCAAACAGATGGGGATACGGGTATCCCAGATCACAGTCAAAGGGGATGATGTGGATGCCATCTGTGAGGTGGTGCAGGCCATTTCGAAACGGGCAGAGATCTGTCTGGTCACGGGCGGACTGGGACCTACCCAGGATGATGTCACCGCCATGGCCTGTGCCAAGGCCATGGATGAATCTTTGATTTTAAATCCCGACGCGCTGGCTTCCATGAAAGGTTATTTTGACCGCCGGGGATTCGACCTGACACCGGACAACGAGAAACAGGCCTGGCTGCCGGTATCGGCGACGGTTCTGGAAAATATCCATGGGACGGCCCCTGGATTTGCGTTTCAGCTCAACCGGTGCCGGTTTTTCTGCATGCCCGGCGTGCCTTCTGAAATGACGCAGATGATGGAGACGAAGGTTGTCCCTCAGATTCAGGCCATTCAGGGGGGGCGGAATCAAGTGATCATCCGCCGGTTTACGGTGTTCGGGCTTCATGAATCCAGGGTCGGATCATTGCTGAATTCGTTTGATGACCGGTTTCCCGGCATCCGGCTGGGGTTCAGGGCCAGTTTCCCCATTATTGAAGTCAAGCTGGTGAGTGACAGCGGAGCGGACTTACCGGAAACGAAAAATCTGCTGGACCGGGCCGGTCTGTGGGTGGCACAGCAGCTGGGCCGCAAGGTGGTGTCGGATGAGGGCTTGTCTCTGGAAGCAGAGGTGGGCCGGTGCCTTGCCAAGCAGGGGCAGACCCTGGCGGTGGCTGAATCCTGCACCGGCGGACTGATCTCTCATTTGATCACTCAGGTACCGGGCAGTTCGGATTATTTTTTACTGTCCGCGGTCACCTATGCCAATTCCGCAAAAATCAGTGTGCTGGGAGTCCGTCCCGAAACGCTGGAGAGATTTGGGGCGGTTCATGAATCCACCGCCATGGAGATGGCTGCAGGGGCCAGAAGATTGGCAGAATCGGACTGGGCTGTTTCCACCACCGGTATCGCTGGTCCGGGCGGGGGACCGACACTGAAACCGGTGGGAACCGTGTGTATCGGTGTGGCCGGTCCCGGCGGGGTGGCAGAGGCCAGGAAATTTGAATTCCGGTTTGATGACCGGGACAAAAATAAGAAAATGTTTGCCGCCATGGCCTTGGAATTGCTCAGGCGGTACCTGACCGATCAAATATCTGCTTGAACCAGGCCATGGTCCGGGCTTCGAATTCCGACTGATGCACCGGAGATGACATGGGATGATCTCCGTTTTCTGGATGATTCCATGTTTGGGAGGCTGCATGCTTTCCAGCAGATTTCTGGCGTTTTCTACCGGCACGATCTGATCGGCATCTCCGTGAAAAACCAGCACATGGTGGAGGAAACAGGCTTTGTCTGTTAGATCGAACAGCAGGTTTTTTTTGAAAAACGATAACGGCAGATCCGGTCTGGTTTCCGTACCTTGTGTGGGAATATTTTGAATGGTGCGGCTTTTGAGCGGGGCCGAACACAAAACCCCCCGCACAGACGACCGAAAGTTTCTTCCAGGGTCTGCCAGGCATTGATGCAGGTGGCACCGCCCATGGAAGAGCCGAACACCCCCAGATTCCGTGACGTCATGTTCAGGCCAAGGACATAGGTCACGGCTGCCACAAAGTCCCGGGTTCGCTTTTCAAGGGAGGTGTCTTTGATAAAATCCCCTTGGCTGTCTCCGCATCCCCGGTGGTCAAACCGGAAAAAAGCGATGCCGTTTTCCGGCAGGAGCCGGGACAGTACCTGTTGTTTGGCGGAAAACCGGGAACCTTCCAGTCCGTGGGAACCCACTACCAGGGGCGGATAAGGTGTGTCCGGCAAGCACAGTTCTCCTTTCAATATCCGCTGATCTGCCATAAATCGGGTCTGAATGATGTGCATCTTGTTTTTATGCCATGAAGCCGGTATAATCACAAGCTTTTTAAACGGAAACCGGAAAATTGGGATATATGCCATGGGCATCAAGAAACGCAGCGTGTGTGAACTGGAAATCATTGATCTGGCTTTTGGCGGAAAAGGCCTGGCAAAACCGGACGGGTTTCCCGTGTTTGTGGACCGTTGCGTGCCAGGGGACCGGGTCCGGGTCAAGATTGTCAAAAAGAAAAAAGGCTGGGCCGAAGCAAAGCTGATTGAAATTCTTTCAAGATCCTCCCTGCGCCGGGAGGCCCGGTGCCGGTATGCGGATTTCTGCGGGGGATGCAAATGGCAGCAAATCCCTTATGAGATCCAGCTGGCCTATAAAAAACAGCATGTGGTGCAATCTCTGGCCCATATCGGCCGGTTGTCCCATGTGCCGGTGAAAGAGGTGATTCCGTCCGACCAGGCGTTTGAATATCGTAATAAAATGGAATTTTCCTGCTCGGCCAGGCGGTGGCTGATGCCCGAGGAGCTGGCCGATGACACCGTTGCCAAGGACTTAGGGATCGGGCTTCATGTGCCCGGCACCTTTGATCAGGTGATCGATATTCACCATTGCGATATCATGCCGGAACAGGGCAATGCCATTTTAGCCCATGTCAGGGAATTCATCCGGACCTCCGGACTGCCGGCCTATCACCTGCGCCATCATACCGGATTCTGGCGGTACGTGATGCTGCGCCATTCCGTGGCCCTGAACCAGTGGATGGTGAACATCGTGACCCGGGACAAGAACCGGTCCGTGGTCACCCGGCTGGCGGATTCTCTGGCCGGGTCGTTTGACAACCTGGCATCTATTGTCAACAATATCACAGACGCGAAATCCGGTGTCAGCACGGGCAAAGAAGAGATCCTGCTGCACGGCAGAGCGGTGATTACCGAACGCCTGGGCCGGTTCGCGTTCGAAATTTCCGCCAATTCCTTTTCCAGACCAACACCCGGGCCTGTGAAAAACTGTATGACGTGGTGGCCCGTTACTGTGATCTCATCGGCCGGGAAACGGTCCTGGATCTGTATTCCGGCACCGGCACCATCCCCATTTGGCTGTCGGACCAGGCCGCCCGGATCACCGGAATCGAAATTGTTGAAACCGCGGTGGCGGATGCTAAAAAAAACGCAGCCGTCAATTTTATCGACAACTGTGAATTTCTGGTGGGCGATATCCGGCAGGTGCTGCCGCAACTGCCAAAAACCCCGGACATTGTGGTAATCGATCCTCCCCGGGTGGGTATGCACAAGGATGTGGTGGCTCAGGTTCTGGCCCTGGGACCGAAAACAGTCGTGTATGTATCCTGCAATCCCGCCACCCTGGCCCGGGATCTTGAGATGCTGGTACCCGCTTACGAAGTGGTGGAGGTCCAACCGGTGGACATGTTCCCCCACACCTATCATATCGAGTCCGTGGCATTGCTGAAACGCCGATAATCACAATCGGCGAGGTCGTTCAAATTACTGCCGGAAATCAGACTGGGGCGGTCAGCGGGACGTAGAGTCTTTCCCGTCTTGTTTGGGTTCTGAGAACAGACAGTTGAGGATGATCATGTCATCATCCTTCTCCGTTTTGACTTGGTAGGGCAGTTTGTTGAACAGCCGGATCATGCCTTTGTTCTGGGGAGAAGTATAGGCGATCAGGCCCTTGATTCCGTTGTCTTTTGCAGCAACCGCCAGTTTTTCCTGAAGTACTTTGGCAATACTCATGCCTGATATTCATGAGAGACGGAAAACGCTATTTCCGCCATATTCAGGATTGGATTTCTGAAGTATTCTCCCACGGCAATGATTTTTTCAAATCCCAGCTCTCCGATGGTGGCCACAATGGTCAGGTCATTGATATAATCGATTTCATAGGTGGTTTCGATCTGGGGATGGACAAAACTTTTTTTTTTCATGGAAAAACCGGGAGATGATGTCTCCGCGGTTCATGTTGTAGTAGTGTTCCTGGACCCCCCGCTCATCAATGGGCTTGGCCGGTCGGAAATTGATGGGAATACCTTGAATAGTGATGGTTTCCTCATACTTGAGCGGATACACTCCCTTGATTGCCTGCTTGAACTGGCGACCCACATCGATGAGGTCCAGTTCCTTGGCATTTGCAAACAGCTCATCCCGGAAATCGGGATGTGCGATGCTGATCAGGGCCATGGCCCGTTCCTGAAGGGTTTTACCGAACAGGTTCACCGCCCCGTATTCGGTTGCCACAAACTGGACGTCTCCTCTGGGCACCACCACAGCGGTGTCTGACATATAGGGGATGATCCGGCTGGCATTTCCATTGTCCGTTGTGGATGTCAGAATGAGGATGGATTTCCCTTTTGGAGACATGGCTGCCCCCCGGGTGAAATCCAGGAGTCCGTTGATGCCGGTGTAATTGTTCAGGGGCAGGGCATCCGCCGCCACCTGGCCGGTCAGGTCGATGGCCATGGCCGTGTTCAACGTCACCATCTGGTTGTGGCGGCCGATGACGGTGGGGTTGTTGATATAGTCGGACGGATGAAATTCAATAGACGGGTTGTCATCGATGAATTCGTAGAGCATGGATGAGCCCACCGCACTGCCAGCCACCAGTTTGCCGTTGTTGAACCCTTTTTTCTTGTTTGTGATCACTCCCATGGAAAACAGTCGCATCATGGGTTCGGACAGATACTGGGAATGAACCCCAAGGTCATTTTTTTCCGACAGACAGACCATAGTGGCGTCGTTTGTGATGCCCAGACTGGTTTGAATGGTCGATCCGTCATTGATCAGCCGGGAGATATGTTTGGCGATGGTATTGGCGGTTTCCATCTCCGGAAGCGGTTCGATGGTGAGCAGTTCCTCTTCGTGTTCCACAATGAAATCCACATCATTGACATGGATGAAGCTTCGGCCCAGAACCCGGGGCATGTTGGGGTTCACCTGGCAGATGACCAGATCCGCAGATTCACAGGCCGCCATGTTGATATCCACGGATACCCCCAGGCTCATCCATCCGAAATCATCCGGTGGGGATGCCTGGATCAGGGCCGCGTTCAGGGGCATGAGCCGGGACTGAACAGATGGGGAATCTGGGACAGGTTGATGGGGTGATGAAACGCCTGTTTTTTTGATTTTGGTGGGGGAGGCAGATCCCAGATAAAAGGACCGGATATTAAACTGCTGGGAATGGGACCGGTTGGCAATCAGGGTCAACGGTCCACTTTCAATACTCAGCAGCCGGACGATTTCCAGATCGGTAAACCGTTCCGAAACCTTGGACAATTCATTGACCAGGTGCTGGGGCTCTCCACAGGAGGAGCCGATGAAAACACGTTGTCCCGGCCGTATATGCTGCAGAGCGTTTTCAGCGCTGCACGCTTTTTGAACATAGGCGTCTGCCCAGTATGTCGTTTTCGGCATAATTTCAAATCTCCCCGAGGTTGATCCGTCTTTCAGCGTCCTGTGTGATATCATAGCCAAAAAAACCACAAGGAAACCAAAAAGCATAAAAAATGGAAAAGTAAAATAAAATTATAAAATTGATCAGGTTCGGATGTTTTCATTTTTATCCTTGCGATATTCATGGAAATTTTATATATTTAAAAAATATTGACTAAAAAATGAATCAGCTTCATACCAGAATGGTGTAAAAATGGGCATCCACGAGAGGAAACAAAGAGAAAAACACGCCGGCGCCGGGATATCATCAATGCAGCCCGTCGAATCTTTTCGGTCAAAGGGTTCAACAGTGCGACTATGGAGGAGATCGCTAATGAAGCGGAGCTGAGTCCCGGGACCCTGTATCTGTATTTTAAGAACAAAGAGGAACTGCATACCTCGCTTTCCATCGACATTCTCAAATATCTGTCCACCCAGATCCAAAAAGTGGTCAATCAGGATATCTGTGTGGAAGAAAAGATAGAACGGTTCAGGGATGTGTTTATTGATGTGTATGATTATGATCCCAGTATTCTGATCAATCTGTTTCACCTCCAATCTGGGGAAACCCTTCACAATCTGTCCGACGAAATGATGCAGCAGCTCAAGGAAAACTCGGCCCGGGCCCATGGTGCTATTATAGAAGTAATCAGGGAGGGCATTGAAAAAGGTATTTTTGTCGATGAGCACCCGGTGGCCCTGGCAGATGTGCTGTGGGGATCCTATGCCGGAATCGTGCTGTGGGTGGACTCCAAAAAAAAGCTGGATGACCATAAGGATTTTGTCAAATCCACTCTTATCACGGCATTCAAGGTTATTATTCAGGGATTGAAAAAAAAATTGAGAGGCATCTGCTCTGAATATGCCTGTCTTCAGGGCATGTGTTGCCGGATTCCATCCACAAAGATTTCCGGTTTGATGGGTTTTCCAATATATTCGGTGGCACTGGCTGCCAGAACTTTCTTTTTGTCCCCGGCCATGGCATAGGCGGCTACAGCAATAATGGGGATATCAGCTACTTCTGCATGGGTTTTTAATACGTTGGCCATTTCATATCCGTTCGTTTCAGGGGGCTATATATCCAGTAAAACGGTCCGAGGTCTGTGCTGACGGGCTGTTTTCTGCTGTCCCGCCCGGTTTTCGTCCCGGTGGGGTGATGGAAATCCGTTTTTCTCCAGCAGATAATTGCCATCCTACGGGCTGCATATCGCCATGGGCAGCGGGAATTTAACTTTTTCCGATATATAGGCTTCAGGGACCGATAGTAGGGGAAACCAGGATTTTTTTTCAAGAAGGAACGCGTCCAATTAGGTGTCAGCAAATCAAGGCGTATTCATCCAGATCCCTTGAAATCCTTGCGGTTAAGGCAATCTGTATTTTTGGCATACTATATTTATGATAAAGAATGTCATTTATAGAAAATCTCTGTCAGCTCAATGCTTGACAAGCATGCGTTTCATTGAAAATCGCCAGTATACTGAATCAGACTCCAATTCTTTGCTCCCACGACTTTTGGCAATCCTCTTTCATTTAAAATCTGTGAGTTAAAAATTGATTTGCAGTGTAGTAGTCATACCAAAACCTGAAATATTTTTCGACCAATGGGACTTTTTATTGTTTGTCAATCGTTTTTCAAGTAGACTGTAAATTCTACCAAAAAAAAAGGAGGGCTGTCATGAAAAAGGTCATTGTTTGGGTGTTCATCATTTTTATTAGTGTTATCTGGTTATCATGCGCCTGGGCGGACAATGAAAAAATTGTCATCAAACGAGACGGCTATGGTGTGTCCCATGTTTATGCGGAAAGCGTATTCGGTATATTCTATGGTTATGGCTATTCTATTGCCCGAGACCGTCTTTTTCAAATCGATATGGTTCGTTATACAGGGCAGGGCAGGGCAGCAGAGGTACTGGGTTCAGAATATGTTGATTTCGATAAGAAAATTCGTGCGAATTATCAGCCGGGGTCCATTCGCGAACAGCTGGCAAATTTGCCGCCCGAAGACAGGGATGTGTTTGAAGGCTATGCAGCCGGCATCAATGCCCGTCTTGAAGACATCCAGAAAGACCCTGGGCTGCTTCCCAGGCAGTACAGCGATTTCAGCTTTAATCCAGAGCCCTGGGATGCATTTGATGTGGCCATGTTGTTTGTCGGCTCCATGCTGAATCGTTTCGGTGATTTCAATACTGAGCCGGCAAATCTAAAAATTTTAATGGCTTTGAAAGAAAAACACGGCCCGGAGAAAGCTATGGCAATATTTGATCAGCTGCTCCCCCGTGTGGTAGAAGGTGCGCCCACGACCATCCCGGCAGAAGATTGGCCAAACAAACAAGCAAGTTGTATGGCTTATACAAACGATTACCTTAGTCTGGCATCTTGAATGTTCCTGACTGGGCTGACCCAGGAGAAATCTATCAAGAACATGCCTTCAGCAATATCGTTATTTTGGGTAAAGACAAAGCGGAAGGTGCGGATGCAATCCTTATGAACGGCCCTCAGTTTGGAAACTATGTGCCCGGATATGTGTATTCCATCGGTCTTCACGGCGCTGGTTTTGATCTGGTGGGCAATACCCCTTATGGGTATCCGGTCATTTTGTTCGGATACAACCGGAATATCACCTGGGGAAGTACCTGGGGAGCAGGTGATATCATTGACATTTACCAGTTAAATCTCAATCCGGATAATCCTCTTCAATACCAATACCATGGCGCCTGGAAAGAAATGGAAAAAAGAACGGAGAAGATACTGGTGAAAGGCCAGAATTCTGTCAGCACAGATATTTTCTGGACAGTTCACGGGGGCGTCATTCTCAGGGATCCTGAGAAAAACACCGCCCTGAGCAAACGTCGATCCTGGGAAGGATTTGAGCTGGAAACCCTCCTTGGCTGGATGAATACGACCCGGGCAGAGAACTGGGAGCAATGGATCGAGCAGGCTTCCCGCTCTGCTTTGAATATCAATATGTACTACGCTGATAAACAGGGCAACATCGGATATGCTTTCACAGGCAAATATCCCGATCGCCAAGAGGGTCATGACAACCGTCTGCCTGTCCCGGGAGATGGCAGCATGGACTGGAACGGCTTTCTTCCATTTGAAAACAACCCAAAAGTGTATAACCCGGAGCAGGGCTTCATTATCAATTGGAACAACCGGCCGGCTTACGGCGGTGTTCTGAATCCCGACATGTTCTGGTATTCATGGAGCAAGGCGGATCGGGTGGAAGTCCTGATGGATTACGTAAAGGCCCGTGCGAAACTGGAACCCGAAGAGCTCTGGAATCTAATTGAACACTCATCGTTTCATGATGTGAATGCCCGTTATTTTTGCCGATCATCGCTAAAGCCGGAACCATCGCAACGGATGAACGGGTTAAAAAGGCAGCGCAGGCTTTGCGGGAATGGAGTCTTCAAAGCAGGGATGACAATCAGGATGGAAAATATGACGAACTGGGCACTGCCATTTTTCGAACATTTCTCTCCCACATGATCAAGGAGACTCTGGCAGATGATTTGGACAAGGCCTTTCCGTTTTTTGCAGGTTCGGGATACCCCACCCCGGAAAAACCAATGACCAGCGGGCTCAATCTTCAGATTGGAACCAAGGCGATCGCAGAGTCGCTGCTTGCCCCGGCAGATCAAAAATTTGATTTTTTCAATGGAGTACCTCCTGAATCGGTCACGCTGAAAGCGCTTACGGCCGGCATTGATGAACTGGAAAAAACATATGGCAATGATATGGCTGATTGGAGGATCCCTGCCGCCCCCATGGGTTTTGTGGCAGAAAATTTTATGCAGATTCCCCAGGCGTCAAAAAAGGAAGCAACTCAACTGACCCCCGCAATGAACCGTGGCACTGAAAACAACTTGACCGTTTTTAAGGATGGAAAACCGGTGGGCTGGGAAGTGACGCCTCCCGGACAAAGCGGATTTGTGGCAGCAGACGGTACGGCGGATAAACACTGTATGGATCAGATGGACATGTACGCCGGATTTGACAAAAAACGGACCTATTTGTTCCCTGAAGACGTGGATGCCAACAAGGTGGATGAAGTGGTTTTGATAATTTCAAAATAATCGCTGATAGATGATCAATTCATAAGCACGAGCGGATTTTGCCAACATTAAGTCCGCTCGTTTTTTTTGAATTTATCCCAGTGAATATTTTTGAATTGAACCATCGGCATAATTGGTTTTTAAATATTCCAGACGCCAATTCTGTTCATGTCCCCGACTGTTTCACTATCGGTGTTATGCTCAAACGATGAATTCCTTATGATCCGGTAAGTTCATTCTGTTCTTCTTAATAAAACATCGATGGCTTCAATGAGAACGTTATCAACCGATGTGCCTTTTTTTCTGGCATACCGCTGTATCCGTTCAACCATCCGGCAGGGCAGTTCAACTGTGAAGTTCTGGGTGGGGTCCGCACATTCGTTGATGTTCATGTCTTCAGGCATTATGTCTCCTTTGATGAAATAGATCCGAATTTTTTCATGGTTTCAAAATTTGTGCAAGAGGAATATAAACTCCCGGTCCCGATCGTCTGCCATAACCAAAAACCGACCTTCCCGACCTGGTAGGTCCCCAGACGAAAAGCCTTCTTTTTTCTGCCGGCGTTTGATAAAAGTATGCATAATGGGTCAGCTCCATAAGACAAACCCTGCCGGACTTCAGCTCTTTGAAGCACCGGCCCATAGGTTGGTTGATTCGTCAATTCGATTACCGGAAAAATTCGACCAGAAACATGATGATATCCGGAAATACTGTGGCAATGAGCATTGCGACAACCCAGGCCCCAAGAAACGGCCAGGCTTCTCTTGCAATAGCCCCCATTTTCTCCCTGCAGACCGGAGCTGCGATCCACAGCTGAGGACCCATCGGCGGCGTGATTTCACCGATGAGGGAATTTGTAACAGCAAGAACGCCGTAAAAACCGGATCTATTCCCAGACTGATGACGCTGGGGATAAACAAGGGCAGAACAATTATGACCATGGGCAGGCTGGAAAAGAAAAAGCCCATCACCAGCAGAACTAAATTGACCATCATCATGAAACCCAGTGGTCCAAGCTCCAGCGAGATGACATATTCAGTAATGATCTGGGGAAGTTCGATATAAGCAAACATACGTCCCATGAGATCGGCGCCGATAATTAAAAAATAGATCATAGAACTGATTTTGACGGTATCTATGGTGGCTTCCATGATTTTACCCCAGGTCAGTTCCTTGTATATAAAAAAGCCAATGAGAAGCGAGTACAGACAAGCGACTGATGCGGCTTGTGTCGGGCTGAAATATCCGCCATAAATTCCGCCCAGCACCAGAACCGGCATCAGTATCAGGGGCAGAATTTTTATGAATCCCAGCTGTTTTTCTTTCCACGAGGCCTTTGACATGGTTGCATAATTTCGTTTTTTGCAAATCATGACTGCAACGACACACATTAAAAAAGCGGTCAAAAGCCCCATGCCGACACCGCCCATGAAAAGGTCCACAATGGAGATTCGATTCAGTGCGCCGAAAATGATGAAAAACAAACTTGGGGGAATGAGAAGCCCAAGTTCTGCGGAGGTGACTGCAAGGCCGGATGCAAAGGGTCTGTCATAGCCGTTCTCCACAAAAACAGGCACCATGACCGTTCCGATGATGGCAAGACAGGCAGCTGCCGATCCGGATATGGATCCCAGAAATGCTGCGAAAATGATGCCCGCAACGGCCAGGCCGCCCGGCAATCTGCCGAATGTGGCCTTGATAAAATCGCTCAACGGGATCATTCCGCCGCTTCGTAGGATCAGGTTGCCGGCCAGGATAAAGAAAGGGCATGCAAGCAAGGGATATGAATTTATGGATGAAAAAAAAATCTGAGCAAGTGCCTCAAATGACATCCCCATCGAATACAGCGCTATGATACTGGAGCCAAATGCAAAGGCGATGGCAAGCGGTGCTCCGCTTAAGAACAAAATGACCATTATTGCAATGCCGATATAAACAAAAAGATCCAAAGCTGCCTCCAGAAAATTCAATCTTTTTGCGATTGATACCGTTTAATTAGGTGTAAAACTCGATTATACCGACAAGAGTGAATATGATCATTCCCAAGGGAATACATAGTTCCACAATCCATTTGGGAATGGGGAAATATTTAGGGAATACCGCCTGTCTCTGATACAGCATTCTGATTAATACAATCCCTCCAAAGGAAACGGCTGTTCCATATATAATTGTGGCGGAAATGTTGAACAGTTCCAACAAAAGTTTTGCTCTTCCCTGGAGCCTGGTCACGACCAAATCAATGGCAACATGGCCATTTTCAGCAATGAGCGGACCACTGATCAAAAGCATGGCCCACACCGTTATCCAGACGGGCAGATCAATAACAAAATCATAGGTCATGTGGAAAAAAACACGACCTATGATTTCTCCAAGGCTTATCAGAACAGCGACGATCAGCAGGAAAGCACAAAATTTTTCCACTCCTGTGTATGCTTTATCAATTAAGTTTTTTCCCATCTGTCCGATCATCCTTTCCGAAGCTGATAGAATTATCTTGCAGAATCGATCGCCTTGATCAATTCAGTATCCAGTTTTTCGTACATATCGACAAAAGAGTCTCTCATCAGTTTTTGCCACTTTGGCCATTTCTTCTTTTTCAAATTTTCAGAGCGGAGAGTTTGGGATCAGCATCCCATTTTTCGATGGATTTCTGTTCGAATTGTTCATAGTATTTGGATGCATCAATCTGATCGAATGTTGTGCTAAGGATATCTCGAACGTTTTCTGGCAATGAATCCCACCACTTGGTATTGGCCACCATGCAGATAGGTTGGTTGCCAAAGGGGATCAGAACGGCATATTTGGTATGACGGGGCAGTTCAAAATAACCGACCCCGCCCGTAAAATCGGTCAAAAGCCCTTCAATCATGTTGGTTTGCAAGGCAGTGACCACTTCCGTGTAAGGCAGCGCAATCGGAGTGACTTTGAGCGCTTGCAGGGCTTTGGCAAATGCTTCGCCCCGGCAAAACGGATCTTTTGGCCCTGAACATCGGCAACTGATTTGATCGGCCCCGTGTCCGTAAACAGATACCATGTGCCGGTATCAAACAACCATTTGATGATAGTCACGCCTTTCTCTTTGGCCATTTTTTCATGAAGCGCTTTCCATTCTGGAGTGTTCATGGTTCTTACATAATGGTTCCAGTCTTCAAAAACCCCCGGGGTTTCTCCGAGTTTCCACGCCGGATCCAGTTCCTCCAGAAAATGCGGCGCGGAATAGGTCATTTGAATCGCTCCGTTGGCCACCGCTTCAAGTGCCTCACTCTGATTGCCGTAAAGCATTCCTTTGTCAAAGATTTTGAATTCGTATTTTTTCAGGTCCGGGTGGGTTTCTGTCATGCCGATAATTGCGTTGATATAGAGGTTGATTCCGATCTGTTCCGCAAATGCGGGGTACATTGGTGTCGCGGTCGACATGGTGATTTTTTTCCTTGCATTCCGCAACATTCGCGCCAGGAAAAAAAGAATTATAGAACCCAACAGAAAAAAAAACGGATAGAACCGTTAATCGTGCGATTGTTTTTTGCATCGTCATCCTCCTTTTTTTGATTTATGATTCAAAAAGTTAAAAATTGACGTTTTGATGACTGCAGATCCTGGTCAAGCACCTGCTTCAGAATCTGAACCGCGTCATCAATTTGGTCTTCAGTGATAATAAACGGCGGTCCCAGCATCACTGTGTCACCGGCCTGTCCCCGGTCACACCCGCTCGAATATTCAATGAACATCCCTTTTTCAAGGCATGCAGCAGATACCCTGGAAGAGAATCCCAGGCTCTTTTCAAACGGTTTTTGGTGGACCTATCCCGGACAAATTCAATACCGCGCATTAGGCCTTTTCCTCTAATATCGCCCACCAGTGGATGACTTCGTAATGTGTCAAGTTTATTATTCAGATACTCACCCAGGGTATGGGATCTTTCAACAAGATTATGTTCTTTGATGTAATCGAGCGTTTTGGAAACCACTGAACAGCCCAGCGGGTTGCCTCCCCAAGAATGGCCGGCACCGAACACCCCGGATTCGGATGCGATTTTTTCATGAATGTATTGAGGAACAGCTGTCGCTCCGATGGGGAAATACCCCCCGCTCAAACCTTTGCCCAGGGCCAGGATATCAGGCACCACATTGAAATGTTCGTAAGCAAACATTTTGCCGGTTCTTCCAGTGCCTGTCATTACCTCATCAAACATTAGAAGCACGTCATATTTGTCACAAATTTCTCGGATCCGTTCAAAATATCCTTTAGGAGGGACCGCCCCGCAAAGCGCCATGCCTGAGACCGGTTCTGCCAGAAACACCGACACATTGTCCGGCCCCAGGCACATGATTTCATTTTCCAGGGCATTGGCACAGTCCAGGTCACAGTTGGCGGGTGTCTTGTTGAACCAGCAGCGGTAACAGTATGCCGGCGGGATATGGTTGAAATCATGAAGATAGGGCATGAAATCATTTCTTCTGGCTGTGGCCCCTGTCCATGCCAGAGCCCCGGCAGTGCTGCCATGATAACTTTGCCATCTGGAGATGACCCTTGATTTGGATGGTTTGCCATTGTCCAGATGGTATTTCCGGGCGATTTTTATTCCGATTTCAATCGCTTCCGTCCCGCCGGATACAAAAAACACCTTGTCCATGGCAAAAATTGGATGCCTCGCAAAGCTTTCTTGATGCTTCTTCAAGCGGTGGGTTGGTAAAATCCACACGATGCACATAGACCAGTTTCCTAGCCTGTTCATTGATGACATCTGCCATTTCTTCAAGACCATGGCCTAAGCTGCAAAGAATGGGGCCACCGGAGGCATCCAAATAACGGTTGCCCTGGTCATCATAAAGATACACCCCCTTACCGGAGGCGATGGAGACATATTTTCGATTCAAGAAAAAGTGGAATACATGAGATTTTCCGAAATCTGTTTGGCTGTTCATTTTTTTCTCCTGGTTCAGTTCATGAGATGGGCAAATATTTTGAAATATTTTGAGCCAGTTGAATTATCAGTTCAGCATAATTCTTTTTTATTTCTGACAAAGAAATTTTTGTGCTCAGAAAATCAAAACAAATGGCGCCGGCAACCATATTCGTGCTGGCATTTACCAACGGAGCACCGATTGCCATCAAGCCAGGGACAAATTCTTCATTGTTGATGGAATATCCTCTTTTTTTTATTGATTCCAGTTCGCGGGACAGCTGTTCCTTTTTAATGATGGTTTTCCCGGTTTTGTTCTCAAACGACAGTGCATTGATGATGGACATCTGTTCCTCTTCAGGTAAAAATGCAAGAACGGCTTTCCCAAGGGCCGTACTGTTGAGGTCGTTTATCACTGTTGGCAATTGATAGGGCAGTGCATTCCTTATCTCTCGCCTGTAAAGGATCATAAGCGCATCTGCATCTCTTAAAGCCACGTCGATTGTGATTTGATACTGATTGCATGTTTCATCCACAATCGGTTTTATCATCTGAAGAAAGTCAAACCCTCTCAATAAACCGTGACCCAGTGAAATCGCTTTTGATCCGAGTTTCAGTCTTTTGGTTTCCGGGTGCTTTTGAAGATAGCCTAATTCCACGAAAGTATTCACAAATCTGTACGTGGATGTCATATTGATTCCGGTCAACTTTGAAATATCAGACTGCGTGCAGGAAATACGATCCTGGTTGAACAGGCTCAAAATTCGCAACCCTTTTTCAAGGCTTGTGGAGAAATATGTGGTCTGGGCTTTTGTCATAAGTACTATTTTTACTATTATAGTAAACCATTTACTCTTATTAAGAGTATCTATTTTTAATTTTCTGATTTGTCAATATATAAATTGAGTTATTTGTTTTTTTAAGGTTGCAATCGTCTTTAATCGATTTTTTCCAGAACTCAGAATTCCGTGTGCTGAGGCATTTGCCTATCTTAATAAAATAATTATTTAATTTTGAGATGAACTCGGGATCTTTTTGATTGACAGCGAGAGCACCAATCTGTATACAGTGATGTATATTTATCTGTATACAATATAAAATACAAGGTGGTCTCTATGAATATTTCTCAAAATGAATTGTACAAAATACTTCGTGACATGGTGATATCGTTTCAGTTTCCTCCTGACGTCAACATCAGCGAAAGCGATTTGGCAAAAAAATTTCGCGTCAGCCGGACGCCGATTCGCCAAGCACTCCAGAAACTCTCTACAAAAAAAACTCATTGTTCAGCGACCAAGCAAGGGTTTTTTTTTCAAGAAAAATTGATAAAAAGGAAATTTTTTGATCTGTATGAACTCAGAGAGTGTGTTGAGGCAAAATCAGTTCTACTTGCATGTAAAAATGCCAGTGATGAGGAACTTAAGGGATTTTACCAACATTGGAAAAAAAGTCAGTCCATCCCGCCCGGCGTAAGCACAGAAAGATTACATCAGCGGGATCGCCAGTTCCATATGTATATTGCCGACCTTGGGAACAATCGGCAAATCCGTGAATTGTTGTCTGACATCAATGACCGCATCTACTTTATCCGATGGATTGATATGACGAGCAAAACTGAAAACACCCAAACCGAACATGCCAAAATTGTCCATTTTATGATGGACCGAAAGGGCGAACAGGCGGCCGCTGTGATGCAGAAACATATCAATCGGCGGATGGAGGATATCGAATCCAGTATAAAAGAAGCATATGTAAGAATTTTTACCGGGCATCTGCCAATGGAGGAATAATATGCTCATTGTCACAATTCTATTCGTATTTTCAGTCGCTTTTTTGTTTCAAGCCGTTTATTTGCCAATGGGAACGCTTAAAAATGTGGGACCGGGTTTATATCCGACTATATTGTCGATAGCCATGATCATGCTATTGTTGGTTCAATTTGTCAGGGAGATCAAATTCTCATCTTTGCCTAAACTTACAATGACCAGATATCAGCTTCTTTTTTTTGTTTTACTGGGGCTGTTTATTCTGTTTTTGGAAATGCCGGGTATCTGGTGGTCGGAGCTGTATTTTGTTTTTCATTTTCAGTGGTTCTGGGCTGGCAGCTTAAAAAAGCACATAAACAAGAGAACAGTTTGAAAATTTATCTGGTATGGCCCCTGGCTGCTGCTGTTTGATTACCGGAGCGGACTATATACTTTTTGAAATCGCATTTGATTTTCACCTTCCATAATTACGAAAAGAGGAAATCATGGCATTTGAGTATCTGTCGAATTATTTTGATTCATGGCTGGTTCTTTATCTTACGGTCGGCTACTTTATCGGTTTTTTCTTTGGTGCTGTCCCTGGACTGACATCAACACTTGCCATTTCTTTGCTGTTGCCGATCACTTTTGGCATGGAGGCGATCAATGCCCTGGTTACCTGCGTCGGCATCTTTATCGGTGGAATTTATGGTGGCGGTGTAACTGGCATTCTTATTAATATCCCAGGAGCTCCTGCAGCGGCCATTACGGTAACCGAAGGATACAAACTCACTCAGAAAGGCAAGGCGGGTCTTGCCCTTTCTCATGGTGCCTTCTCGTCCATGGTCGGCGGTGTAATCGGTGCTCTTTTAACGATTTTTTTCATCCAGTTCATTTCTGAGCTGTCTCTCGGTTTTATGACGCCCGACAAATTTTCTTTGATTTTAATGGCCATTGTAGTTTCCATGCTGATTAACTCCAACGATATCCTCAAAGGGATCATTTCTACTTTTTTGGGGTTGATGCTTGCTGCAATAGGCATTGACAGCTTTGAAGCTTTGCCGAGAATGAGTTTTGGCATGGAAAATATCAGAGAAGGCATAAGTCTTCTGACGATTGTGGTTGGCACTTTCGCGATAGCGGAAATATTTACTCAATTGGCCTCCAAACCGCTTTTGGCCGAAGAAATTCTGAGCAGAATGAATATAACGAAAGATAGTTACAAATTCATGCCGAAGTTCAAAGATATCAGGGAAATCGGATTCTTCTGTTATCTTCGTAGCTCTATTATCGGGTTTTTCACGGGGATCCTTCCGGGTGCCGGGGCTGCTATGGCCGCTTTGATCTCATATGCAGTTTCAAAAGCATTCTCCAATAACAAAAATGCATACGGAAAAGGGAGCCTGGAGGGAATTACCGCGGCAGAGACGTCAAATAATGCCATGTGCCCTGGTGCAATCATTCCACTGCTGACCTTTGGCATCCCCGGGGATGCGGTAACAGCTCTGATTCTCGGTGTATTCAACCTGCACGGCCTCATACCCGGTCCGATGTTGATGATCGAACATTCCGATAAACTTGGACCCATGCTGCTCGCATTTTTTGTTTACCCCTTTTTTTGATCGTCATTTCTCTTTTTGCCTTGGGTCGATATTACATAAAAATTCCTCTTGTGAACAGGCAGCTGCTGTATCCATTCATTGCCTTTACAGCCATGATCGGGCTATATGCAGCCACTTTTTCCATCCTGCAGCTTCTTCATGCATCGATTCTCGGATTTTTGATCTTTTTACTCAGTGCCAGAGATTATCCAACCGTGCCTTTTTTGCTGGGCTTTATTCTTGGACCGCTTCTGGAGAAAACCTTCAGAACAAGCATGTCTTTGGCAAAGGGTGATATTACAACGTTTGTCCGATCACCTTACAGCCTCTTTTTTCTGGTGCTCACGGTGGTCATGATTTATTTTCTCGGTTTCAGGCTGCCCCAAATGTTGAAGAAATGAGTTTCAGGGTCCGACCTGCTACCAAACCAAACCTTACATGGAGGCTTCTCATGAAAAAAGCAAAATTGGTATTCACGTTGATTTTTTGTGTATTTTTCTTTTCAACGTTTTGTTTCTGCGGGAGAATATCCCGACAAAGACATCAAGCACATAATGCCCTGGGGTGCCGGTGGCGGCACTGATACGGTCATGCGTGGGTTCATGAAAAATATGGAAGACAATTTAGGAGTCAAAATCTACACGGTCAACATAACAGGGGCCAAAAGCGGCTTAGGCGTATCAGATCTGATGAATTCCAAAGCAGATGGATACACTATCGGCTCCCTCACCTATGATGGGGTTGTTACGGTTCCTTATTTCGGACTTCTGTCCAGCTATTCTCTGGATAGACTCAATTTCATCGCAACCGTTACTATTCATCCCACCGTATTGGTTGCCAATACAGATTCAAACTATAACAATCTTTCAGATTTGATGGAAGCGGCTAAAAAATCCCCCGGAGAAATTCAGATTTCGAATGTTGGTATGGGTGGGGTTTGGCATCTGCCTGTTCTTGAGTTGGAAGAAAAAGCAGATGTCAAATTTGATCATGTCGTTTTTTCTGGGGGCTCTGGAGAACAGAAAGAGGCTCTTTTGAAAAAAGAGACAGAAGTTGCCTGTATGAGTATCGGAGCGGCCATCCCTCTTCTTCAGGCTAAAAAATCAAGGTGCTTGGCGTGATGTCTGAAGATCGTATTGAAGCTTACAAAGATGTCCCAACCATGAAAGAACAGGGATATGATGTCGTTTGGGGGAGTGCTCGAATGATTGCTGTGCCTGCAAATGTTTCCCAGGAAATTCAAGCCGTGCTTGGTGAAGCGGCAATGAAAACAGCCAATACCCAGAAATGGAAGAAATGGCTTGAGAAGAATGGAGGCGGATGGGCCTATTTGGATGCGGAAGAGACCGGCAAATTTGTAACATCGTTGCAAAACAAGGTATTTCCTCTTCTGGATGACCTTGTGGCCAAGGGTATTGTCAAAAAAAACAATTAGCCCGGAAAATCCACAAAGGGAAGTGACTAAACAATTCAATTCAACTGGAGCAAAAAATGGGTATGACAGGTGCGCAGATAATCCTGGAAATGCTAAAACAATATAATGTCAAGCATGTTTTCGGACTTCCGGGAGAAACAACTATTGGTCTTTATGACCAGTGGCTTAAAGAGCCGGAAATCAAATATATTCTTACCAGAGACGAGAAAAACTCTGCATTTATGGCTGAAGCTTATTCAAAAATAAGTGGTAAACCCGGTGTTGTGGAATCACCCAGCCCGGGAGTCACTCATTCAGCACCGGGGATTGCAGAAGCCTTTGCAGGCAGTATCCCACTGATTTTTTTCACCTCTGATGTGAATCCCAATGACCATAAAAGAGGCATGCTGACCGGTATCGATCAGACAGATTTTTATTCTACCATTACCAAAGAAAGCTTCATTCTGGATCGGGCAAAAGAGATCCCGTTTCTCATACGTCGTGCTTTCAGGGTGGCAACATCCGGAAACCTGGGCCGGTCCATCTGAGAATCATGGTAAACTGTCTTGACGATGAAGCAGAGGTCAATGATCTTTATGGTCAACCGGAATGCAGCTGTTATCCGTCATACCGAAGTATCGCAGAACCCCGCCTGATTGAGGAGGCTTTGAATATTCTGGTGGATGCCAAAGATCCCCTTATGGTCTGCGGGCAAGGGGCACTTAGTTCCGGGGCGGCCCCGCTGTCAAGGAATTATCTGAAATACTTCAAATACCGGTAGGAACCACGATAACCGGTAAAGGCATCATCAGTGAGTGTCACCCGATGTCAATCGGTGTGGTGGGTTCCCGGGGAGGAAGGGCATTTACCAACGCATTTATCGAGCGTGCGGATGTCATTTTTTACATTGGTTCAAACACCGATTCCACGGGTACGGACGGTTGGCAGAAACCAAAGCTCCGGAGCAGAAAAAAAAATGATTCATCTGGATATTTCTCCTGAAAACCTGGGGAATATGTATCGAACCAGCGTTTCTTTGTGCGGCGATGCTAAGGTTTCGCTGGAATTTATGTTAAAAACCGCCAAGGAAAACAATCTGAAGCGATCTCATGAATTGGACAATTTTACTCAGGAGCGCGACAGGACCAGAAATGATCTTTTGAATATGAAAATGCCTGATATCAACAAGGGGATATTTCCACCTTATTTTGTGAAGGTGCTCAACGAGATTCTTCCGGAAAATAGCATCATTACTACCGAGGCCGGGGTATGCAGTATTTATACAACCCCGTTGCTGAACACCCTTGCACCCGGCAGAAGATATTTGAGCAACTATTCTCTTGGCGCATTGGGGTATGCGATTCCCGCAGCCTGGGTGCTGCTTTTGCTGATGAGAGTGCGCCGGTTCTGGCTTTGGGAGGAGATGGGAGCTTTGGGTTTACTTGTGGTGAATTGGAAACATTTTCCCGAACCGGTAAAATATCACTATCGTTCTGTATCGAAATGACACTTTTGGGTGGATCAGAGGAGAGACCGTGCTGGTTAATGATTCGACTCCTTTTTGTACTGATTTTGACCCCACAGTCAGCTATTTGGACGTTGCCAAAGCCTTTGGCCTGCAATGCCAGCGGCTTGAAAGGCACGAAGATATCCGTTCTGTTCTGGAAAAGGCCATGGCACATAATGGTCCCTCTTTTATCGAAATGCCTGTTGTTTCAGAAGACGTTATTGCTCCTTTTGTCCCGAAATGGGTTTCAGGAGCCAAAAGGAAAAACCGTCCTTCTGTGTATTAATTGTTTGACCAAGGTTCGTGATATGCCTGTCCTTGTCATTGATTCAAGCTCATGTAGGACAGGCATATTGAATAACAAAGAGATATCATGGGCGATCCTTATGTCGACGGGATGCTGAAAAATTCGATTTGCGCTGATCGGTTTTCAGTCAGGGGACGGATTGTGGGTATTCTCAATGGGGAATCGGATGACAGAAAGCTTGATTTAATCACTGTGCCTTCCAGGGCTTTGCGGAAGGGTGAAATTCATGAACTGATTCATACCGATGAAAAATCAGCCCGCCCAGGATGCCGGGTGAATTCCATCCATTATGTGGCCTTTTTTGAAATAGTTGATCCGGGAATCGTCTTGGCAGGCGATCAGGTGTTTCGGAATCAAAATTGTGCCGGTCGGCTTGTAGGCTACGATGAAACCCACATGCCTAACCATATGAATATCCCTTTTTATTCCGAAAAGGGTGGAACAGGTGTGTTGATGGGCTTGGTCTTAGGAGATGAGATTTGCTTTAAAAAGGGTGTTTCCAGTCTATGAACACAAAATTTGATCATTTAGTGGTAGGGGCACAGAATCTCGAACAAGGAGTAGCCTATATTAAGGAAAAATTAGGGGTTGAGGTGCCCTTTGGAGGAAACCATCTGAAAATGGGAACCCATAACCATCTAATGCGAGTGGGAAATAACGTTTTTTTGGAGATAATTGCCATAGACCCTGAACATCCTGCTCCTGAACGGCCCCGTTGGTTTGGATTGGATGATCCGTTCATCCAGATGAGTCTGGAGAATACCCCCCGTCTATTGTCCTGGGTTGTTAACTGTGAAGATATTAGAAAAACAATAGGAAAAGCTTCCTGCTCTTTCGGCCATCCTGAACTTTTAAGTAGAGGGAGTTTGAACTGGTATTTCGGGCTTCCATCAGATGGAAGATTGATAGCGGGAGGATTTCTTCCATACCTGATCCAGTGGATTGATATTGAACACCCATCGAATAAGATGCGAATGCGGGATAGATTTGTTGAATGTATGTATATATCATCATTATCCTTCATGGTTAGAAAATACTCTTTTTTCAATAGGAGCTCAGGGCCTTGTCGAGATTTCCAGCCCGCCGAATGGCGACAGGCCCTTCATTGAAGCCGAATTTCAGACCTCAAATGGTATAAGAAAACTTAGTTCTCGGTAACCTTAAATCAAAAAATACCGGGAAGACTGATTAACTCAACTTTCGGGTTTAAAAATTATCGACTAATTTTTGTTTTTCTAACGGATAAGGATAGATCGTGTGAGAGGAGCGAACCACGATCATATCCGGGTTTTCTGAGTTTACTCAGGGTGATTGCCAAAATTGCTGCTATTTCATGATCTCTGCATTTCGTCAGCATCATTTGACACCTCTCCAGGTGATATCGAAGGTATCAGCCAGCGAGTTGACGGCCTGACGTGCGTTGTTCCTGGTAACAGATGTGAGATGGGTGTATTTTGAAATTCCCAGGATCTGCCGGAGTTCAATCAAATGGACGTCTGATTCGAGCATCTGGGTGGCATAACTGTGCCGCAGAGAGTGGCATGAAATTTTTTTGATATCGAGTTGCCTGACTGTGGCCTTCACGGCGATTTGAAAACCGCCTTTGTCCAGAGGAGTATCAACCAGATGCGCATTTTTCAGGCTCCGTTTCCGGTTGGGAAAGAAAAACTCCGGATGCCGATGGACGGACCAGAAATCCCTCAGGATGTGCAAAGTCTTCTCCGGAAGGGGAGTCAACCTGTCATTGTTGCCCGAGAA